>Ga0209296_1001970_pt1 | contig 15057 bp, 11 predicted proteins | sample S_130206_EF_Meta_FD_187319 | JGI IMG/M metagenome (GOLD analysis project Ga0209296, IMG submission 187319) | Freshwater microbial communities from Lake Simoncouche, Canada to study carbon cycling - S_130206_EF_MetaG (SPAdes) (version 2) | ecosystem: Environmental > Aquatic > Freshwater > Lake ...
TTTCATCCTTGCGTTTCATTCAGGTGCTCCATGATACGCATCTATTCTCTTATTCTTGTTTTTCTTTGCGTCGCAATGGTTTTCGCAATTGATGAATTCGAACATGCGCCTATTCAGTACAGTAAGAGCATCCCCAAGGATCCAATTTCCAAACTGCAAACTAAGCTTGATTCCGGTGTTACAAAATTAGATTACAGTGAAGAGCATGGCTACCTGCCCGCTTTACTCAAAGCTTTGAATGTTCCAATCGAATCCCAGACTTTGGTGTTCTCCAAAACCAGTCTTCAACTTCGTCATATCACACCTAAAACTCCCCGGGCCATTTATTTCAACGATGATGTCTATGTTGGTTATTGCCATTCGGGCGATGTGCTTGAATTCTCCGCAGTTGATCCTCAATTAGGTGCAGTTTTCTACACTCTAGAGCAACAACAAAAAAGCAAACCACAATTCCAAAGGCAGGTGGATCGCTGCTTGATCTGTCATGCTTCTTCACGTACTTCAAGCGTTCCGGGTCATCTGGTTCGGTCTTTATTTGTTGATTCATCAGGCCAACCCATGCTTTCGGGTGGAAGCCATTCGGTGGATCACACCACTCCAATCGAACAGCGCTGGGGTGGTTGGTATGTAACAGGCCGACATGGCTCGCAATCCCATATGGGAAACCTTGTGATCCGCACCCGAGATACCCCACGCGATCTTGATAATTCCCAAGGCCATAATGTGATGCACCTGAAAGATCGCTTTGATACCGGGATGTATCTTTCACCCCATAGCGACATAGTTGCGTTGATGATCTTGGAGCATCAAGCAATGGTTCATAATCGCTTGGCCAAGGCTAATTTTACCACCCGAATGGCATTGGATTACGAGGTGACGATAAACAAGGCGTTGGAAATACCCGCAGGCAAAAGGCTGGAAAGTACCACACGTAGAATTCAAAGCGCGGGTGATGACTTGATCGAGGGATTGTTGATGGTGGGGGAAGCCAAAATAACCGCACCCATCAGTGGCACCTCGGGTTATGCGGAAAAGTTTTCGCAATCTGGCATACCTGATAAGCGTGGCAGGTCGCTTCGTGATTTGGATCTTATGCAACGATTATTCAAATACCCTTGCAGTTATTTAATTTATTCCCAAGCCTTTGATGATCTTCCTGCTGAGATGAAGGATTATGTGTTGGAAAAACTTTGGCAGATTTTGAATGGTGTGGATAAGTCTAAAAAGTATGCACATCTTTCAGACGCTGATCGTTTGGCCCTTATCCAAATTCTTTGCGATACCAAACCCGGCCTCCCACCCTATTGGAAAAAATAATAGGTAACAAAAATCTTTTCTCGTTGGCACTCACCAGCGGATTAACATCCGCCGCTCATTAAAACAAGGCAAACGATTTCGACTTTCTTCCGCTATTTTCAATCCGATTTACGCTTTGCCCAGTAAAGTGGTCGCCTATGTTGGTGGGCGATTGCAACGATCCAAATCCTTTCTTCTAGTTCTACATAAACGATGCTGATAGGAAATTGATGCAATGGGCAATAACGCACGCCAACATCTTCTTCCATTGCAAAGGCCAAGGGATTCTCACAAAGGCGTTGTAGAGCGGATTCGAATTCTCGAAGTAAAACACCACCTAGGCCTGGCTGGTGCTCTTCATAATAATTCAATCCAGCTCGTAATTCGGATTCCGCCTCTGTGTGAAAGGTAACTGGTTTCACGGATAGCGCAATCGTAGGTCGGCAAGAACTTCTTCAGCAGGCTTTCCAACTGTATTTTCATCAAGCGTATTTCCATGATGAATTTCTGCCAACCTGCGTTTGATTTCAAGATGCCAAGCTTCTTTGATGCCTTTGTCAAATGGGTCCAGAGAATCCAGTAAGAATTCCACCAATTCAGCACGCTCTGGCGCAGAGAGTGCGATTGTTTGCGATTTTAATTGCTCGAATGCTTTGTTCATTTGCAACCTCTGGTATTGTGTATTTTCAAGTATAGCATGGTTTGCTTGTTTTTGAATGACGAGAAATAAAAAAGGCAGACCCACCCAGCGCACTTGAATAGGGCTTAAAGCCGAAAACCATCGCCCCTCCTAATTCATAAAATAATACTTAGGCGGAATTGAACTTTATCTGTGCGAGATGGATCATGAAAAACATTCTTTGTTTTGGCGATTCAAATACCTGGGGCTATGTGCCCGGCACCGGAATTCGTTACCCCAAACAAATCCGCTGGACTGGCATTTTGCAAAACCTTCTGGGCAATTCATCCTTCATCATCGAGGAAGGCCTTAATGGAAGAACTACAGTTCTGGATGATCCCACACGCATAGCCAAGAATGGTATGACCTACCTTCGCCCCTGCCTGGATTCACAAGCTCCCATCGATTTAGTTGTGATGATGCTAGGCACAAATGATTGCAAACATCGCTTTGCCCTATCTGCGTTTGATATTTCTGAAGGTGTTGCGATGTTGGTTTCAACCATTCTGCAAAGTGGTGCGGGGATCAATGGCAAGGCACCACAGATACTTTTGGTATCCCCACCTTTTATCGTGCCTGCACCTTCCAAGAGTGATCTTTTCTTTGGTGCGGAAGAGAAATCAAAGCACCTTGCTTTTCATGTGCAACAAGTTGCAAACAATACCTCATCACATTTTCTTGATGCAGCAAAGCATTGCACCGTAAGCGCAATTGATGGAATTCATCTCGATGAAGCAGGGCATCTTGCACTGGCGCAGGCGATAGCTGAGAAGATCAACACTTTGAAGCTATGATTTCGTTAGCAGCAACCGGTATTAGTGCCGCAACCTTTTTTTGCTGTGCTCGGAGTACCGATGCCACATTTATCAGGCGCAAGGCAAGCCGTATGCTTAGAACCCAATACAAACAAAAGTCCTGCCGGAGTGACTTCAATATCTGCAATTGGAAACTGGGAGATTGCATCCTGTTCGTATTCCACTTCAACAGGAATATCTTCCGAGGTGAACAACTTGTTTGCGAAGCTGAAGATGCCAGCAAGCTTGGTCGTCTTGAGCCTGTGATCCGTGTCATCAGCGACTAGGACTTGTAATAAACAAGAAGTTAATGCTCTTGATGTTCCGCCACAATCGATGAAATCTTTTTGAACTTTGCCCACTTCGGTGATGTGGAAGTGGGGTGCAATGAAGCTTTGATCGGGAAGCATGAATTGCATTGCTGCATCTGGATTATCATTGATTGCAGATCGAAACATTTGAAGTGTTATCATGATTTCCCTTTCGAGGAAAAGGCTTAATTAAGCCAGTAAATCTTTGATCACATGTTGGGGTTCGACACCCGTAAGCTTTTGATCCAAGCCTTGAAACTTGTAAGCGAACTGTTCATTATCAATGCCCATGCAATGAAGAATCGTTGCGTTAAGGTCGTTGACATGAACGGGATTTTTGGTGATGTTGTAACTGAAATCATCGGTTTCACCATAAGAGATACCAGGCTTGGTACCACCACCTGCCATCCACATGCAGAAGTTTTTGGGATGGTGATCTCTGCCGTAATTTTCTTTAGTAAGAGTGCCTTGCGAGTAAACGGTTCTACCAAACTCGCCACCCCATACTACGAGGGTTTCATCGAGAAGGCCGCGTTGTTTTAAATCCATGACGAGGGCTGCCGTTGCTCGGTCGGTATCTTTGCACTGGTTGCCGAGTTGGGAGGGGAGGGAGCCATGCTGATCCCATCCGCGGTGGAAAAGCTGCACGACCCTTACGCCTCGCTCGACAAGTCTGCGAGCCATGATTGCGCTATGGGTGAAGGTACCGGGAGTGGAAACATCGGGGCCATACATTTCGAGGGTGCGTTTGCTTTCGGAAGAAAGGTCGGTAAGTTCGGGTACGCTGGATTGCATGCGGAACGCCATTTCGTATTGGGAGATACGAGTCTGGATTTCTGGATCGCCTAATTGTTGCAACTCGCGTTGATTGAGTTTTTGCAGGGTATTTAGCATGGTTCTGCGATCATCGGAAGAAACACCTTCGGGGTTACGAAGATAAAGAACAGGGTCGCCCGTGCCTCGCAATGCTACTCCATTGAAGCGGGTGGGAAGAAAACCGCTGCTCCACATGCGGGTGAACAAGGCTTGGCCGTTGCTGCCTTCAGGGAAGCGCGGCGTAAAGACTACGAATGACGGAAGGTTATTGTTTTCGCTACCCAGTCCATACGCGAGCCATGAACCGATGCTGGGTTTGCCTGGCACTTCGCTGCCTGTCATCACAAAAGTGCAGGCGGGATCGTGGTTGATTGCATTGGTGAAAACGGATTTGATGACAGCGATATCATCAACAATCTTGGAAGTGAAGGGAAGCAGTTCGCTATTGATCCATCTGCCACACTTTCCTTCCTGGGTGAAGTTGAATTTAGAAGGAGCAACAGGGAAGCGTGCCTGGCCGCTGGTCATGGTGGAAAGTCTTTGGCCACCTTGCACGGAGGGTGGAAGATCCTTGTTAAAGAAATCCTTGAGGGTGGGTTTGTAATCCCAGAGGTCGATCTGCGAGGGCGCACCGTTCATATGGAAATAGATGAGGGATTTAGCAGTGGGTTTGTGGTGCGGCAACCCTGCGACAGGTTTATGAACCTGCACTTGTTGTGCCTGAGATTTTTTGTTGTCTGCCATCATCATGCCAAGAGCAAGCGAACCGAGCCTAAGGCCTTGATTGCCGAAGAACTGCCTTCGGGTTTGCAGCATCTGATTTTCAAAGAAAGGATTCATGAGAGTTCCATTTAGTTTCGGTTAACAGTTTCATCAAGGTTAAGAATCGTGTTGGCAAGTAAGGTGTAGGCTGCGAGTTCTGATTCGTTGATGCCTTCCTTGATTTTAGATTCGCCTACTTTTACAACGAGCGCACTGGCTTTGGGATCTGCTTTATAGCGGGCGATATGCTTTTCTAAACCCTCCATCACGATGGCTTTTTCTTCTGGTGCGGGAAGCCTTGAAAGAATGATTTTATAAGCAAGCTCGATGCGCTTTCCGGCATCATTACCGCCCTCGGTAATAAGCCTTTCAGCAAGTTTTCGAGCAGCTTCAAAATGCTGGACATCGTTCATCAGTTGCAGAGCTTGAAGCGGGGTGTTGCTACGTTCGCGCTTGGCGCAAAGTGCTTCGCGGTTGGGAAGGTCGAAGTTGGACATGAATGGCGCAGGTGCGGTGCGCTTGATGAAAACATAAATACTTCTGCGATAAAGGTTGGCGCCAGTATCTTGTTTGTAGTTACGGGTATTAGAACCAGTAAAGCCAACGGGTTCCCAGATATTGGGTGGCTGGTAGGGCATGGTGCCTCGTCCGCCCATATCGAAACTAAGCAGGCCGCTGGTGAAAAGCGTGTTGTCGCGGATTTGTTCGGCATCGAGCCTGATGCGCGGGCCACGTGCAAGCAGCCTGTTCTCGGGGTCTTTGCGTAGGAGTTCGGGAGATACGGAAGAAACTTGTTGGAAGGCTTCGGAAGTAAGAAGCAGCTTCATAAGTTTTTTGACATCCCAGCCGGTGGATCGGAAATCAGAAGCGAGCCAATCGAGAAGCTCGGGGTGGAAAGGGAGTTCGCCCTGGGTGCCCAGATCGCCACTGGATTTCACAATGCCTGTGCCAAACACTTGCTGCCAAAACCTGTTGACCATCACACGGGAGGTGAGGGGTTGTTCGGGAGAGACAAGCCAGTTAGCGAGGTCGAGTCTGTCGGCTCGTTTCTGAGGGTCAGCTTTTTTGAGGGGTGGAAAAATCGCAGGGGTGTTGGGTTCAACCTTTTCACCCTGCTTGTTGTACATACCACGTACCATCACAAAGCTATCGCGGGGCTTGGGTAGTTCTCTAAAGATTGCGGTGCCGGGTGCAGATTGCTCTAATGCGGTTTTCTTTTTGGAAAGTTCATCAAGCTTTGTTAAAGAGGGTTTCATTTGGGTTTTAGTAGCAGAGCAATGGTTTGCGAGATAGAAAGCCTTAACCTTATTTACCTGATCTTTATCAGTAGTTTTTGCGGGGCCTTGTTTGATGAGAATGGCGACATCGCTCGTGGCTTCAGGTTGGTCTCTGCCTGTTTGTTGTTGCCACCATGCTGCGAAAGATTGTGCAGGATCGGTAGCGGGATCTTTCTTGCCAGTCATGCCAATTTTATCCCAGAAGACAATGCCACCAAACTGGGTTACTGCAAAGCCAGTAACGATGGTGCCAGGCTTGAGCCCGACTTTTTCAGCAGGTACTTCAATACGAATCCATTTGCCTGCGGAGGGAAGCGGGCCCATGTTGACTCGCTCGGTTGTGTTCGCAGCGCCCCAAGCGATTACGTTGTAGTCGCCCCAAACCGCACGATGCAGCCAACCGGTGGAGTGATACTGCAGCATGATGGCTTTAGGAAGTCTGCCATCTTGAAGAAACACATTTGCAAAAAGTACGCTGCCTTCTTGAATAGTGATTGGTGGCATGTTTTCGCAAACATCTTGTGCCAAGCCTGCATCGGACCTACGAATGGCTTTGGTGCCACTGAAGACTTTTCCTTTTTTAGCATCGACTAATTCAAGAGGTAGTCCGGGGCTTGCATATACTTTGCTTCCCTTGGGGAATTCATCTTCAAACCAGATGTCTTCTGCAACCTTGATTTCGCTCTTTGTTGGATTCAATGCAGGGTCTTCATACGCCAGCTTTGAAGCTTCTTCTTCCATTTTTCTGCGCAATGCGGAAACTTCAACTTCAAGCTCTGCAATCTTTTTCTTCGTTTCGGGAAGATCCAGCTTCACACTTGGAGCCAGTAATAACTGGTTGCCATCTAAAGGCGAATCTGCTGCAGAATGAAAGAATGCGTAAAGCGAATAATAATCCTTAGCGGTGATGGGATCAAACTTGTGATCATGGCATACCGCGCAACCACCTGTTAGGCCCAGAAAAGCTTCCATGAAATTCGAGGTGCGATCAACTGCATTACGGAATACCCACTCTTCAGAAATCGAACCACCTTCTCCGGTGGAAACATTGCAACGGTTGAAGCCTGTTGCAATCAATTGATCTAAAGTCGCGTTGGGTATTAAGTCGCCTGCAACTTGTTCTACCATGAATCGATCGAAGGGTTGATTCTTGGTGAATGCGGAAATCACCCAGTCGCGATAGGCCCACATCTGCCTTTCGTTATCAAGGTGTAAGCCGTGGGTATCTGCATAGCGAACGATATCGAGCCAATGGCGAGCCATCTCTTCGCCATATTTAGGCGAAGCAAGATAGCGATCAATCATTTTTTCGTAGGCATCGGGAGATTTATCAGCGAGGAAGGTTTCCATTTCCTGCACACTCGGAGTCAAGCCGGTAAGGGTGAGGGAAACTCTGCGTAATAAAGTAGATGGGTCTGCTTTAGGCGCATAGCTTAGCCCTTCTTTTTTCAACTTTGCGATAAGGTAGGCATCGATGGGATTTGGTTTTTTCTCTGGTGGCGCTTGTGCTTTGATGGGTTCGAACGACCAATGCTTTTCGTAAGGGGCGCCTTGGGCAATCCACTTACTCAAGGTTTCTTTCTGCGCAGCGGTGAGAGTTTTCTTGGTAGAAGGGGGAGGCATCACTTTGCCTTTTTCAGTTGAAAGAATGCGCTTGACCAGTTCGCTTGCATCGGGTTGGTTCGGAACAACCGCTTTTTCGCCCGAGGCTCCCGCCTTGATAAAGTGCTCGCTTGTATCAAGGCGAAGTTCACCCTTGCTCTTGCCCTGCCCATGGCAGGAAAAGCAATTTTCCGAAAGGATCGGCCTGATGTCTTTATTAAAGCTAATGGGGGCGGTGGAGGGTTCAACTGCATGAACCCAAAACACGGGAGTTAGAATTAAAAGTGAAAGCAGCAATCGTTTCATGAAGGTAACCTGAATAAGAAAGCCAAACCTTGATAACAAGTGTTGGGTTGGAAGTAAGCCAAGCCATCTAAATACATTTTAGGCATTGCAGCAATATTTCTCAATGAAATAGAGGGCAGATAGGTATAAATCATGCAAGGATCTGAGGAATAACCCTTCCATGGTCTATATCTAAGCGTTTGCGCCCGGGGATTTCGAGCCTGCGCGAATCAAGCCCCATCAGATGCAGGATAGTTGCATGAATATCAGTTACATAGTGACGATTTTCGACCGCATGGAAGCCGATTTCATCGGTGGTGCCATGCACAGTGCCACCCTTGATACCGCCCCCCGCCATCATTACAGAGAAGCCATAGATATGGTGATCCCTGCCATCAGAACCCTGAGTGCCAGGAGTTCTGCCAAACTCGGAAGCAAAAACAATGAGAGTTTCATCGAGAAGGCCTCTGCGTTTTAAATCTTGAATGAGCCCAGCGATGGGTTGATCGACCTTGGCGCAGTTGCTGGAGTGGTTGTTCTTGAGGCCGCCATGCGCATCCCAAGCCCCTGCCCCACCTGCCCCATGTTGGATTTGAACAAAGCGCACGCCTCGTTCGACTAATCTTCGTGCAGCAAGCAACTGATTGCCAAAGTCGCGGGAGCCAGGCTTGTCGATCCCATAAACCCTTTTAGTCTCTTCGGTTTCCTTGGAGAAATCCATAACTTCGGGAAGCGACCTTTGCATACGAAATGCAAGCTCATAACTTTTGATGCGGGCAGCAAGTGCGGGGTCGTTGGGGTATTCCACTCCGCGGATGGAGTTGAGTTTGCCTACGAGGTCGAAGCCTAGCTTTTGTTCATCGGCAGTAATCGGGCGTTCGGGGGAACCAAAATCCAGCGGGTTACCCGAAGCGGCTCTGACAGGAACCGCATCATGCATAGGCCCAAGATAATGGCCATCTTTCTTGTTCCAATACTCACGGTTGCCCATGCTGACAAACTGGGGCAGGTTATCGTTGAGGGAGCCCAAGCCGTAATGAACCCAAGCACCCAAGGTTGGGAATTCGCCATCAAGCATGTGTCTGCCTGAATGAAACTGGGTTTGTGCGCCATGGTTGTCATCGGTGGTATACATCGAGCGAACGATGGCCATGTCATCAGCGCAGTTGCCTAGATAGGGCAACCAGTCGGAAACATCCATGCCACACTGCCCGCGTTTTTTGAACCCGACCTGGGTAGGGAAGAGTTTGTTGCGCTGTTGCCCGTTGGCATCGTTGACCACGGTAACCCGGGCCAGCTTTAGTTTTTCGGGGTCTTGGGTGCTTTTGTAGGGTGTTTCAGCGATCGATTTCCCTGCGTATTTATCGAGTTCGGGTTTGGGATCGAATGTTTCTAGATGGCTCACGCCGCCATTCATGAACAACCAGATCACACTTTTAGCCTTGGCTGCGGAAGAGGGTTTGCCATTGGGTGGTGACCATGGAAGGGAAGAATCAGCTCGGGTAATACCATCGCTCTGCAACATCGAACCAAGAGCAAGGCCTGTAAAGCCCATGCCCATATCTGCGAGGAAGGCTCTGCGGTGATTTCCTGAACATCGTTGATGATTCATGCGACACCTCTTGATGCAATTAGCGTACGGTTACAAAATCGTTGTGGTTGATAAGGGAGTGAACCAAAAGCAATCTCGCACGGGTATTGCCCGCTGCGTTTTGCTTTGTTGGGTTTGCGCTGTTCCAAGCTGCAAAGATTTTAATGCACTCACTTATTTCGGTATCGTTGGGCTCCGAACCTAGAAGCAGCCTGAACGCTGCCTGGATGAATTCTTTATCGCTTGCTTGGGAAAGTTTTAGTTGAAGCTGGGCATCGATGGCTTCCGCCATCGACCAAGCGATCTTGCTGTTGGAAAGGGTAAGTGCCTGCTGGGGCAGGATGCTTTCCTCGCGTTTGTAGCATTCGAGCACATTGGCATCATCAAATTGTAGGAGGAAGATATTGTGATCGTTATGGGATTGGAAGAAGTAAAGCGCCCTGCGGTTGGATTCATTTTGAGCAGCAGGTGGAACACTGGGGCCGCCTATGGTGGTATCGAGTTTGCCTGCAAGTTGCAGCATAGAATCGCGAACAGCCTGAGCTTCAAGCCTGCGGGGGTTCATATGCCAAAGCAATTTGTTATCGGGATCGAGTGCTATGTTTTTTTCCATGCCCAGAGTGCTCGAGTTCATCTGATAAGCTTTGGAAGTAAGCATGATGCGGTGCAATCGTTTCATATCCCAATTATTTTGCATGAAGTCTGCAGCAAGCCAATCGAGGAGTTCGGGATGCGAGGGCAGTGCACCCTTGCGACCGAAATCGAAAACCGTATCGACAAGGGGCCTGCCGAAATGTCTGGCCCAGATGTGATTGACCGCAACTCTTGCAGTAAGGGGGTTGGATTTATCGGTCATCCATTTAGCGAGGGCAGAGCGCCTGCCTGTACTGGTTTTAGGGTAGGGCTTGTTGCGGGAGTCTTCTTTTTCAAGGTTCGATTCAAGAGTTTTTAACGAACCTTTGATGGGTGTGAAAACTTCACTGGGTGTAGCAACATTCTTGCTTGCGACTTCCTGTGCCTTGGTAGCAGCCTCCACTTTTTTCTTTGCAGCATCTTCCTTACCCTTTGCAGCAGTCAACAGTTCTATCTCAGCATTTAAAATATCCAAGCTTGCTTTTGCCAGGGCGGCTTGCTTTTCTGCTTTTGATGCTAGCAGAGCTTTAGCTTTGGTTTCCGCTTTCATGGGTTCTAAGAGTTTAGCTTTGGTTGCAAGCCATCGGGGCTCGATGCTTTTTTCTTCCTCGTTAGCAAACTCCAATGCTTGCTTTGCAGATGCAAGTTTCTTTTCTAGCAAAGATTTCTCTTCGGGTTTCTTGATGGATTTCAGGGCTTCTTCTGCCAAGGTGTAAGCCTTGGATGCTGCTTCAGTTTTTGACTTTGCAAGAAGCTTTGCGTTTTCAAATGCGATGGGCTTGAGTTCTGGTGCGTGTGCTTCAACAGGGAGGTTTACCGGTTCGATCTTGAAGTCGCCTATTGTCAGAAAGGCTGGAACATTAGGCGGGATGGCTTTGTCTTTCTTAGGGTTCTTCTCATCGCCTCGCACAAAGAGGTAGGTTGGTGCATCGAGGTTGCAATCGAACACCCTTGGGATGCCGTTCTTTTCGAAGTCGGATTCGCCAAGCACCATGTCGGTACGCACTTGGTACGGTTCGAAAAAAGCGCGCAGTTGGTAATACTCGACCTGAGTTACGGGATCATATTTGTGATCATGGCATCTAACGCAATTGATGGTAAGGCCCATGAATGCTTTGAAGGTGTGCTCGACGGTTTCTTCCATCCAAGAGTTATGATTAAACTTGAAATACTGGCGGGCGAGGAAGCCTGTCGCTCGCAGCTTTTTATCATCGGTGGGGCTAAGCTCATCTGCAGCGATCATCTGCCTAACCATTTCATCATAGGGCAGATTGTTATTGAGTGATTCGATAGTCCAATCGCGGAAATGCCAGATGTGCTTCTGGCTGTTGCGTAACTCTGCGCCTAATCCCCACCAATCGGAGTAGCGCCAAATGTCGAGCCAATGCCTGCCCCAGCGTTCGCCATACTGTTGGCTTGCAAGTAGTTTGTCGACGATTTTCTCGTACGCATCGGGGGAAGAGTCGTTGATGAAGGAAAGGTAATCTGCCTCGAGAGGGGGTAACCCGATCACATCGAGATACAACCTGCGAAGGAGGGTACGCTTACCCGCGGTCTGTTGGGGTTGCAGATTCTTTTTCTTCCAAGCCTCTGTTGTAAAGAAGTCAACCGGGTTGGTGTTTGCTGGTATGACAGCTTTTGCAGGGGGGTTGAAAGCCCAGTGGTCTTTGGGGCTAACTTCGGGTTTTTCATTTTCAGGCCCGGGTGCGCCCGCTGCAATCCAGCGTTCGATCGCTTTGATTTGCGCAGGGGTTACGGGTTCGCCTTCCGGGGGCATGCGCTCTGATTCTTCCATTGTGGTAATGCGGGAGAGTAATTCGCTTCCCTTGATATTACCCGGTGTGATGATTTTCGATTTGCCCGCACCTGCAAGAATAAAAGAGACAGTATCAAGGCGCAGTTTGCTGTTTTGTTTTAGGGCACCATGGCAGGAATAACAACGCGATTGTAACAGGGGTTTGATCACCTTCTGGTAATCTTCCAACGGGTCTGCTGCAAAGTTCAGGCTGATTAATAGAACCGTGTTAAATAGCATTGCAACTTTGCCTAGGTGGGATGAAACTTAAGTATCAAACTAGCTTAATCATAGCCCTTATTGCAGCCGTATACCATCTTATTTTAATAAAGTCGGTGCCTAAATTAGTTGGTATGTAAACGCCAACAGCCCCTTAAGTTAAGGAGCTGTTGGGAGATTGATATTACTGAAGGTTAGTATTTCAGTTCGACGCCAAAGGTCATACCTTGTGCCCAGATGCCTGAGGGAGACATAACTGGTTCGGGGCGTGCAGCACCTACCAAGGGTTGGCCGTTTCTTTGGCTGGTGTTGATCACCGAATCCACAGCATTACCGGGGCGAAGCACATTGCTCCAATAGAAGTAGTCATACCCTGCGTAAAATTGAATGTGTCTAGTCACATCATAACCTAGGCGGAATTGAAGCTCTGGTATAGCGGAAAATGCCGATTGATTTTGCATACCGCTATTGGTGGGTTGTACATAAACGAATCCATCGGTGGGGGCAGAAGATACACCATTGATGGTGTTGGTTCTGGAGCCTGCGATGGCAATGTTCTGTTGGGTTTGGCCTAGTGCGATTTTACCAAGTGCGCTGGCATGGAACCGTTTGTAATCGTAATTTAAACCGCCGCCCATCTGCACACCGTAAAACCAGTTTCTGGTTAGGAATTGATCGGTGCCTTGGGTGCCGGTATTGATGCCACCTGAAGAGCGCTGGGAATTAACTGAGTAGATGAGGTTTTCTTCGAGTTCGGCAAACTTGCCACCAAACAGAAGGTTGGAAGAAAAGCCATTGCCTGGGTTACCGAATCTGGCCTTGGCAATAGCTTCGCCACCCGAAAGCTTGCTGTAGGAATAAATGTTGACGTTGCTGTTGAATTCGGGGGCAGGTGCATAAATCGAACTTGCGATCCCGTTGGTGTTAAAAAAGGGAGCAGCGACAACGGGTTGTGAATCGCTGGAGGAAGTATTGAAATTAAAGGATCGTTGTTCAAGTAAAAAGGCAGAGCCTTCGATGCTAAAGATTCGATCTTCATCAAGGAAGAAACCGCCATTCATTCTGATACCGGAAAATGGGCCGTAATCCATACCGTTACTGCTATTGCCACCGGCAAGGACACGGGTGCCGGGCTGGCCAAGCGCACCGGGCACTGCATCGGAAAGAGAACCCGAGGTAACCATGGGGTTGGGCAGAGGGCCGTTTTTAATGCGCCAGTTCAAGTAATCCACACCTACCCAGAAACCATCCATTTCTCTGAGGATAACACTTTTAGGAATGGGGTTGGTGATAGAATCAAGCGGATCGGGTGTTAAGAAGACCTGCTTTGGTAATATGCCTGGAACAGGAGCCTCAACTTGAGGCGCTGTGGGTGTATTATTTTCAGTTTTGTTGGTAACTTCTTCGGCCAGGGCGAAGCCCACGATGCCTGCTGCAATGCCAAACCAAATTGGGAATCCGTTCCCCATGGTTGACTCCTTAGTCGCTAAATTTTCAAAGGTGTAAATCTAAGTTCTCACATTAGAATTCGTCAAATTCAAGGGGTTTCATATAGTTTTCTAGTAAAAGGCAGAGTTGTTTTACCTCTTAGAGGAGGTTGCAATTTGTAAAGCCGGTACAATCGTACTTAGGCTCTTGAAAAATCAGTAAAATAGGCAGTGTGTTCTTATTATTACGATTACCTAACTCCTTAACTTGGAACTTATTTTGGCATGAATGACACTGCGATGCAGCTTGAACTCTGGGACAAAGCTTACAACTGGCATCCTTTTACGCCCATGGCTTCTTATTTAAAAAGCCAACCCATCATCATTACCAAGGCGCATGGTTTTTTTTTGGTGGATCAGTTTGGCAACGAATACATCGATGGGTTTTCTTCACTTTGGTGCAACTTGCATGGTCATCAAGTTCCTGAGTTGGATAATGCGCTAAAGGAACAATTGCAGAAGGTTGCTCATAGCACATTTTTGGGCCTTTCGAATGAGCCCGCAACCATACTCGCCAAGAGGCTAATCGAACTAGCACCCAAAGGATTGACCCGCGTGTTTTATTCAGATAGCGGCGCAACCGCTGTTGAAGTCGCATTGAAGATGGCTTTTCAATTCTGGCATCAGTGCCCTAATCCAAGAAAAAATAAAACCAAGTTTCTTGCGCTTGGAATGGCCTATCATGGCGACACGATGGGGGATGTCAGTATCGGAGATCTCGGGCGTTTTCATGATATGTTTAAGCCTTTGCTTTTCCCGACGATAAAGTCGCCTGCCCCTTATTGCTATCGCTGTCCGCTGCAATTAAAACCAGAGAGTTGCGGCATGGCTTGTGCCTTAGAGTTGGAAAAATTAGTGGAGCAGCATGCGGATGAACTGGTTGCTGTGGTGATCGAGCCTTTGGTGCAGGGGGCTGCAGGCATGGTCACCGCCCCCAAAGGTTTTTTAAAGCGGGTGCGTGAAGTTACCAAAAAGCATGATGTGCTGCTGATAGCGGATGAGGTGGCGGTGGGGTTTGGCAGAACAGGTACGCTTTTTGCCTGCGAACAGGAAGAAGTAGTGCCCGATTTTCTTTGCTTGGCGAAGGGAATTACAGGCGGATACCTACCCCTGGCTGCGACCCTCGCAACCGAAGAAGTTTTCAACGCTTTTTTGAATGAACCCGGTAAAGAAGATAAAACCTTTCAGCATGGGCATACTTACACTGCCAACCCTTTGGGTGCTGCAGTTGCGATTGCCAGCCTGGATCTATTAATGGCGAATAATGGCGTTTTGGCGCAAGTTGCAGCTAAAGGGCAGAGAATGCAAAGGCATCTTGATCGCCTGTGGGAGTTTTCTTTTGTGGGAGATATCCGGAGATCGGGCCTTATGATTGGGATAGAACTGGTTGGCAACCGCGAAACTCGCACGCCTTTTCCTGCAAATATTAATGCCGCCCATGCGATTTGCATGCTGGCAGGCAAACATGGCCTTATGATCAGGCCCCTTGGGGATGTGGTGGTTCTTATGC
>Ga0209296_1001973_pt1 | contig 15053 bp, 14 predicted proteins | sample S_130206_EF_Meta_FD_187319 | JGI IMG/M metagenome (GOLD analysis project Ga0209296, IMG submission 187319) | Freshwater microbial communities from Lake Simoncouche, Canada to study carbon cycling - S_130206_EF_MetaG (SPAdes) (version 2) | ecosystem: Environmental > Aquatic > Freshwater > Lake ...
GTCGTCTCGCTCGAGAGGCCCATGTTCACGATTGTCGCACGTGCCATGCCCTTCTGCGCGCGGATGGCCGACTCGACGTAGACCGTCCAATTGCCACCATAGGTGATACTGTCGCCGAGGAAGAGGACGCGGGGCTCGAGCTTGTCGGCCGAAGCGCGGGCGGTGAACAAAATCAGCAGGGCGAGAAAGAGGCGTGGCATCCCTGCAGGCTGACAGTTCCCTGAAAGAGGTAAAAGCGGATTAAGGGACGACTTATTAACGGCCGACCACTTCCGCCTTCTCCCCGAGGGCGGACGGAGTATGGTCCGCTGTCCTGAACCCGCCCATCCACATCAAGGGAGCCCGTACCCACAACCTTAAGGATGTGGAACTGACCATTCCGCGTTACCAGTTGACCGTCATCACCGGCGTCAGCGGCTCGGGCAAATCTTCCCTGGCCTTCGATACGCTGCACGCCGAAGGCAGCCGCCAATACCTCGAATCGCTCTCTGCCAAGGCCCGTGGCATGCTGGATTCGGCCCCGCGGCCGGACGTCGACTTCATCCGGGGCCTCTCCCCGGTCATCGCCATCGCCCAACGCACCGGCGGCAACACCAACCCCCGCTCGACGGTCGCCACCCTGACCGAGATTGCCGACCACGCCCGCCCGCTCTGGATCATCGCCGGCGACCGGCGCTGCCTGAAGGACGGCCACCCCGTCCGCCGTCGCTCCCTCGACGACAACCTGCTGGCCCTCGAAGGCATCCCCGCCGGCACCCGCCTGATGGTCGTGGCCCCCGTCGCCAAGGATAAGCCCTCCGTCCTCCTCGAAGCCGCTGCCGACCTCGGACGACGTGGCTTCTCCCGCGTCCGCGTCGATGGTACCGTCGCCACGCTCGAAGAAGCCGCTGGCCTACTGACAGGACGCGAATCTAAGCAGCTCGACGTCGTGGTCGACCGCATCGTCGCGGGCCCCGACCAGCGCAGCCGACTCGCCGACTCCCTCGAACTCGCTTTCCGCGAAGGCCGTCACCGCGCGAGCGTGCTCGCCGAAAAAGACGGACGCTGGGAAGAACACGTACTCTCGCTCCACCTCGCCTGCGAGTATTGCGGAGAAACCTACGAGCCCATCAGCCCGCGCGCCCTCTCGCACAACCATCCCGAAGGCGCCTGCCCCGACTGCGGTGGTCTCGGCCGACAGATGCGCTTCCAGGAAAGCCTCTCCATCCGCGATGAAGCGCTGTCGATCCATGACGGCGTAGTGAAGCCTTGGAAATGCGCCACCCGCAAGACGCTCATCCGCCGTAACGCGATCACCCGTGCGCTGGCCGAACAGGTTCCGTTCGACCTCAAGACCCCGTGGCGCGACCTGCCTAAGGCCGTGCGCGAGTTACTTCTCCACGGCGATCCCAAGCGTAAGTTCCAACTCCCTCCGGCAAAGGGCCGCAAACTCATCGAGACCGTCTGGACGGGCATGTTCACCGAACTCGAACACGCCTACCGCACCACCACGGGTGAATCGCTTCGCCAGCGCCTGCTGCAATTCCAGGCCGGCTCCGTGTGCGCTGGCTGCCAAGGACGTCGTCTCTCGCCCACCGCCCTCTCGCTGCGCCTGAACGGTAAGACCATGGCCGAGTTCCTCGCGATGACGATTCCCGCCGCCCTTGAATTCACGAAGCAGCTCGCCTCGCATCCCGGCGTCATGCCCGCCGAAGAAGCCCGCCGCGGGCTTGAGCAACGTCTGTCGTTCCTGAATGACGCCGGCCTGAACTACCTTACCCTCGACCGCGAGTGCAGCTCGCTTTCTGGCGGCGAAGCCCAGCGCGTGCGCCTCGCCACGCAGCTCGGCCTCGGGCTCGTCGGCGTAACCTACGTACTCGACGAACCCAGCATCGGCCTGCACCCGAGCGACCACCAGCGCCTCATCGGCTCGATCCGCGGCCTGCGCGACCTCGGCAACACGGTCCTCGTCGTCGAACATGACCGCGATATGATGCTCGCCGCCGACCACCTCATCGAGATGGGACCGGGCGCGGGCATCGACGGCGGTCGCATCGTCTTCGAAGGCACGCCCAAGGCCTGCGCCGCGCACGCGACCTCGCGCACGGGCGCCTACCTTTCGGGACGCGCCACGCTCGAAGGCATCGTGAAGCGCAAGGCTCCCGGGAAGGCGCAGCTCACCGTCAAGGGCGCCACCGAGAATAACCTCAAGGACGTCACGGCATCGTTCCCCATCGGCGGCCTCACCGTCGTCTGCGGCGTCTCCGGCTCAGGCAAGAGCACGCTCGCCATCGATATCCTGTCCGCCGCGGCCGCACGTAAGATCAACGGTGCCAAGTTCGTGCCCGGCCGCCACGCCGGCATCGACGGACTCGAGCAGATCACCGCTTTCACCGCCGTCGACCAGGAGCCCATTGGCCGTACCCCGCGTTCTAATCCCGCGACCTTCACCGGCATCATGGACCTCATGCGTGAGCTCTGGGCCGCACTGCCGCTCGCCAAGGCCCGCGGCTACGGGCCCGGCCGCTTCAGCTTCAACGTGCGCGGTGGCCGATGCGAGACCTGCTCCGGCGAAGGCTCCGTCGCGCTCGACATGCAGTTCCTCGGCGAGACGTTCGTCGACTGCCCCAGCTGCGCCGGCCGACGCTTCAACCGCGAGACTCTCGAGGTCCGCTTCAAGGGACTCAGCATCGCCGACGCGCTCGGCCTCTCAGTCAACGAAGCCGCCGAAGCCTTCCGCGCCCAGCCCAAGCTCGCCGAAAAACTACGCACCCTCGCTGAAGTCGGCCTCGGTTACATCAAACTCGGTCAGGCCGCCAACACGCTTTCCGGCGGCGAAGCCCAGCGCCTCAAGCTCGCGTCCGAGCTCGCGCACCGGGATCACTCCGGCCGACTCTACGTCCTCGACGAACCCACCACCGGCCTGCACTGGGACGATATCGCCAAACTCCTCGCCTTGCTCGGACGTCTGCGAGACGCGGGCGCCACGCTCATCGTGATCGAACACCATGCCGACGTCATCCTCGCCGCCGACTGGGTGATGGAACTCGGGCCCGAAGGCGGCGAGAAAGGCGGTAAGCTCGTCTACGCCGGCTTGCCCGAAGGCCTGCTCAAGCAGAAGGGGTCGCCGACGGGGAGAGCACTAGCGGGCGACGCGCAGCGTTCTTAGTTCTTTGTTCTTAGTTCTTCGTCAGAACCTAAGCAGACATCCTACAGCCTTGCGGAGATCAAGGCCGCGACGGAATTCAGGTCGGCGACCTCGCTGTCGTTGAACTCATAGGGCTGCATCTTACCGATACCGAGCACACCGACGACCTTACCGTCGCTACCGACGATCGGGACGGCGAGAGCCCCTTGGACGTTTGTCTTTTGCGCGTCGGGCTTGGCGACGCCGCCGAGGTCTTCCTGGAGATTACAGAGCTGGACGGCTTCCTTCCGCTGCGCGGCGCAGCCGGCGATACCCTTGCCGAACGGGATATTATCGATCTTCGGCAGCAGCATCGGCAGCACGTGCGGCGGGATGCCATGCTGGGTGAGCAACATGAGCAGCCCCGTGGACGGATCGGTGCGATGAATCGTCCCCGTGACGCAGGCAAAGCTCTCCAGCACCTTGACCAGCACGGCATGCCAGTCGGGCTGACCAACGAGGAGTTCCGGGACGCCAGCGGTAGATTGCGACATGTTAAGAATATTAGACAACGCCCTTGGCCATGCGTTCCTTCAGCCAAGCGAGGCCACCGGCTTCATCGCCGAAGACGCCGTCCAGCTGGGCTTCGAAGGCTTCGTCGAGGACCTGGGAGAACCAGCCGGCGGGCTTGTGGCCCATGGCGATGAGGTGGCGGCCGAGGACTATCTTCTTGGGGGCGGTCGAGGCGACCTGCAGGGCGGCGGCGCGCTCCGCCAGCCATTCCCCGTGCGGGGACGGACCATGCATGCTCGCGGTACCGCGTCCACGTCGGTCGGCGAGGTCGACGCGACAGAGGCGGTCGATGCGCACGACCTTGTTGGCGAGGCGTCGGACGGCGGCGTCACCAGCGCCGGCCTTGTGGAGGTAATACGGCTGACCGTGCCAGCGCACGAGCGGCAGGACGGAATCGATGAGCTTCTTCTCGTTCGTGATCTGAGCGAGGAAGCGGGGGGTGAGGTTGAAACTTTCCTCTTCATGACCGTAGGCATGCCAGCGATTGTCCTTATCTTCTTTCTTCGTCGTGGTCGCCTTACCGATGTCGTGCAGCAGCACGGAAAGCCCGATGATCAGATCTTCGTCGCGATCGCCGACGCGAATCTCCGCAAAGGCGTCGAGGCACGCGCAGGTGTGATTCCAGACGTCGCCCTCGGGATGCCATTCCGGGTCCTGCGGCACGCCGATCATCGCGTGCAGTTCGGGATAGAACTTCGTCCAGCCGCAGTCCTTCAGGAAAGCCAGGCCCACCGAGGGCTTACGTCCGCGGAGGATGAGCTTCGTCCACTCTTCCATCAGACGCTCCGGCGGGAGGTCGGCCTGCGAGAGCGTGGCGCAGAGCGCGATCGTCTCCGGGGCGACCGAGAATTCGAAGCGCGCGGCGAACTGCATCGCGCGGAGAACGCGGAGCGGGTCTTCGGCGAACTTGTCCGAGACATGACGGAGACGACGTGCCTTCAGGTCGGCCACACCGCCCCACGGGTCGACCACCTCGCCCGTGAACGGGTCCCACATGATCGCGTTGAGCGTGAAGTCGCGGCGTTCCGCGGCGTCCTTCGGCGTCATCGTCGGGTCGGCCTGCACGTCGAAATCCGTGTGCTTGGCACCCGTACGGTTCTCGCGGCGGGGCACGGAGACATCGATCGGGAAGTCCTTGAGCTTCGTCACGCCGAAAGCCGCGCCGACCGTGATGATGCCGAATTCCTTACGCAGGGCGGCTTCAACCTGGCGCGTGCCCAGGCCGTAGACCTCGATGTCGAAGTCGAGCACCGGAACCTCCATCAGCGCGTCGCGCACGCAACCGCCGACGAGAAACGGACGTCCGCCCGCATCGCGGAGCAACTCGACGACGCGGCGCAGGGGCGCGAAGTCGCCGTCGAGGCGGATGAGACTGGGCTGCAGGTCGGGCACGGCCTTACCCTACCGAGGTGCGGGCCAGTGGCGAGTGGTTTTGCGAATCAGAGGTTGGTCGTGAAACCTTCCTTCAGCAGCCAGGCCTTCGCCGTGTCGCGACGGTCGCCCTGCAGCACGATCTCGCGGGCTTCGAGGGCGCCACCGGTGCCGAGGGCGCGCTTGAGTTCCTTGAGCAGCGCCTCGCGCATACGCATCTCCTGCGACTCGATCCATAGCCCCTTCAGAATCGTCACTTCCTTACCGCCGCGTCCGGCGCGTTCATATTGCAGAATCACCTTGCCGAGTTTCGGCTTCGCCTTGGTGACGGGTACGACCGGCTTCGGTGGCGGGCCGGGCGGTAGATCTTGACCGTCCAGCTTATCGAAAGGGCTACCGCTCATGCGCCGCGTCCACAGGTCCCCGCGCTTGGCGAACCGCCTTGGAGGAAGACCAACGCCTTCTCATAGGAGCGGCGGCGGAGATAGTGATCTAGGTCGCCCGGCAGGCCAGATTCGGGAGCGGCCACCTCCGCATCGAGTACCTGCATACAGGCCAAAAGGCCGTCCTTGGGAAGGCCCGGCTGGGTGAGGGCTTGGAGCGTTTCCAGGATGCGTTGGCGGCGGACGGGGTCCATTTGCCCGCAGATTGCGGGGCTAACGGGGCCGGGGCAAGCCCGCGGGGCGGTTTTCATAGTGGACAAAAGGCGGGGGGCTTCCCTATACCAACCCTTCCTCTGGATGGATAGCTCAGTTGGTTAGAGCGTCTGCTTTACACGCAGAATGTCGTGGGTTCGAGTCCCTCTCCGTCCACCCCTTCCACTACACTCTCAAGCCGCCATGACGCCCCCTAAGAAGAAGCACACGCTCTCCGCCCTCGTCGAAAATAAGTTCGGCGTCCTGGCTCGCGTTGCCGGCATGCTCTCCGGTCGCGGTTTCAACATTGAGACCCTTAACGTCGGCCCGACCCACGACCCGGCCTACTCGCGCATCACCGCGACTGTCGTCGCCGACGACGCCGCCCTCGACCGCTGCGTCAAGGCCCTCGATAAGCTGATCAATGTCATCACCGTGAACGACTTCTCCCGCGAGGAAGTCGACCACGTCGCCCGCGAGCTCATCCTCGTCAAGGTGAAGTCCGACAAGAAGACCCGCACCGAGATCCTCGAGATCGCCGGCCTCTTCCGCGCCAAGGTCGTCGACGTCGCCCACGACTCCCTGCTCATCGAATTCACCGGTAACGTGACCAAAATTTCCGCCTTCCTCGATCTCGTCGAACCTTTCGGTATCATCGAAACCGCCCGCACTGGGGCTGTCGCCCTTACCCGCGGCCTCAAGAAGGCCTCCAAGTAACCCCTTTTCCACCAAAACACCATGCCTGCCAAAGTGTACACCGACAAGGATGCCGATCTCGGCTTCCTTAAGAACAAGACCCTCGCCGTCCTCGGCTTCGGTTCCCAGGGACATTCCCACGCGATGAACCTCCGCGACAGCGGACTCAACGTCATCGTGGGCCTGTACAAGGGTTCCAAGTCCGCCGCCGCCGCGAAGAAGAAGGGCTTCAAGGTCTATGAGACCGCCGAAGCCGTCCGTCGCGCCGACGTCATGCTCGTGGGTATCCCCGACATGAAGCAGGCTTCCGTCTGGGAAAAGGACATCGCTCCTAACCTCGGCAAGGGTGGCAAGACCGTCCTCTTCATCCACGGCCTCTCGATTCACTACAAGCTGATCAAGCCCGGCAAGAACGTCGACATCGCCATGGTCGCCCCCAAGGGCCCCGGCCACGTTGTTCGCGCGCAGTACGTCGAAGGTAAGGGCGTCCCTGCCCTCATCGCCGTCCAGCAGGATATCTCTGGTAAGGCTACCAAGACCGCTCTCGCCTGGGCCAAGGGCATCGGTGGCACCCGCGCCGGCGTCATCAAGACCTCCTTCAAAGAAGAAGCCGAAACCGACCTCTTCGGCGAACAGGCCGTCCTCTGCGGCGGTGCTTCCGAACTCGTCAAGGTGGGTTACGAAACCCTCGTCGAAGCCGGCTACCAGCCCGAGATGGCTTACTTCGAGTGCCTCCACGAGCTGAAGCTCATCGTCGACCTCATGGTCGAGTCCGGCATCTCCGGCATGCGCTTCTCGATCTCCGAGACCGCCAAGTACGGAGACATCACCCGCGGTCCTCGCGTGATCAACAGCTCGTCCCGCAAGGCCATGCGCGCGATCCTCAAGGAAATCCAGTCCGGCAAGTTCACCGCCCAGTGGGTCAAGGAATACAAGGGCGGCCTCAAGAACTACACCAAGCTCCTCAAGAAGGGCGAGAACCACCCGATCGAAAAGACCGGCCAGCGTCTCCGCGCCCTCATGCCTTGGGTCCAGAAGCGCAACATCCGCGGCGCCCAGGCCGAGTACACGACCAAGTAAAGGTCGCCGGGAAACCGGAAAGCAGAGGGCCGACGCAAGTCGGCCCTTTTTCGTACCCGTTTACTTCGCGGCCGGCGCCTTACCCTGCGGATTGCCCGGCAGGAACTCCGCGCGGCTGATGAAGCCGTCGCCATCGGCGTCGCGACGAGCGAACCATTCGGCAGCGTCAGCCGGGGCGCGGCTGACGGAGAACTCAGCCCGCGAGAGTTTCCCGTCGCCGTCTTTGTCGAGCTTCTTGAACAACTCGGCGCGATCAACGGACGCTTCGGCCTTCGCCTTGCCCTTGCCCTTCCCTTTCGTCGCGGGCTTGTCGTCGCCGGGGATCGCCGGCAGCGGCAGGTAATCAAAGTCGGCGATCATCTTCTTCGCCATCTCCAGGCGTAGCGCGCGCTCGGCTTCGGCGACCTCGGGCTGGCCGCTGAGGTTGTTCAGTTCGGCCGGATCTTTTTCCAGGTCGTAGAATTCATAGACCGGACGCGGCGTGGAGAAATACGTCGCGCTCAGACCCTTCGCCATCGCGCCCTCGGCGTGGAGGTTCTGCATCGCCTTCCAGGCCGAACCGCCGGCGCTATCGACGGGCTGATACGGAAGCCACGGCGTGCAATTGTAGATCGCCTTGTAGCGACTGCTGCGGACCGCGCGGGAAAGGTCATAGCCGCTGCTGGCCATGCCGACCTGTACGGGGGCGCTACCATGCGGACCGCGTTCGGTGAAGACGTAATCGCGAGTCTTGGTCGCCGCACCCTTAAGGATCGGGAGGAAGCTCACGCCGGTCATACCTTGGCCCGACTTGAGGCCGGCGGCGTCGAGCACCGTGGGGCCGACGTCTTCGCCGCTGAGCAACGCCGAGGAATCGCCACCGGCGGCCACGACGCCGGGCCAGCGCACGACGAACGGCACGTTGCAGCCCGGATCGTAAAGCGAACCCTTGCCGTGCGGCAGGGCCTGTCCGTTGTCACCGGCGAAGATGACCAGCGTGTCCTTCGCCAGGCCGAGACGATCCAGCAGAGCGAGCACCTTGCCCGTCGTCTCGTCGACGCGGTTCACCTCGGCGCAATAGTCGGCATACTGCTCGCGCACGCCAGGCAGGTCAGGCACATGGGCAGGCAGTTTGAGCGAGGCCGGATCCGGACGATAGCTGGCCGGCGCAGTCCACGGGTGATGTGGGTCGCTAAAATTGACCCAGAGGCAGAAGGGCTTATCCTTGGGACGTCCCTCGAGAAAAGCCGTGGCCTGCTCCACCGCGATAGGGTCGGAACCCGTCTGCACCACGTCGAAGCGATTCTTGAAGGTCTTGTAGCCGCCAGCTTCGAGGAATTTCCCGAGCTCATCGTCGCCCTTGGCCGACCCGTCGAGATGATAGACCCGACCGACCACGCCGACGTAATAGCCTGCCTCCTTCTTCAGGACTTCAGGGAACGTGATCACGTCACGCGGTAACGGCGAAGAGAAGCGCGTGATGCGGGCGGCCACGGGCGAGCGTCCGCTCAGGTAAGCCGCGCGGGAGGGCACGCACTGCGGAGCCGAGGTGAAGAACTTGCGGAACTTGATACCCTCCGAAGCCAGCTTATCGAGGACCGGCGTGCGCACGTTGCCGTCGCCATAGCAGCTCAGGTACGGGTAGCTGTGGTCGTCGGACAGGATGAACAGGACATTGGGCTTATCGGCCGCGACCAACGAGACGACGGACGTCAGCAGTAGGGAGAGCCAGGGGTGGGCTTGCATAAGGATAGGCATACCCATCGGGGCGACCCCCTCAATCTTTCTTAAAAGCCAGCCCGTCCCCCTGGCCTTCGGGATAGGCTTTGCCAACAGGCGAAAATGGGCTAACCAGATGCCCACCCCCATGAGCGAGTCCTCCTCCACCCCTGATACCATCCATTCGGATGCCTTCCTGGCGCGCCTGATGCGCGACCAGCTGAAGCTCTCCATCGCCTGCGCGCTGTGCTTCGCCGTCGCGCTCGTCGCCCTACCCTTGCTGAACTATTACCAGCCGGCCTTCATGGCCCAGCGCGTCTTCGGCTTCACGCTCACGTGGCTGATCCTCGGCGTGCTCTTCTTCCCCTTCGTGTGGATCATCTCCTTCGTGTTCATTAAGCGCTCCATCGCGCTCGAAGACGCCGAAGCCCAAGCCGCGAAGGACGGCCTGATCAAGTAACATGAACGCCCTCTTCGCCGCCGCTGGCATCGATCCTTGGATCGCCATCTGCTCGCTCGTCACCGTCGTCATCACCGTCGGTATGGGTTTCTGGACCGCCGGTAAGTCCAAGAGCGCCGGCGACTTCTTCGTCGCGGGCCGCTCGGTCTCCGTCGGTTGGAACGCCTCCGCCATCTCGGGCGAGTACCTCTCCGCCGCCTCCTTCATGGGCGTCGCGGGCATGGTGATGCTCAACGGCTACGACGCGCTCTGGTATCCCGTGTGCTACGCCTGTGGCTACCTTTTCCTCCTGCTCTTCATCGCCGGCCCGCTGCGTCGCTTCGGCGCCTACACCATCCCGGACTTCGCCGAAGGTCGCTATGACTCGCCGGTGTTCCGCAAGATCGCCGTCTGCTTCGTGCTCTTCATCGGCTTCTTCTACACCATGCCCCAGATGAAAGGCGCCGGCACCACGCTCGCCTACATCTTCCCCGGCCTACACTACTCCGTCGGCGTCATCGTCGTCGGCGCGGTCATCACCCTCAACGTGTCGCTCGGCGGCATGAAGGGGATCACGCTCGTCCAGGCCTTCCAGTATTGGCTCAAGGTCTTCGCCATCACCGTGCCCATCTTCGTGCTGGCCTCCCTTGTCGGCCATTACCAGCAGCACCTTCAGGCCAACAAGACCGCCCAGGAAACCGTCGCCGCCGCCCCGGCGGGTATCGAGCGCAAGGCCCTCACGCCCAAGGCCCCGAAGGACGAACAGTGGATCGCGCCGTTCGGCAGCCTGACCACCAAGGCCGTCGACACCGCCATCAAGGCCGCCAAGACCCCCGAGGAGAAGGCCGCGCTCGAAGCGAACAAGAAGCCCTACTCCCTCCTCTACACCTACTCGCTGATCATCGCGCTCGTCTGCGGCACCGCCGGCCTGCCGCATATCCTCGTCCGCTTCTACACCAACCCGGACGGCGTCGCCGCCAAGCGCACCACGATGTGGGTGATGATCCTGATTGGCGTCTTCTACGTCTTCCCGCCCGTCTACGGCGTCATCGGCCGTTCGCTCATGCCGGAACTCTACGAAGCCATCGGCTCGAAGGGCACCGACAAGGTCGTGCTCGAGCTGCCCACGCTGCTCGCTGGTCGTGACCACCCGGTGCTCGGCTCGGTTCTCTCAGGCATCACGTGCGCCGGCGCCTTCGCCGCGTTCATGTCCACCTTCTCCGGCCTGCTCGTCTCGATGTCCAGCGCCCTGGCACACGACATCTATGGCCGCATGCTCAAGCCGGACTCTTCGCCTGAGCAGCGCCTCAAGGCCTTCAAGTGGGCCGCCGTCATCATCGGCGTGGTCTCCGTAGGCCTCGGCACGCAGGTCGAGAAGCTGAACATCAACTACCTCGTCGGCCAGGCCTTCGCCATCGCGGCGGCCAGCTACTTCCCGCTGCTCTTCATGAGCGTCTGGTGGCGCGGCATGACCATGAAAGGCGCGGCGACCGGCATGCTCGTCGGCGGCCTCCTCGCCCTCGGCTCGATCTTCCTCACCACGCTCTCCGATGTCTACGCCGTGCAGTCGCTGGCCGACCTCTGGGTCGCGCACCCGCTCGCGCGCATCCTTTGCGAACAGCCCGCCATCTGGGCCGTGCCGCTCTCAATCATCCTGATGATTGTGGTCTCAAAAGCCACGGCCTCCACGATTCCCGCCGACGTGCGCATGAAGATGCTCGTCCTGCACGCCCCGGAAGCCCTGGGTCTGAAGCAGGAATACATCAAGGAGCACGAAGGCCTCGGCGGTCACTGATCCGGCTTCCCGGGGCGGATTATTCCCGCTCTGGGAAACTTGAATCTTGGAAGTCCGGCAGGGGCTGTCTTTGCTGACGGCGTGCCGAACGAACTCACCGAAGACGACTCCCGCGCCTATGGCGTCGTCCAGGCGTTCTCCCTCATCCTCGCCGGCGGCGCCCTCTATGCGGCGACCCTGCTTTCCTACCGGGGCGGCGAGGTCTTCCTCGGCCTCGTCCAAGACCCTTATGACCGCGTCGTCTGGCTCGGAGTCGGCATGGGCATCCCCGTCGCTCTCTGCGGCGCGGTGATCGCCGTCCAAGCCACGCTTAACCGTCGCTGGGACCTCCTCCGCATCGTCGCCACCGTCCTGCTCGTCGGCAACCTCGCCATTCCTGCCGCCTGGGGCGTGCTCTGGCTCATCCGCCACGCCTGATCTCCTTTTCGCAATGTCCGGCCCCATCGTCATTGTCACTCGCGGCAGCCCGCTGGCCCTCCAGCAGACGCATGACGCCGCCGCTCGCCTGCAGGCGGCGCTCGGACGTCCGACGGAGATTCGCATCCTGACCACGACCGGCGACCGCCAGGCGAGCTGGTCACTCGAGAAGCAGGGAGGCAAAGGCCTCTTCACCGCTGAACTCGAGCAAGCCCTCCTGCGTGGCGAAGCCGACCTCGCGATTCATAGTTCCAAAGATCTTCCGACCGAGATGCCCGCCGGCCTCGCGATTGCCGTCTGCCTTCAGCGCCAAGATCCCCGCGACGTGCTCGTGCGCCGCAGCGAGATCGCCAGCCCCCAACTCATCGCCACCGGCAGCCCGCGACGACGCGCGCAGGGCGCCCTCGCCTTCCCGCAGGCCCAGTGGACCGAACTGCGCGGCAACGTAGACACTCGCCTAAAGAAACTCGCCAACGGCGACGCCGACGCGTCCTACCTCGCCGCCTCCGGCCTCAACCGCCTCGGCATCAAGGAATGGCCCGGCCTTTCGTTCGAGCCCGTCGCGCTCGACGCCATGGTGCCCGCCGCGGGCCAGGGCGCCGTCGCACTCCAATCCCGGTCCGCCGAAGTCGCCCAGTACGTCGCCGCCGGCTGCGCCGCCACGACCTACTCCGTGACCGTCGAGCGTCTGTTCCTCGCCAAGCTCGGCGAAGGCTGCCACACCGCGTTCGCCTGTCACCACGCCGCCGATCGCGCACATCTCTTCCGCGACGACTTCGGTCGCCGCGACTTCGCCTTCCCCGTCACCGACCTCGCCACGGCCTCCGCCTTGGCCGACGATATCCTCCGCCAGATCCTGCCCCGCTGAATATGAGCAAACTCCCTCTCCGCGATCGCCTCGTCGTCCTCACCCGTCCAGAAGGACGCGGCGCCGACTGGAAGACCGCCCTCACCGACGCCGGTGCGGCAGTCTCGGAACTCCCGCTACTCGAAATCAAGTTCGAGCCTGACGACACCGTCCTCAGCGAAGTCCTCGACGCCATGGGTGAATACGACTGGGTCGTCTTCACCAGCGCCAACGGCGTGCGCGGCTTCTTCGACCGCTTCTTCGAACGCTTCACCGATATCCGTTCCGTCGGCGGCGTGCGCTTCGCGTGCCTCGGCCCCGCGACCGAGAAGGCCCTGCGCCAGTACCACCTCGATTCCGACCTCACCGCGACGCAGAACGACGCGCTCTCGCTGGGACGCGAACTGATGACCAAGCACGACGTTGAGAACCAGAAGGTCCTCGTCGTCACCGGCAACCTCAACACGCCCGAACTGCCGCGCCTCCTCATGGAAGGCGCCATGGCGATCGTCGACGTGATCAAGGTCTACGCCACTGAGGAGAAGTCCGTCGCCGAGTCGCCCGAGGCCGCCGAGTTCCGTCGCCGCGGCGCTGACATCATCGTCTTCGCCAGCCCTTCGGCAGTGGAGTCCTTCTTACACCAGGCCGCTTCGCTGCGCCCCGACGCCGGCGCGCGCCAGCCCAAGGCCGTGGCCATCGGAGCGACGACCGCGGATGCGCTACGCAAGGCCGGTATCCCGCTGGCCGGCACCGCTTCCGCTCCGACCGCAGTCGCCATTCGCAACGCAGTAATCGAAGCCCTCACATGATCGGCTCGGCGCGCATCAAGGTCTGCGGGATCACCCGCGCCGCCGACGCCGCTATGGCCCTCGCGCAGGGAGCCGATTATCTTGGCATCAATTGCTGGAGCGGCTCGTCTCGTTTCGTCCCTGCCGAAGCCCGCGCGGCGCTCCTGCGCGAAATCCCCGCAGACAAGCGCGTGGCCGTGACGGTGAATCCTTCCGTCGCCGAAGCCGGCGCGCTCATCGCCGAAGGCTTCGCCATCGTCCAGGCCCACTTCGACCCGGCCAAGGCCGAGTGCGACCCCAAGGGACTCTCCGCCAAGCTGGGTCCTAAGCACCTCTGGTTAGCCCCCAAACTCGCGGACGGCGCCGAATGGCCCGCCGAGCTCATTCCCCTCGCCGAAGGCTTTGTGCACGATGCGCACGCCAAAGATGCATTCGGAGGTACCGGTAAGCAGTCGGACTGGACCCGCTTCCAGAAACTCCTGCAGAAATACCCGCAAAGCCTGTGGATTCTCGCCGGAGGCCTTGGGCCAGATAATATCGCGGCGGCGGCCAAGTCCGGGGCAGGCTTTTTTGACCTGAATAGCGGCATAGAACTCGCACCTGGGCTGAAATCTGTCGAAAAACTGGCTGGCGTGTCGGAAGTGCTGCTCAAAAATAATCAATCGTAAGACCCTCCCCCCTTTCCAAGCACTTGGCACGGGGGATGCATAAGTGGTCTTGCTCAACCGAACGCCAAACCCAACCTAAACACACCACCATGAAGCTCATCGTCGCCATCATCAAGCCCTTCAAACTTGAAGAAGTTAAGGACGCTCTCGCCGAAATCGGCATCGAGGGTATGACCGTAACTGAAGTCAAGGGCTTCGGCCGCCAGAAGGGTCACACGGAGATCTATCGCGGTTCCGAATACACCGTCGATTTCCTCCCCAAGGTGAAAATCGAGGCCGCCGTCGCTGACGAGCAGGTCGAGAAGGCCATCGCCACGATCTCCAAGGCCGCCCAGACCGGCAAGATTGGCGACGGTAAGATCTTCGTCCTCGGCCTCACCGACGTCATCCGCATTCGCACCGGCGAGCGCGGTCCTGCCGCCATCTAAGTCCTCTGTTCGGAGCAAGCAGAAGGGCGTCCCTCGGGACGCCCTTTTTCTTTGGCTTATTTCGCGGCGGGCTTGGCGGCGGCCTTGGCAGCCTCGCGCTTGGCCAGCATGCCGGGCGAATTCCACTTGATGACGTGGTAGGTCGCCTGCCCTTCGCCGGCGTTACGGATCGCATGATCAATGTTCGCGGCTTGGAAGATGACGGAGCCAGGGCCGAGCTTGATCCATTCCCCAGCGACGAGCGCCTCGACGGTGCCCTCCTTGACGATGAGCAGTTCCTCATCGGCATGCTGGTGGGGCGGGTGCGGCGCCTGTCCTTTGTCCAGGGTCGTCACGTGCATCTCGAGCTCGTCGAGGGTGGCCGTCGGGGCGCGACAGATTGTGCGGGACTCGCCGACCTTGGACTTCTTCACGACCAGCTTCTCCCAATCGAAGGCCGCCGAGCCCATGATAGGCTTCGGAGCCGGGACGGTGGCGGCGAGGCGATCCTGGCCGATGAAACCGAAGAGTCC
>Ga0209296_1001974_pt1 | contig 15049 bp, 16 predicted proteins | sample S_130206_EF_Meta_FD_187319 | JGI IMG/M metagenome (GOLD analysis project Ga0209296, IMG submission 187319) | Freshwater microbial communities from Lake Simoncouche, Canada to study carbon cycling - S_130206_EF_MetaG (SPAdes) (version 2) | ecosystem: Environmental > Aquatic > Freshwater > Lake ...
TAATTCAATTTGTACAAAGGTAGACATGAGAATATCTCCACAACCCACGGATGGGACATCAAAGGTAAACTTTTGCCCGAAAGAAGTTGGTCCTCGAAAAGGGAATTGTTGTAAGGAAAGAGATATAGGATGAATCTTTCTGTCGGGAGTTGGTAACCACCATGTAGATTGTGCATCTAAGGGAAAATAATGATTATCTTGGAAATCTCTAGGAGTTAAATCGAGTAGAGTTGTGATATCGGCTCCAAATTTAACGGAGTCCATGCTATGATGTATATGTAATAAAAAAATGAAATAAACACATCGATCTTACAAGGTCCCGTTTTACAATGAATGATTCTTCAGGATATTGTTTTGCTCCTTCTTCAAAAGTCTTGAAGGCAGATGGTTCTCGTGTAAGTATAGAGGGGCTGCAGAAAGGTGATTTAGTCTGGACACCCTCTGGTCCTTCAACTGTCTTGGCAATTGTTGAATGTGGAAGATATTCTTATGCACATACAATGTGTAATATTGATGGAGTCTGTTTATCGCCGTGGTATCCATTTAGAAGAAAGGGTGGAGGTTGGCTTCGTCCTATTGATATGTTCGAACGCTATGATTGTATTCTTACAAAAGTATATGCTATCGCATTAGACAATTATCACTGTATTGATATAAATGGACTAGAGTTTCCTACTCTTGGTCATAGTTTTGAGGAGCCGGTGGTTGAGCATAACTATTTTGGCAGTAAGAGGGTAATTGAGGGTCTAAAGAATCTCCCTGGTTGGGATGCTGGGAGACCTGTATTTGTAAATTTAACTGTGAATTATGATCGTGTTACTGGAGAAATTAATGGCTGGTTTGATCTGGTATAAAGTATTCTCATCCTATTAAACTATATCAAAAATTAAATTTATCAAATAATTCTCCACGCGTATGCCATATTTCAGACTGGGGTCTATTTACTATATAATAAATAGGATTAAAATCTTTAAAACTGTCACTATCATGATACGTGGAAAGCATTGTATCTAAATCTTCTACTTTTAAATCTGTATATTGTATTAAATTATACCATATACCATGACAAGAAATATCAATATAAGTAGAGATATAATTAAAATATTTTTTTGGTATGAATATTAACATAGGATTTACCCTTGGTAAATGTCCTAACTTATGATGTGGTTTAAAACATATTGATGCAAAACGAATAGTTTTCCAATCATCTTTAAATACTGACATAAACTCCTTTTTATAACATATATCTATGCGCGAAAGTAAAATAAAATCATATGTATCAACATTTAAAATTTTATTTAAACACTGTGTTAATAGATATTTTGTCCCTAATCTATCAATAGGTATTAAAGTATCTATTAGATTATTTTTATAAATATCAACAATCTTAGGAAGGTGTTCAGTAATATATGTACCAATAATTATATCTATAGAGTAATTTTTCTCTAAATCTTCGACAAATATCATATGAGATTTTGAAGCCTCTATTTGACCTACAACGGAGTCATCAGAACCAATATTTCTATTTCCTTGTCCTCCAAGGCGAAATGATTCGCCCATAAAGATTATTAAGCCCTTTTTCATCTAATAAATTATATATAATTATCAACCGATTCTAATGCGGCTAAAATAGCTGCATCCATATTATAGTATTTATAATTAGCCAGACGTCCCACAAAATGTACATTTTTCTCTAACAGAACAAGTTCTTGATATTTTTTATAAAGTGTCTGATTTTGCTCTGTAGGTACAGGATAATATGGTTCACCTTCTGCAGTTGAATATTCTTTAACAATTATTGTTTTTCCTGGTATATTCTGATTTAGAAAGTGTTTATACTCTATTATACGGGTAAAAGGTTCTTCTAAAGATGGGTAATTTACTGCACCCATTTTCTGAAAGGTGTCTACATCTAGTGTTTCTTCTTCAAATCGTATTGATCTATACTCTAATTTTTCATATCCTGCTTCTGAAAAATATGCGTCGATAGGTCCTGTATAAAATACAGAATTATATTTGGAATTCATATCCTTTATATATTCGGTATTTAAGTTAATTGTAATATTAGGATGGTCTATCATTGCAGATATCATTGCAGTATATCCCTTTGCAGGCAGAGCTTGGTATTTGTCTGAAAAATAGTATGGATCCCAGTTTGTGCGAACTGGTATCCTTTCTAACACAGATGCATCTAACTCTTCTGGAAATTTATCCCATTGTTTAAATGTATATCCTTTGAAAATTTTTTCGTATAGCTGATGCCCAACGCGGGCTAAACCAATGTCTTTTGAATTCATAGGATTATCACATTTAAGAGTATTGTTTTCTAGCCATTGCTTCATTTCACCTTCGGATTGAATATTCGTACCACAAAGTATATTTACAGTATCAATATTAACTGGAATTGGAAAATACTTACCGTCTATGCAGCCTTGAACCTTATGTTTCCATGGTATCCATTCGCTAAATTTCTGAATATAATCCCATACTCTTTCTGAATTTGTATGGAATAAGTGTGCCCCGTATTTATTCATTAAAATACCATCCTTATTAATATAATCATAGCAGTTACCCCCTATGTGACTACGTTTTTCAATAATGGTTACTTTGTAATCCTTCTCAGCCATTTCTCGTGCAATAGTTGCTCCGGATAAACCAGCACCAACTATTAACATCTAGACTGTATTAGTATATATATTTACATAAATTTACGAAAAATATGATATCCTATTTAAAAACTATTACATATATAATCTATATGACTATTTGTATTGTAGTAGCAAGATATAATGAAAATGTGGAATGGACTAAACAATTTCCAAATACAATTATATATAATAAGGGACAATCATTAAATGATGATTACAATGAGATTTTTTTGGAAAATGTTGGAAGAGAAGGTCATACATATTATAAATATATATGCGATAATTACGATACATTAGACGAGTATACCATTTTTTTGCAAGGAAGGCCATTTGACCATTCACCGAATATAATTAATGATATACATACCCATATAAATAATAAAGATTTAAATATAGATTTTCAGTACTTATGTGAAGTAAGAGATTCTAATTTAAGCGGATGTTGGATGCACGGAGGTTTACCATTAATTCAAGTATATGAACACTTATTTAATGAAAGAAGAACAGATATGCATTTTCAATTTGGATGTGGAGCTCAATTCATAGTTTCAAGGGAAAGAATACTAAAGAGATCAAAAGAATTTTATTCTAAGATAGTTAAAATGTTAGAGTATAGTATAAATCCAATAGAAGGATATGTAATAGAGAGGTTTCATCAGATGATTTTCAATTAATCATACTATATAGCTGGTATAAAGTGTTAGTACAAGGTAACTATAATGGACTCATCGTTTGCTCTAATGTCCTTTGTATCAGGAGCATTTTTTTACGTTCTATCTGTAATACCATGGACGTTAACATTCCTTTTAACACGATATGTTGGAATATATTATTATCATATTAAAGAAAAAGAAGCATGTGTGCATATTCAACGTAAATTATATAACTGTTGTAGCACAATAACCGATGGTGGTAAAGGTATGGGATATTCGTGTGGATATTGGTATATCTTATATTTACAGGCCTCAAATAACGGTTATTTAGGAGATAATTCTGTATGGATTATAGCAACAAAGAAATCATATGAAACATTAATAGAAGAAGAAGCGTCTCATGAACTAAAAGAGTTTAATGAAGTAACTGAAATAGAGGACTCAATCACATTACTCGAGAGGTTTGGACGATATGATAATTTATATTATCGAAAACGCGAATTAACCTTTGACAGTGTACCAAGAGTTGAACAAACAAAGATTTTAACTTCTATAGAGGACTTATTTTCAATGAAAAGATATTTATGTGTATTGATACATGGGGAGCATGGTACTGGTAAATCAATGTGTGGTCTCTTTTTAACACGGCGATTAGGAGGAGTATACTGCGATACAATGAATCCATTTGGCCCTGGCGATACAATTCATACTATATATAACGATACTGATTATGATAAAAAAAGGCCTCTTATTATAATCCTAGATGAAATTGATACTCAATTAGAGAAGGTACATGCAGGTATTCCTAGTCATAAATCCATAGATATATTAGCAAAAGATAAGACTGGTTGGAATCGTATGCTTGATACTGTGCAAAAGGGTTTATTTAAAAATATTATTCTTATTTTAACAACGAATAAAACACCTGAATATATACGATCGATCGATCCATCATTTATTCGAGCGGGTCGCGTTGATGGAATATATGAGTTACGTCAACTCGCCGAAGATACGACGAAAAAAGTTGAACCTGACTCGCTGAGCTAAGTTAAGTCCTACCGTTCAAATGCAGTACTCTGAGCTTATTCCTATCTTTGATTCTAGTGTGAAGAGTTCTCTGCAGGTGCAAGCAAATACGGAGAATCTGGCTATGTATGTGCAGATTGGATATAGTATGCTTATTATTATGATGTCTGTGTCTATTATTGCAACAATTTGTATGATTGAGAAGCGATCGTCTCTAGCCGAGCTTGTTGTAGATAAGAAGTATTCTGATCCACAAGAGATGGTGGAGAGTGAAGACTCCCCATCAGCCCTTCATCGCATGTGTAGTCATGGATGCTGTCCCCTGGGTCAGAAGTTTGAGGATTACTATAATACATTTCCACTTCCTGCACTGAAGGAGCGAAATGATTCGCTTATGCAAGAGTGTAATATGCTTTCTGATGAGTATACATTGGCCAAGGAGGCATATAATGAGGCAAAGGATAACTATAATCGTGTGCATAAGAATCTTGGCCACATGATTAAGTCGAGTGAGAAGTTGGACACTGTCTATGAGTCTCGCGTTATCACAGAGAAGGTTAGTAGTCATAGTGTCGACGAGATGTATGATATGCTTTCTGCGGTGCATCAGTGGAAGCCATTTGAGTATGCTCCAGAGGGACTGTACCCTCACCAGAAGACTTTGTGGGAGACAGTCCTATTGAATGAGATTTATACCAGGAAGAATACGGCATAAACTAGAAGAATGAGTATTATATATGTACACTATAGAAGTCTATGTCCGCAATCAAGAAGATCTGAATGATATTACATCCATGCTAAAACAAAAACACATGGTTTATACAAAAAAGGATATAATAACATTGGATGAAGATCTTTTTTACAGTCAATATGCTGAATCTAAAGAAGAATATGTAACACCATCAAAAGAATTTTCTATTCTATGCGGAAGGGAATATTTAAATCTAGGTGGAGAAATTAGTTTGAAAGATATTTATACATTTCTATGTAAACAAATCACAAATCCTAATTGTTTTTTTCTAGAATCATTAATGCAAACAAAAGAATATATGAATGCAAATCCAATGAAAGGTGAAGGTTTATAGAGAAAGTACTCTTAGGTATATATGAATACACTTGCCTTTAGAAGTGTACGGGTTTCCCATCCAAACCATAGTATAGAATTTAATTGGCCAGTAGGGAAAGAAATACCTCGTGACATACGAACATTAACAGTTGGTGAATTCTATCTTGCCTTACAATTAGTAGCCAAGTGTATTAAGGATGTGAAACGGGATGTGTCAGGTCAAGGATATGATACGCCCGATGAATATAAAGATAAATACGATCTTCTAGTATCGAATTTTCATCAGAATATGGAAATTAATTCTGAGGAATGTACAAAGTTAAAGGATACATTAAGGGAGGCAATTGTTGAGGTGACAGAAGAAATAGAGAAAATAAAGGGATTACTTCAAGAAAATCAAGAAAAACGCCCTGAACCATTTGTTAACCATGCAGAAGTAGAACGAGAGGAACAGCCACAAGAACAACAGCCACAACCACAAGCACAACAACAACCACAACAACAACCACAACCAATAGTAAAGAAACGTGGCCGTCCAAGGAAACAGTAAAACAACTAAACCTACACATGGTGGAAAACTATCAGTCTAAACAACTTAGATATTCTACATTAAGTATGCAGTTTAAGAATAATGTGCCAATTAATATAGACAGTGAAATATTTGATATTAAAGAAAATGTATCTTCAATATCAACAAATGTTCATACTAGTTCAAAGGCATATACTTTTTACAACGAATCCTTAGATCAGGCTAACCCAAATATATTCTTTATTCTTGAAACACCTCATCATGCTGCCTTTTGTCATTGGGTATTTGAATCGGCAATATTTCTGCCCTACGTTAAACAGTTCAAGAATGCTAAACTCCTATTAAATAGAAACCCATTTAGAAAATATAAGAAACTCTTTTTAACCGCCTTTAATCTTAATGACAGTGATATAGTGTTTTTAGATAATATATACCAAGAAAATACTGAATATACAAATATCCCGCCTAATAATATTTGTATTATCCCCAACCACCTTACTCACTGCGATAGATCACCAAATTCTGTAAATAAAGATAATTTAGATAGGTACACCGGTCTATTACTCAATTTTAGGGATATACTTATAAATGACTCATTTACGTATGAAAAAACAATCGATCATTTATTTTTACCACGTAATACGGTTGAAAATTACACTAACCAATGTATTAATTACTCAAAAATACATGAACTTTTAAAGGATATAAAATATACTGAATATGATACCATGAATACTGAAGATATAAAAGAACAATTTTTATTAATATCACACGCGGAGAACATATATCTAGATTTTGGTTCAGCCTTATTTGTTAATATATTTTTTTCAAAACAGAGCAATGTGTATGTTGTAAATAAAAAAATCAATCAATATAGAAACTATGCATTTCCAACATGTATTATTGATATTATTGAACGCGAAAATAATGTGGTGTATTTATAATATATTCTAAGTATAAATATCTAAGGTCATACATCGAACAGAACCACCTGAACGTTCAAATTCTTCTGTATTTACTTGTTTTATGTGTAAGCCAGTTATAGTCTCGAGAGCATGTTTTGCCTTCGCGTCTGTTATTTTATGCGTTATAAGATTTTTACCGTCAACAACGGAATTAAGGCAGAACGAATCTTTCGTATCTAGTACATGTACAGCCGTATGTCCAAGAAACTTTCTTAGTTTTGCAATACTTTCTTCAGAAAAGGCACGTTTATGTACAATACACTGATTCACAGACTGCCCAGACCGTCCAGACCGTCCAGACCGTCCAAACTCTAACATTGCAACATCAAGATGATAATATGTATCTGATTCTAAGGGTAATATAAGTAGTTTCGGTGGAACTAACCCGTGTTTTGTATATATACGATTAAGAAGTGTATCTAAAATGTCAAAACTTTTCTTCGTCGAGCGATGGCCATATCCTCCAACAGCTAATGTCCCTCCATGAAACCATTTTAATTCAGCCTGTCCTTCGAAAGGAGCAGAAGAACTTCCAGGAAATGCAATAGTTTTAATTCCTAAATCAGAATACATCCGTTTCAAATATGGTAACTCTCTCTTCCGTTGAATATATTTCATGTAGGGTAATAGGATACAAGGCTCGGGAAGACGGGGAAGAGATAGTCCACCATTTGCTACAAAGACTAAATCTGGTAAGCGTATGTTCGGTTCTACAGAAAGTGTATATACATACACATCGGTTCCAAATTGTTTAGTCAGTTCTTGATGTTCTTTCTCTACTTCTTTTTTACTGACCGCATACTTTATATCAATGTAAGGATTTTGTTTATCTTGCATTGATGTAATTTCAAATGTATTTGGCTGGATACATACGTGTATCATCTATATATTTATCTGATTATAAACGAGGAGCCTGGCGAACGAGGAATTCCTTCGTCATTTTAACAGGGTGAAAGAATTGTTTAAATATAGCAATCGCATCCTTTTGCTGAAATGGTTTACATGAAAATACATCAAGATATACTTCATTCGAATCTTCGCTGAAGTGGGCAGTGATATTTGATGTTTCAATCAATTGCACTAATGTATATCCCTTTTGCACCGACGTGCCAAAACGAACAATATGCGGTGCTCCATATGCAACCATATCAATACCTTTAACAAGTTCTTCTGAAAACTGCCGAATTGTTTCTTTCGATCGAATTGCCTCGGGGTTACATCCAGCAGCATTTATAAGTAAATGATATCCCCAACACTTTTTCTTTTGTTTCCTTGTCTGAGTCATCTATCTAGAGAATATAATTATTTAACAATTATCTAGATCTTTCTGCTATAAACATATCATCTGTACCTCCTTGAACTTGTACAATCTTATATTCAAGTGACTCTAAGAAACTAAACAAACTGCTACGAATCCTTTTAGCAGGAATATTATTGGCTTCTAGACGTTCTGGCCATGATTCAAATAAAATAGTGGGATGATTATTTTCTTCTATTGTTTTTACAGCCCCACGAAGTACATATTCTTCATGTCCTTCAACATCAATCTTAATAAAATTAATGTTTGTCAGGCCATAGGAATCTAGTGTTTTTGTAGGAACATCTATGCACGGAATATTATTTACAATATCATTTTCAAAAGAAGATATTCCATTACCCCCTCCATCATTTGGATCACGAATATAATATTGTTGAACCCCCTCCTTATCGCTAAGTGCTACGTTATGGGTTGTTACCTTATAACTCTGATTTTGCAATGCAATATTGGCACACAGATAATTATAAGATTTGGGGGAACATTCAAAACTATGGACTCGTTTGACTTTATTAGCAAACTTAACAGTATACATTCCTATATGTGCGCCGATATCAATGATCTCCTTATCTTCTTTAGCATAATTATCATATGACCAATTAATGTATCCTCTCTCATATAAACCAGTATTAAAATAATCTTTAGCAACACGAGCTTCAGGTATAAATAAGCAGTTTGACGTATCACGAAGTTTCATGTATAATGGATGTAAAGAATTATACGATTCTGTTTCTATGATATACATATACTAAATATCTATTTGGTGACTTTAACCCAATGTAACCTAAACACTTGCAATACTATTGGATAGATGTCAACAAAATGCGAATGTGGTAAACCTGCAGTACATATTTGTGCAAACTGTACTGTGGGTGTATGTGATGATATAAACTGTGGAACTGACACAGTAAATGGCTATCTGTGTGGAACATATACGCAACATGGTTGTTCGAAGAAATATACAACATGCGATGAATGTCTATATAAAAAGGCAATCCACGAAGGTGATTTTGTTCAATGCGATGAATGTGGAAATAGCGTGTGTGAAAGATGTGCAGAAAACTTTATTGAATGTGATAAATGCAAGGCAACAGTATGCGAGGAATGTAAGGAGGAACATAGTTGCGAATAAGTGGTGCCACTGCGTTTGGCCGCTTAAAGAAAGAATAATAGACAGAGTAGACCCATTGGGTCTAGTGGCTTGGTAGTTCAATGGTAGAACACGTGGCTGTTAACCGCGTAACGGATGATCGATACCTCCCCGGGCCGATATTTTTTGATGCACTCTTAGCGACTCAAAAAAGGTGATTTAATCAATACTATACTAATTTTCCCATCACACAGTCGAAATCTAGAGGATATATTCTAAGTGAAATATACTCTGTGAATTCAGAATTAAACTTTACTACATGGCTATAGCCATTCCATATAGCGGAAATTGTATGAGAATCAAGTACAGTCCAAGTTCCCTTACCCCATGTTGTAGTAAGTTCTGTATCATTTATTTTTCCAAATTGAATATAACCCATTCCCCAATAATATTTTCTTCCACATAGATTCATCTGTGAATCAGGTGCAAGGGATGAGTCTATTGATGAGAGTGAAGTAAGAAGAGTTTTAAAGAAATTACTCATTCTGGTATATTTATGTTCAAAATTGCCAATAGGATATGAAAAATGACATATGGATGCTGTATCTTCATTATCAACGTTAAGGGTATCTTCGTATAAACTAACATATGGCTTCATAAGGATCGTATTACACATATTCGATGTAAATGCATGATAATTAATGAAGGGTTGATCCATTACGGTAGGAATTTTCAAACCAGAAGATACGTGTAGATCAATATGAGTATTTATGCGCTCAAATAGAAGGCGAATCTCTTCGCAATTTAAAAATAATAATGTCCCGCTATTTACACCAGGAGTAGTATAGTTTAATCGACAGGAAGGCCAGTCAAAGAATTGTCCTCCAAATTGAGGACTTTCTAATGTCCCAGATGGAATTCCGTATAGTTTTGTATCTATATCACCTTCAAATATATTTCCAATGTCTCTTCTAATAATTATATCAGTATCAAGATATAGTATCTTTTCGTAACTGCATAATTCAGGCCAACTAAACAAATGCAGGCGGGCACATGCTGCTTGAAAAATATTGTTACAAGGGAGGCAATGTATTTTACAAGACACTTCTAAACGAGAACTAAGTGTTTGTATTTTTTCTTTAAAATCGTCGGACGTTAAAATTAATATATCGTAATTCTTTTTAGAAAATATCTTCATCGAAAGAAGTAATAGTTCAAGTAGTCGAATATACTTGTCGTTATGAAAGACACACATGTATACCAGATTCATTTATACAGATTAATATAAATATAGATACATTTTTACGCATGTATATACATCTATTAAACACGTGAATACCCTCACACGATTTAACAATTTTTTACGCATCTAAATAGAAGATATTACATGCGTTCACACTTTGTATAATCGCGTCCTTCCCAATTTACTTGTGGGATTCCTAAATGCGCTACTGAGAGGTTAACGTGGATACGTTTTTTAAATAAATCACGAAAGTCGTTGTCACATGAACAACAAGAGTCTGAATCGATATACATGTAGTTTGGTGAACTGATATATAACTGAAAAAAACCAACAAATACACTTCCGTAAAAGCATTTTATATGATTTTTTCTGTTAAGAAAATCATCAAGTGTATAATAATCTAATCGTTCTTTAACTCCGTAAAGAATATCAGGCTCCAATGTTGATGGAATAGTATCAAGGAAAGAATCGGGTAGATAGATATCTGCATCTAACAATAGTATTTTGCTAGATCCATATAGTTCATATAGATACTTCTGAGCAAAGCGCACAGCACCTCCCTTATTAAATTTGGAATTATCGTAAAACTTATCATATAAAAGTACTTTTACGTTTGGCAAATTCTTAGCCTTAAGAAGTTCAATGGTTGCAGTATCATTGGGCGCAGTTACAATATATAACTCCTTTAATAGTTTTGAATTTTGATCGATTGTATATGCCAATATATCATCAAAATTTACGCATACAGTTATACCTACAATATCCATTATATAAAACTATTGTATTTTAGATTTAAATCCCCAGGGAGTTATAGGTATACCTTCTTTTCCGCGTACCCATTCCTCTGGATAATATGCTTTATAAGATGATTTATATGGTGTAGTATGGTAGGCAAAATAAGAACCCCACCAACTAAATGTGCTATTTGCTACAATAGCCCCGCCCCAGCACTGTGACATTATATATAGAGTGATTCGCTCATCTATTTCGGTACACAGTGTAAATTTCCTATTTGTACACTCCTGTAAGAGTACTTGTGCACGGTTAGGTTCATTGGAAACGACGATGATATTTGCATCAGTTGGAAGTGTATGAACAAGGTGAGCATGATACGATTTAACATTAACATGCGTTAAATCATTGTACAATAGAAAGTCCCCCAATCTAATATGTATAAACCATGTGCTTCTTTTTTCTTCATGAGATGATATGCAATATTTAGATAAAATATGTTCACGTTCTTCAATTGGGAACATTGAGAAGGAGGGAAGAATTGAGTAAGATGGAAAGTATTTTGGATGTTGTCTGTATCCAAAAAGTAGGATATTCTTTTCTGTATGAGGCACATCCATTGTATAAGAATATTCTCCGCCAGCTGCTTCATGTACATCGACACTTTCACATCCCTCTGTAACACAGGATATATATGGAAATAAAGAATATATATTCTCCTTGGATTGATGTTTAAGATCAGTATTCACTGGGGTATAAAATACAACACGTCGTTTTAATCGTTCTGCAAGTCCTAGAGCAGAAGTAATTTGAAAAAGACGATTGCCAATACCTCCAGCAAGTTGACAGGAAATCCATGGAGATGATGGGGGTGGAAGTAATATACATGAGCCATTTGTATACATATAATCGTTTGGTTTACTTCGAATAGAATAATACCATGTGAATTCTGAGTTAAATGTCAATATATGATGATGATTATTCCAATAGACATCAAATATATTTTCTCGAATGCGAATAAATGCTCCTGATCCCCAAGTTGTGTTAACTTTATTTGGATTCTCTCCTGTAAACTCGATATAGCCACCACTAAACGAGAACTTTTTTCCGATAAGTTCCATTATATATATAGAGTATTCAATCTCTAAGTAGTAAATCTACACGTCTGTTTTGTAAAAGGGTGGCTTTCTGTTGTATAGAATCGATTTGATACTTTCTTTGTAAAGATATCAAGCGCACCACCCACATCAACATACATATTCGTAGGGTTTTCTTTCATACATAGGGGGATCCAGACTTTACTTAATGGGCCAGCAGAAAAAAGAAAGAGTTCTCCCTTCTTTTTCTGAACGAAGCGTAGGATTCTTTCTGTAACAGAAGGACCCTTGTCATCCCAAGAATTAACTAATTTATCATCGATTTGAAATACTTCTTTTATAGGGAGGCTTGTTGTAAGTGAGCCAGATGTAATACAAAAAAATCCTCTTGAATATGATTGAATAAACTCTGCAAAAACTTTCCAATTAGAGTTTCCAAATATATTTGCATATGTTCTTTGGGCCAAAGGTATCTTAAATCTATCAACAAAGTCAGAATATATTTCTTTTGTGCAATTCCAAGCGAGATTACATGTATCACAGGGTATACCAATATATAGATTAGAATCAACTGTTGTTATGGCAGAAAGAAGATCGGTCTGAAGTTTTCCCCCTTCTGTGAAGGTCCAACAATCACAATTAGTGAGTGTTTTATTTAATAAGACCATACGTTCTCCGTCACTGGGCCGTATTAATCCGAATGGCGTTCTAGAAGATATCTTTGAAAGAATAGAATTCAAGTGATCCATCATAGTTCCAGATAGGGGTAGCCTTTCTTCTCCAAGAAGAACTTCTTTGACAAGAGCAACTGTTCCAAATTGATTTGTTGTGTTTAATGCGTAGGCATTTTTTCCCTCTTTCTCCCAATGTTGTTTTCCAATATGGTTACTATAAATCATTGGAAAGAAGATAGTCTTATAGCCAGCAGCACAATACTTTCTTGCATAATCCTGTTCAAAGAAAACGTTAGGGCTAGTATAGTTGCCAAGGTCTAGAATGATTTTTGTGCGTACCATAGATGGTTGAAGGGAATAATGTGGCCAGTAACCACAATTCTTTCCTACAAGCCCATCTCTATGCTCGTGAAGTATTGCATCTTTAAGATCTATTCCACCAACTCTGTCTAAATCCTCGTATATAACTCCATAATTTCTATTAAATACAACTTGATGTATATTTTGCGATTCATACTTTGCAAGGAGATTAATAGAATCCTTTACATACGATCTCTCGCGAAAGAACAGCCAATCATCCTCTAAATGTATCCAGAATTCTGGCTTAATCTCGTCTAATTTATTCCAAATAATATTCATACTTTCACGATGTCCCTTTTCTTCAGATGTTTTCATATAGTAATTAAAAAAAGGGAATTGATTTACCATTGCATCTCTATCTTCTCTACTAGATGCATCGTCTACGCAAAAGAAATAATCAACATCGTCGATATCAGTCCATGTCTTTAGCATCGACTTGACAGTTTTTTGAAATAAATCAATTCGTTTACATGTTGTTATTGTTAGCATTATACGCACCTTGTTTACATTCTTACGTACTAATGTTTTGTCCGTAGTACAAAGGACTGAATCCCATTGTTTCATGTAAGAATAAAGTATTTTATTTTGCCCCTCCTGTAAGTGTATTCCATTTGCTCTTACCAATTCAACATACTCTAGAATAGATTGCAAATACTCAAATGTTTTAGGAATGTATTGTATGAAGAATTGAAGGTTATGAAATAGATTCTGAACCCACCATGCAGTTACTCCAAGATATTTATACTTTAGAATAGAAGTAAACATCTTTGCACAAATCTCATACTGTTTTGTTCTTTCTGCAACAATGATCATGTAATAAGGAAGATAAAAATCTGGATCACACCTTCTTACAAAAAGTTTTTCTTGTATAGAATCGGTTGCATATTCGTTTTCATAGTAGTGCTGAATACCCTTATAATACATTAGAGCTACATGTGGAAGTCCAGCATTAAGATAATATTTAATTAATCTAACGACACATTCTGCTCTGTTTGTATCATATCTAAATGATTCAACCAGGTAAAACAATCCTTCTTTGTGTCTATTCAAATGCTCATATATATCATATATTTCTAAACATGCAATATACTGTTCCTGTGACCATGTATCAAAGGTAAGAACCTTCTTATACATATCAAGTGCTTTTTCTCTTTGTCCAGCACAGAGATAACTCTGGGCAGCATAAAATGCGTAGCGTTTATATAATCCATCCTTTATTTCGTACATTTCATTAAATGCCTTTTCAAGAATTAATGCATCCTTTTCATATTTCTTAGGATCCTTATTTCTGGCCCCCCTACGTCCAGAAACAAAATGATAGTTGCCAAAAATATCTTGTGGACTAGAACATTCTTCAATAGATGCAGGGCATTCATGTAAGACTCCAACATACTTCCACTTCTTTCTGTTGTTAAAGAGTTGGCATCTACGATATTGAGTACATCCCCTTGCTCCAAAGGTAAACCTATACCAGTCTGCAGTAAGAATTTCTGGTAATTTGAAGTCTCCAACAATTTCATCATCCGCATCCCATACAAATGCATAATCTGAGGTATTATAAGCCATTTCAAATGCTAAAGTACGATTATGACCGAAATCTTTCCATTCATGGTTGTAAATTTTTCCCGGAATAGAATGTTCTTGAAAGAAA
>Ga0209296_1001977_pt1 | contig 15042 bp, 10 predicted proteins | sample S_130206_EF_Meta_FD_187319 | JGI IMG/M metagenome (GOLD analysis project Ga0209296, IMG submission 187319) | Freshwater microbial communities from Lake Simoncouche, Canada to study carbon cycling - S_130206_EF_MetaG (SPAdes) (version 2) | ecosystem: Environmental > Aquatic > Freshwater > Lake ...
ATAAACGATGGAATACTTGGCTATACATTAAAGCCATTTGAAGTGACGCAAGTTCTTAAAAGTATGAAATGGACAGGATGCCTGCCTGCTCTGTGTAGTATTGGATTCAGTATTAAATTGCGAAGAGTATTTATTTATTTGGATGAAGGAAGACCTTGTCGTCCGCTTATTCATTTACACGGGTCATATCCTAGGGAAGCCTTGGAGGCAGATACTACATGGAGAGATCTTATCTTAGGCTCATATGCAGCAACAAAATCATTTGGAATAAGTACAGCCACAACACTAGACCCTTTTGCAGAGATTCCTGGAGCGATTCCTCTGGAAAGATATGAAGCATTATTGAAACCAATGATTGGTGTTATTGAATACGTGGATCCTTATGAACAGAATGAACTTCTTCTTGTTAGTTTCCCTGAAGAAATTACTAGCGAAACGACGCATATCGAACTCCACCCAAGTACAATTCTTTCTGTGGTAAATTCTATGATTCCTTTTGCAAATTTTAACCAGTCGCCAAGAAACCAATTGTCTTGTTCTCAATCTAAGCAGGGATTAAGTCTCTATGCTACGAATTTCCAGAACAGATATGATAATTCTGCAAATATTCTATGTTACGGAGAAGCGCCCCTTGTGAGAACATATATGTATGATAAATTGGGTGCTGGATCTATGCCATATGGTCATAATTTAATTATGGCGATCATGTCATTTCAGGGATATAATCAAGATGACGGTATTATTTTCAATGAAGATGCATTCCAGAGAGGGCAATTTCGTAGTATAAATTATAGAAGTTATACCACATTTGAAGAATTGGATCGACAGACGCAAAGTACAAGTACTATAGCACATCCATCGAAAGTTCCTCGCTGGACAGATTTACGTCCTGGAATAGATTATACACAATTGGATGAGCGTGGTATTATAAAGGAAGGTTCGTTTGTTGATGAAAATACTGTTCTTGTTGGGAAATATGTACAAGATAAAAAAGGGAATATTAAAGATGCATCCTTAACACCTCAGGTATGGACTTCAGGTAGGGTTGAATCTGTTGTTATTACAGTGAGCCCGCAGGGATTTAGTACCGTGAAAGTTCGTATTACCCAAGATAGAATACCTGAATTTGGAGATAAGTTTAGTACGAGACACGGTCAAAAGGGTACTATTGGAATGATTTATAGGGCGCAAGATATGCCTAGGACTGCTGATGGAGTTGTACCAGATATGATTGTTAATCCGCATTGTATTCCAAGTCGTATGACGATTGCGCAACTTATGGAAATGTTATTTGGCTGGGTTTGTTACAAGTCGAGTACTATTGGAGATGCTACAACATTTACAAGTGATTCAAATGCACATGAACATATGGGGAAGATATTGGAGGAACAATATGGAATGGAACGCAATGGAAATACCATTTTGTATGATGGGGCTACAGGTGTTCAAATGAAAACAAATATTTTTATTGGACCTGTCTTTGTAATGCGTCTTAAACATATGGTTGAAGATAAATGGAATGCTCGTGCTGAAGGGCGAAGAGAGCAGAAGACAAGGCAGCCAACAGGTGGTCGAGGTGCACAGGGAGGGTTACGTATTGGAGAAATGGAACGTGATGCATTAATCAGTCATGGCGTATGTAGTTTCTTGAAAGAGTCTATGATGGAACGTTCCGATAAAGCACAAGTACGTATATGCAATGGATGTGGAACTGTTCCTATATTTAATCAGAAACAGGGGTTGTTCATTTGTCCTTTATGCGACGGACCTCCACGATTTATTGGGTCAACTGGAAATACTCTTGAGATATTGCCTACGATGGAAAAGAGTCTGGCAACGACAAGTATTGTTGAGATGCCATATGCTACTAAATTATTAGGCGATGAGTTACAGACGTATTTGAATATGGGAATGAGAATTTTGACAGCGAAAGGTGTCGCGCATTTAGAGCAGGACGTTTTTACACTTCCGGAAGGCGACATGTTACGTGAAGCATTGGAGAAACCACTACCACAGATAGCAGTCATTGATACTCGTGTTCCTAAATATGATGAGGCTGTACCTGTAGCGAAAGTGGAGGATGCTGAAGAGGATTTATTTGCTCTTGGACATATTGGAGAAGAAGTGATTGAGACAGAGGCAGTTGAGGAGGCAAATGCAAATGAGCTACCTATGTATAATTCGGGTACACCTGTGCAGGAGCAAGAGCAACCAGTTATGATGCAACCTGTCACAATGCAACCTGTCACAATGCAACCTGTCACAATGCAACCTGTGACAATGCAACCTGTCACAATGCAACCTGTCACAATGCAACCTGTATCATTTCCCACGGGAATGAATAGTCCTACATATGCTCCCACAACACCAGTGCAAACAGAGCAAACAGAGCAAAGAGTGCAAACAGTGCAAACACAGATGGGAGGAGTAAGACAGATTATACAGCAAGGGGGATTTATGCCTATGCCTATGCCGTTGCAGATGCCCATGCAATCACGTATCGTAACAGAACCATTTTCAACACATAGTACAATAGTTATTCCCAGTGGACCGGCACCCTCAGGGCAGTCAGGGCAGTCAGGGCAGTCAGGAGGTCAAAGAGGACCTAGATCAGAAACAAGAAGACGAGGTGAAGCTCCCGCAAATGCAAATGCAAATGCGCGCATAACGATTCGAAAAATCGGTTAAACTTTCTAAAGTATCCATAGATGTACTGGTATATATTTATACTCAGTATATGTATTATTGTAATATTATATAGTAACTTCAACTATACTGAGGGATTTTATATTGTAGCAACTGATGCTGCAGGAGTTCAAGGTGCTGCAAAAGGTATGGCAATAGAGGCAGGAAACTCTTTATATCAGAAATATATGCCACAAGGTTCGGGCGATATAATTCTTAATGATAGGCAATCAGATACACTTAGTAAAATTGGGGTTGCCGTAAATCCGTCAAATATGACGTTCAGAGATATATCTTCCGAAGATAAAGAAAAGGTACGATCTATTTATTCAGCCGCCTTTCATCCTCATGGATTTAGATCAAATACCGCTGAATTTATACCAAATCCAAGAATTGATGATGTAAATAGTTTACTAGGAGACATTCAGTTCTGTAAACAACACGTTATTGACAGTGGTCGTACAAATCCATTTTCAAATGATAAATTTAATAGTATTTGCGGTATTTGCATGACGAGCGGTAGTATACTTAACGACAATACAGGTTTTTCATATGGTACAAGTACTACAGGAACAGGTGTTGTTGTATATCCTTCTGATAAAGATTTTTCTTTAGGAGAACACTCTCAAGCAAATCCATCTGCACAATCTGCATATTGCGAACATTTAGATGTTGATACAGATCTTGTAGACAGCAGCGTAGTTAATCTTATAACTGGCCTTGTTATTAACTCTAATCAATATGCTGCAACAAAAGAATATTTAACAAATGCAAATTTTATATATGTTGAAGATTTATCAAATTGTACAAGTGGTTCTGGCAGTAAAAGTACAATTAATCAAACAATTGAATGCACAACGTCAAATACAACATTTATTGATGCTACAGTAACGTATGGACATTTCAATAAATCCTGCTTGAATGGTAGAGAAGCAGGGTATAGTAACAGTTCAACTGATATGAAATTATCAAATTGCATAGATAAAAGGTTGTGTAGTATAACAGAAAATTTTCCTGCAGGTAAACGACAATGGTATTTAGATGCTACATGTAAAGTACAAGAAGATATTATCCCAAATGGAAATTCTCTAAGTCAAAGAAGTTCTACAAATTTTAACGTACCATTTACAAATGAAATGCTAAATTTTAGTTATTATTGGGTATTACCTCTTGCAGGTGATACCGATATTCAAAAATTTACTGTCTACGGAGTCTGCTCTGTGAAAAAGGATACCCAAGTTAACATAGAATATTGTACACATGCTTCATTTAAGCTAATATTACATAAACTACTACAATATTCTCATACTGCAACTGGGTTCACATATGAAAGACCTATGGATCAGTTTACTTTATATAGAGGGAATAATACCATAAAACTTGATGTCAACTCAAGAATATCAAGAGGAAATGGTTTATATTTTAAAATAAAGGATTTGAATGGAAATACTCTTTCTACTCTTGATAATACCTGGAAGTATACTACTGAAGAAAAATTTGCAAATCCAATAGTTCTTCCAGATACATCAAGAATTGTTCCTGCTGTAAATATACCTATATCAGATGGATTAAATACTAATTCACTCAGTATACTTAAAGTTGCAGGGAATATAAATCCTGCTGATTTTTCAACATATTTAGGCCAAATGCCAATTCATTATTATAATTCAGTTACACTTCCTTCTGAAACCTTATATATGTTTGCTGTTTTTGTCGTTGAAACTTTCACGGCAAAAGTGGGAAGGCAAGTGCAGACGCAAGGTACTACATGGGCAAATAGTGCAGCTATGCGAGAAGATTATGGTGCAGACAGTGAATATATACTTCCAAATATAAAATTACATCTTACAGTGGCAGGTGTTGAAAAAGAAGTTCCATTACATATTCAACGCAATGGTATAAATATGCAAACAAATGATCCAATTCGAGGTATTATTCAGAATAATAAGTTGGCTTGTTATGCATTTGGGACATATGTTGAATATTTTCCTGCTGGAACAACAAATATTCGTCTGTCTATACATGGCGACGAGAGATGTGGTGTGTTAGTGGGGGTGTTTGATGCAAAAGGTGTAACAGACAGTATAGCATCTCGTACATTTCTTCCAAATGGATATCCAAAATCTTTTGATGGTGTGTGGAAAACAGATCCATTGGAAGTATATGCAGTTATGGGTCCAAGTGATAATTATTTTGTAACAAATACTCAGGCAGAAGAAGTATGTAAGAAATACGGTTCTCGTCAAGCTAGTTCAAAGGATTTAAAGGAGGCATGGACACAGGGAGCAGAATGGTGTGCGAGTGCATGGGTGTCTGATGTAACTGAAACAGCATTATACCCTATAACAACTCTTACTCAAGGAGGATGTGGAAATGGAAAAACGGGAATTATGGACTATAATCCTGGCTCTGCTGGCGTAACTTGTTTTGGTGCTAAACCAAGTCAAGAAAAAGGGAAGGCGAATGGAAATACCATACGTCCATTCAATCTCAAAAAGTATTATGCAAATGATCCATAGACTAAGTCGATTTATTACACGGTCTAAAAATTGATATAGATCTATAGTTAGATATTCGTCCACGCAATGAATTATGAAATTGATATATTATTTCGTAGTCGTAGCACTCTTCTCGATCACTTGGAAAAGTCTGGATATGACACTCAGCCATACAGAAAGATTGCTCACGTAGAACTCGATCAAATGGTACGAGCAGGACCAGTTGGAGGAGCTCCTCCGGCTCTTCAAATGGAATTGAATAGGAAGGAGGATTCCCCTGATCCTTCTCAAAAGATAAAGAAATGTCTTGTTGTAACTACACTTGGAAAGATTAAGCAAAAACTCAAGGCTTTTACGGAGAAACTGATCGATCCCGAGGAGACAGGATTTGATGTTAATACGACAGAGTTGATTATTTTGACCTTTGAACCTATCGCTGCTAATTTCCACACGATGGCATTTGAATGTTATAGTAAACATGGGGCACAGGTTAGGTATTTTCACTGCGAAGCCATTATAAATAACCCACTGAATCATACACTTGTTCCACTGCACGAGAAAGTGTCAAAGGAAGAGGAGGCTTCTCTTATGCAATCCCTTTATGCAAAAAAGAGCCAGTTCCCTTTGATACGATTTCACGAGGATCCTATTGCCAGAATGCTAGGAATTCTTCCAGGTGATATTGTTAAGATTACACGGCCTAGTCCTACGGCAGGTAAGTATATAACATATAGGGTATGCGTACCCTAAACATATATGCAAATTCCAGTAAATACACTATGTGTGCTGTAAAAAGATAGGTATGGCACTCTATATAAGTGTAAGAGGGAAGGAAGCAGATAAAGAACAAACCGAGTTTAATGTTCCTTTTGTCACTTTTCCAGATTCCACTATACTATCAAACGTATCAAATGGCAGATGTAGTTATTATACGGGAAATGGAAAAAATAGTGATGTATTGTTGAGCAATATTAATTATTCAAATGTGCTTTTAAATATAGATTCAGGATTAGAGAAATTAATTTTTTATAAGGAAATGGTCGATGGTACCAATACAAAAGCACATATAACAGATATATATATTCAACCTCCTTTATCCAAGTATATAATTGATATGAATGCCCAAATGCTACAACTAGGCTTTATTGCAAATTGTTTAACAGAGGCATTTGGTGCAACTGAACAAGTCTTCGCTGCAAAGAAAGAGTTAGAAACATCTAAAGATAGATATGAAGAATTACAATCCCCTGAAACACATGTTTCGTACTATGAAGGAACGTTTCCAATTTATCGTCCAATTAAAGACTCCACTCTTTTTGGACTATTCGCTGCAGGCTTATTTCTTATGTTATTATCGTTAATTTGTTTTTTAAGAACACAGGGTGTTGAAATAAATCTTATACTTCCTCAAACAACATTACCCGGCATTCCAGCGAATATGTTTGCAGGTATGGGAACATATATTGGAATTGCAAGTGTTCTTGGCATTATAACAGGATACTTTATTCATATTTACTACAAGCAATAATTCGTCTGAATACATAGAAGAGATGGATCTACAAAGTACATGTGCCTTAGTTACGACAACCCCTTTCACTACTTATGCACAAATTGTCGGTCAGTCCGATAAATTGGTTGAGTTTAATATGGCTAATGGTAAAGTTATAGGGAAAACTACCGTAGATAACACAAACGATTTTACTACCTATATTACTACATCAGCTAACTTTAAAACAGGCAAGCCCGTCCTTCCTAGTGGAAAACAGTCTATTGTTACAGCATTGGGTTATCCTCTTGTTGGTTCAACATATGTAAATGATTTTAGAGCCTCACCATCGATGTCAACCACTGTACAATCTTTTATTGCAGCTACAGATTTATGTAGTTCAAGCAATATATATGATACAACTGTGTATACTGGTACGAATGTAAGTAGCCTTTCTCTTACAACTTTATATAGAACTCTCGATGCGTCTAATGTAAGTGTAACAGATGCAGTTCCAATTAATGCACAAATTGATATACTTCAAAATAAAAATAAGATGTTTTATTCTTTTTTTGTTTATGAATATTGCTACTACAATACAATGTATAGAACTTTAATGACGGAATTTTTTAACGAATATAAGGATGTGAATTACGCAACGAACATGACTAATATAGGAAACTTAAAAGATTCGCAAGGAACCCCAGCCGGCCCTGGAGCCACTGCTATTGCACAAGCTACACGCCTTGATGCCATTGCAATTACAATGGCTCGTGTAAATTCCCGTTTAACTGATATGCGATCCCTTCTTTCCGCCATTCAAGATTATTATTCGGGAGCCCTGCAGAATTTTCAAGCAACCTTAAATGGAAAGCCTAATAATCTTGGAAGTGATATGAATGTTCAAGATAAGGTAAACTATTTACATAACCAGGCACCACACGTCGAAGATGCAAAAGATCAATCTCATTTCCGCCAGGGAATTATGGAGTATACGAGTGAAAAGAATCGATATTCCAATATATTACTTGGAATATATGCATTTCTGAATATTGCAATTGTTGCTGTTATATTCAATATAAAAGAGTAAATATTGATGTATTGTAGAGAATGCCAGACTATGCTTCAGCAGGATATGATTTTTCCCTTTTGAATAGTGGCTCTTCAGGTGGAAATGCAAACCAGATTGAAGGCGATGCAATTATGTATAATGATAAAGAGTTTAAAGCTGTGTTCACCCCATCTATGAATGCATCTTCAGGGGCAATAAATACAGGACGACTTGTTGGAAGAAATGCAAGTCTTTCTGATATTTCACAACAGCTTATCGACCAAAATGCTAAGTTGCAGAACTCTTATGTTAATGCGAAAGATACTTATACCCGGCAAGGAGAAATTAATGAATGGCAAGCACAAAATAAACTAGATTCCCTCTTTTTCTTACAGATTCTCTTCTTATATTTCTCAATTGTCGTTGTTCTATTATATCTCCGACAGGCAAAGATGTTAGGTAGTTCAAGTGTCTATGGAACAATGGGAGTATTACTTCTTGTTGTTATAGGTGTTCTCTGGAATCGCGTATCGTATACAAACATGAGCCGTGACACTAGATATTGGAATCGTAGATACATAGCTGCTAATCCTAATGATTTATTAGGTGGAACAAAATGCTCTAGTTCTAGTTAATATATTTTGGCAAAGTTAATTGCATTAATATAGTATGACAGCACTTGAGACAATAAATAAGTTAATTGATCAAGCAACTACAATTCGTGATAGTTTACATATATTTAAATCTAAAATCGATGATACCAACAATAAATTAGACGCTGCGCAAGTTAAACAACAAGTTGATTTAAATACAATAAAGAATGACAAAAAAATTTATGATTCGAAGTTTTTAGAAGAACAGTTCCCCTATCAAACAAAAACTAAACAAAGAAGACAAACGCTTCAAGAATTTGTATTATTGTTTTTTTATATATCACTTGCAATTTTCTGTATTGCAATGATGATTAATGCATATTTAGAAAATGGCCAAGATTATTCGGTAGCAGTAAAAATACTTGGCTTATTTGTTGTTATCGCATTTGCTATAACTGCCATCTTAATCAGGGTAGGCTAATGGCTAAGGGAGGGTAACCTCTCTCCCTTCAGATCTTTCCTGAATAAACTCCTCCTTTCCCTCATCATCCTCAAATACCATTACACGCTTGTATACACCTACCTCCAAGGTTCCAAAATCCTCATCCAATCTATTCTGTAACTCTTGTTTGCTAAGATTCTTTCCATTCAAGATTCCCTCATTTGTACGTATCCATTTATTATATGCCCTCAGGATATCCTTTAATGTCGCCTTCTCATCTCCATCCTCGGCAATCTTCTGACGAGGATCGCGGAAATCAATCATCCTCTCCGCCTTGAACTTACCATACATGTCAAAGGACTCCTTATACTTGTTACTGTGCTCAAGAACAGATTCAGGGATTGGCTCAAGGCCATTCACCAAATATTGCGTCTCGTACACGTGCACAAGAAGAGACAGCCATGCCTCTCTCCAACGCATGATTTTCCTGTCAAGATCCTTATCTCTTGGGAATATATTCTTCATCTCCGTCTTCAATCTTGGATCACTACTATCTAGAAACTCGCTCGCAAAGGTGATAACACGAATACGACGCCATGTACCTCTATCCATTGCATGAATAGGAGGGAAACGATTACACATCATACACAACTTGCCCGTAATTCTGAATCTCTGCTGGTCTTCGAAAAGGCCACGTGCCTCTACAACATCCTCACCGCTAAATTGCTTCATGCGCGATGTATTCAACGGCTCCTTATCATCAGGTTCCTGCAAATAAATGAACCTCTTATTCTTAATGGAAATGATATCTGGATTTGCTGCCCCGCTATCAGGACGCTTTCGAGTCAATGCTGTTGCCTGCAATGATGAACTAAAGTCGCCAAAGGTAAATCTCATCAAATCAACCAATTTCGACTTTCCATTGCCACCTACACCAATAAAGGTATAGTAGCACTGTTCCTTGTTCGCTCCTTCCAGACAACTTGCCATAAGTCGTATTACGTACCAAAGAAGATCTTCCTTTGTAAATATCTTTCGAAGAAAATCCATAAGTTCTATTTGCACAGGATCATCCTCCTCATAGCGAGTATAGTGGATAGATTGATCACTTCCTGTATCGCCTACATTTCTTCCTAGCATAAAACTCATGTAATCGTCAGGCTTTCCAGGGCGAAAGACAATCTTGTGATTTACTGTTCCATCTGCATCTTGAACTTCATTGCGCAGATCAATCACACCATTCTGGCAAGGAAGTAGATACTGATTCAGATTCAGGCGTTGGGTGAAATCCTCCTCGCTAAAGAGTTCCGCAGCCTCCTTCATCACGCAATTCTTGAAATCAGATGAATACAAATGGGTCTCCAGCTTTGCCAGCATAACAAACCTCTTTCCATCCATCCCATGAATCCAACTCTCGAACCAATCAGCGTCGCCTCCATTCTCATCTTGCCCCTTCTTCTTCAGGCGTTCTCGTGCAGCAATAACTAACTCTGCTACCTCGAAACTAAGTTTCTCTCGAAGTTCCATTCCCTGATTGATGTGACGCCATGTATGCATTTTTTCATCAAAGATATACCAGGAAATCTTCTTGCTTTCAATCGATGCACAGAAATTCTGCTTGTACATTCGTTGAAGAATACGTGCTGCGTGGTGATGGGTGTCATTTACACGGAACTGCACATATCGTATCGTATCATCCTCAATGATTTCCTTGTACTTTTCTGGAGAATCATCACGTGCCCAGTAATGAAGAGACTTCATCGTCAGTTTTGCTCCTGTGGTATTTCTACTGAACCCATTCGACCAAAATCTCTTGTATTTATTCCAATCAGTAGTTGCTGCCTTGGCTGACTTATTTGAGAATTCTACCCACACTTGAAACATCTCATCGCTGCTATCAATGTTTGACAGACACCAGCCTGTTTCCATCCATGTCTTGTAATCTTCTGCTCTCTTTTTACTTAGACAATCAAGGGTTAGCCGCTTACATACAGAAATTTCTTCTTCATCGTGCTTGTCTGGGATGTAAATACCTAAGGGGGCTGCTGGCATATCAACCCTGGTCTCTTGTACAACGGTATTCCGCTGACTGACAAGTTTCGTATACTCGTCCCGCCTCTCTTCCAGCACAGGATGAGTATCAGGAAGTACCTTGTAACGGATGCTCAAAAGTGTCATTAATTCCCTGTTTCCATATTCAGTATCATCTTCACAAAAGGTTCCCGTATCTGTATTATATACAAATACCGAATCGATCTTATATGCAGGCTGGGTCATCTTTGACTCACCGTGAAAGAACCATCCTTGCTTTCTCGTTAATGCTTCATCGTAAATATCTTTGACATCGTTCGTATACTCGAGGCCTTCAAAGGATGTTTCGATTGCCTTTTGCTCAAGTAACCAAGTACGAAGAACCGCCTGTTTCTCATTGGGAATACACATATCTGGGCATTGGATGTGAATGCCATCCTTCACCCTATCCTTGTCACGATATGCTTGTGGGCGAGAGGAGATAAAGAAACGTAGAGGTCTTGATGGAAGGGTGAAGAAATGTTTTAGTCCGTCTACTACACGTGTTACAAAGGCCTGCACCTGAGATGGTTGGAATTGATGGGTCAGATTTGAATCGAAAGGGAACTTAAAATCCATGTCGATTAGCAGGGGTTTTGGTGCATTGGGCATAGGCTGCTCAACGAAATTAATAGGACGACCATTCTTTACAAAGAGATAATCGTACATATGATCCAACAAAGTATCATACTTCTCATCAGGAACATTGAATGCTCCCTTAACTTGCTCGGTTCCGCACATTGAGGCATTGACACCTCCTCCTCCTCTTGGGCATCTATGCTCTTCAATAAATGCCTTCAAGGGATGACTGTCGTATTTACTCATATTCATCGTGGACATTCTATAGGGGGGGTTGAATATTTCAACTTTTCGGGCAAAAGTTGAATAGTTTAGCGGCTGTGATATAAGTCCCTCAACAAATGCCAGATATATTCCAATTCTATGCATTATCATCGCTTTCTTCTCCTCCGGGGAAGGGAACTGGAGAAACCGTTGAAGATACAAATGTATATAAGGAATTGAGTGCGCATGAGGGATGGCGACGTATTCTTTCGAATTATTCTGAAACTCCCTTTGTCTGGAAGGGTCTTACCTGGAAGACAGCCGAGCATGCCTATAGGGCATGGCATTTAGAGACGAAGAATGCTACAATCTTTCAGAAATATTCAGAGGGGGAATTGCCAAAGGCAAGTCCCATTCAAAATGAGGAGGTTCTTAAGAGTATTTTACACGAGAAGTTTACTCAGAATAAGAAAGCAAAAGATGTTCTTCTTCTTACAGGAAATGCTGAGTTATGGTATGCTGCTCCTAAATCTCCAAAGGTACATTGGACGTTTTTGGAAGAGATTAGGGAAGATCTTAAACGAAACCTCTGTAGTATAACAGAGATGTCCGATACACCTGTGAATACAAAGGTAAATAAATCAAAGGTGAAAGCAGTAGCAAAGAAAAGGATTACTGCACAAGGAGGATCCACACTGCCAATGCTTATTGAGGAGAATGTGGGAGATACTGTTACAGAAGTTCCTCTTAACGTAATTGCATCTGGGGTTCAAGATACTGTAGCAGGAAATGCATTTGCATCTCCAAATGCAGATGCAAATGCAGATGCAGCAGAAGATTCCAAGAAGTCAGCAATCCGCTTTTGCAGTGTATGTGATAACTATTTGTATTTACAGGTGGAAGGTGAGACACAAACGCTTCATCGCATGTGTAGAAATTGTGGATTCAAGGATACGGAAGATCAAGGAGGTCTTGTTAGCGAGATGCATATTGAACAGCGTGCAGCTGAAGGATATACATTAATCAATGAGTTCACGTTGAAGGATAAGAGACTTCCTCATTTGCATAATGTGATGAAGTGCATTAATGCAACATGCCCAAGTTCTCTTCCTGGCAAAGAATCTGACATTGTCTATATCAAATATGATTTAGAAAATCTGAGATACATTTACATGTGTTACACGTGTCAAGCAACTTGGCGTTCTAGGCGTTAAGGATCGTGCATGATGCATCAAATGATCTCTAGTTCTTCAGCATAGTGAGGTGGACGAGTCTTTTTATACAATTCTCGTAAGCGTTGTATATAAATATTCCTTATAACACGAATATCTTCTTCCGTAGCTTCTCTTGCTTTTCCTACAAGTACTGGATCACCTATAACACTTGTAATAGGAGTATCGAGTGGTTTTTTATACATGAATAACATTTTTTCATATAATTCCCATGATGGAAGAAGTAAATGCATATGCAAAAATTTATTTAGTACTTTATTTATGTAATAAAATCCTTTCCAATTTCCTATATTATCACATACTTCATTTTCTCCATAGGCAAGCACGGGAACTAAGGGTGTACCCGTTTCAATAGCAAGACGAAACACTCCTTTTCTTGATTTTAATTTAAGACGAATTTTATCCTTATATAAATATTTCATTTCTTCAATTCCACCTAATGATACTGAAAGAGACATATTTTCATTAAGAACTGTTTTCATATTTGAATAATTTGCTGGTATAAATGCTCCATCTAATATCTCATTCATTCCAAACGAATAGAAAAGAGAATACAGAATTGTCCCACGGATTGCTTTTACTGGCCAATTTGATACAGATTTAATTCCAATATTCATCATGTGTGCAGTAGTTAATAGACCATGTGGATGAAAAAGATAAATCCCCTTTTCTGGCAATGTACCTGTAACATTCACAGGAAAACTTTTTCTAAGATTTGCAATAATTCTATCGGGTAAATCTGGCCATAGATGTAGACATATGACATTTAAAAGGTCTGTTATTGGCTTTAATCGTAGTACCCCAGATTGTAGTAATATAATAAATGTAATACAGGATATACTTCCAAAAAAGAGTATTGCTATAAAAATGCTGATACATACTACAAAAATTAAGATCGGATAACTAAGTGGGAAAGTGAGTCTAAATATCCCCTCTATCATTTTATATAGCATTGTATATCTAATCGAACGTAAATACGCGTTTAACCACTGGTAGCATTCGCATTCGCATTCGCATTCCCATTCATAAATTTCATACATTCGTGTAAAATTATATTCGCAGAGCATGCCGGCGCAGTAAAAGAAAGTCCTTGTGTAACACTATACATCCATGTAATTGGGTGAACTCCTTCTGTAAGTCGTATATATGCTGCACTATCTCCTTTTGCAGAACGTAAGGCATTTCGTATCCAATTCCCCCACGTTGTATCTAGGCTATGTCTTATAGTTGGAATATTCCATAGCGATACAAGAAGTTGAAACATGTCTCTCCCTTCTTTAGGGCATACATCTAGTTTAGGAAGTCCATCTTTTACATCTATTGTATTATTTATACATGCAAATCCAAAATCAATAATAACAATACGAAAGGGGAAGGTAATTGTTGTATCAAGTCCTTCCCATCGAATAGGGAATGTTGTTTGTTTATCAACAATAAGAATATTATTTACTTTTAAATCACGATGGTCAACTAACGCATCCTTTTGAAAGACTTCAAGAAGGAGTGATATTTGTACCATAATCATAGGAAAAAGTTCTGGATGCCTTGGGATTTTTTTCACGCACCACTGTGAAAAGAGAAGGGGTTCGAATATATCCATAGTAAACCATATAGTATTCGTTGGTTTATATAAGAATATATCATATACAGTGGGAATACATGGGGGTATTCCATAAGAAGAAAGTTTTCTCCCTAAGTACCACTGAACCAGGGCTTCGGTTAAAATATTCCCTGAGTCTCGTGGACGTTTTATTGCTACTACACTTTCTTCTCCTGAAGGAAGTTTCTTATAAAAAGCGTCAATTTGACCGTAAGTACCCTTTCCCAATTCTTCCTTTGCTTTGAGTGAGAATAAAAGTTTCCCAGTATGATTTCTTACATTTCCTTGTATACAACATTTAGGTAATAGATGTATGGGGATTGTTCCCCATAATCTAGGTGATCCTTTCCAGGCAATCCCCAATCCATCTAAGGATTCACTATCCATCTAATTATAAGTTGAATTATATCTTGAATAACCAATAGGTTATAAGGAAGGAGAGTATGATATTTGGTATCATATGAGACATATCTTCAAAGTCCTCATCAGAATTTGTTCCAAATGTATGATCTAGGAAATCTGGCCCATAATTAACATTTTTATGTATATGGTGAGCTCGATGTCTATCACTTGTAAATATAGTGTAATTTATTAAATGTGTG
>Ga0209296_1001980_pt1 | contig 15033 bp, 18 predicted proteins | sample S_130206_EF_Meta_FD_187319 | JGI IMG/M metagenome (GOLD analysis project Ga0209296, IMG submission 187319) | Freshwater microbial communities from Lake Simoncouche, Canada to study carbon cycling - S_130206_EF_MetaG (SPAdes) (version 2) | ecosystem: Environmental > Aquatic > Freshwater > Lake ...
GCCTCCAGTATCGCTGCTGTAATTGTCATGCGTTTGAATCTGTTTTATAGGTGTGCGCTGTTACTGTGTCCATTCCTTTTGGCGTTTTACTTCTACGTGGGTGCAGTTCCAACCAACGTGCGCCTATAGGTTTCGGCGGTGCCATTCTTTCCACGTGCCAGCCGGTGCTGCCATCTTGATACTCTTCTTTATAAGAAGGCGTGCGGATCATTAACACATCGCGCAAATGCACAACGGCTTTAGGTGTTAAGTATTCCGTTGTGTAAGTTATCTCTGTGGATTCGTGCACGTGGCCCATCCAAATAGCATCCGCGCCCTCTACCATTGTAGCCATACGGTTAAAGTTAATTGCCCCGCGTGTTACTGGACCGCCACCGCCTGCGCCGTGGAAGTATTTAATTAAATAAGACTTTCCACCCGCTTCGTAATTATCCGTTCTTTGGAAACTGTATTTAATCCAACCGCCGTATCCGCCTACCTGGATATTAGATCCTGCGCGTATGTTTAAGCCAGATACAAAGCGCTCGATTAGGTCCGTTTCGCAATGTCTTAAAATACTAGTTTCGTGGTTGCCGTATCCAATTAAACGGATACAGTGCGCGTAAGGTTCAAACCAATCTATTGCCGTGCTTACTAAAAGGTCAAGGTAGTGCGAGCTATTATGCTCTGGCCTTATTTCTGACTTGCTACGACGCCCGTCGTACTTACCCTGCATAGCACAAAAAAAATCGCCGTTAATAAAGACGTCGTGGCCGCCCGCTTTTGCAGCTTCTAAGTCCTTTTTAAGTAGTGCCCTATCGCAGTGCGGATTATCCCAATGCAAATCAGACATTAACAACGCCTTAAGCGGAGCATACGGCCGCTTAAGGATAATTACGTTGTTAGTTTTCATAGCCTTAATGGGCTAGGTTAGTAATTAATTTTGCAATCAATCCGACAAGCTGACTAATAAACATAACTTTTGGATTCTCAGAGTACTGAGCACTTACCAAAGTTGAAGCTACTAGCAAGCCGTCGCCGACCTTTCTAAATTTTGCGGGGGTTGGTTTGTAAAAACCGCTTACCCCAAATTTTGTTTTTTGCATATTGTTTTTTTTAACCTTGTCCAACATTGGGCTTACTTGATTTGTGTTTGTTCTGGTGCTTCTTATGCCTGCGCAATTTTTTGCGAGGCCGTGCATTAAACGTGGCGGTATTAGTTGCCTTTGCCATCTATCGCATCGATTTTCTTCGCATAGTAACGAATCGCAAACAACCCCGAAACAATACCAACAAGAGCCAAAATAAGTGCAAACACAGGTTGCCAAGTATTCGCAAAGTGCAGAACTGCCGAACTGCCAGAAATAGCCGTTGCAATGGCTGCCGTTGTATCATTATCGAAGTGTTTCACTACAAAGTAATTACCTCAACTTGTGCAGGATAGATTGCATTTAACGCAGAGTAAACCGCATTAATTAAAAGCGTTTCGGCTGCCAAAGTTTCGTAATCCGCAACGCTTAACTCAAGTCCTGAGAAAGTAGTGTTAAAATCCTCAATGCCTTGTATCGGTGCTTTACCTTCTGCCAACGCTGATGCACTTGCAAACACAAATGTTGCGATTTGGGCAGGGATGATTCCATCTTTTTGTGATTTTACATCAGCGTAACCTTCTGCGATTACAACTACTGAACCTGATGGAATTGACAAGCCACTTGTTAGATTTACGCTTGTATTAATTTGAATTGCTTTCATATTTTTATAGTGATGTTATTGCTTCCCAAGCCGTTGTAAATACATTTAACTTGGCGGTTGTTGTGTTGTAAATCATCAATCCTTCGGCTGGTGATGCAATGGCGTTTCTTTGCGTTGTTGTCATTCGGGGTGGTAGAAATCCTTTGGTGGTAGAATCCGCTTGTAACATTGCAGATGCCACTGCTCCCGTTGAATTATTTGATACCTGCAAACCTCCTGCAGTTTCAAAATTAAATCCACTTGCCCAAAAACTTAATTTTTGTGCAGCAGAACCAGCAGCATTAAAAGACCTAATAATTGTGCCATAAGTCCCACTATCGTATGGATTTATTTGCAATCTTGCTTGGTCAGATATAAATTGAAATGCTGTAAGCGTTCCGCTTGGAACAGTATGAAATCCCGCTCCATTATCAGAAATTTTCAATAAATCGGTTCCCGCACTATTCTGCACTAAAAATGATGTAGTGGCGGATGTTGCGCCGCTGCCTTTGAAATGACCAGTTGCCGTTGGTGCATTTGTTCCAACCCCCAACCTATTATTTGTATCATCAAAAAACAAGTTAGCCGCATCAGACGCAAACGCACTTCCGTTGCTAAACTGAATTGCACCCGATACACCGCTTGGACTTGTAGCAGGGCTTGTAACGCTTAATATATTACCACTTGTATCAAACGCTAAGAAACCTGCAGTAGTGCCGGTAAAGGCACTTGTAGAGGTGTAGGCGTTCAATTTTAACTGTCCGGTATTTAACAAGCTTAAACGCGTCAAAGCATTTACGTCGTCTATAATATCAAAAGCACCTGTTGCAGTCGTAAATCCGTGCTTCCATTTTGCAGCACCTGCCATTAACTGCTGAATGTACGAATTGCCAGAAACAGTTTTATTGAATTGAGCAACGATAGCACCTGAGTTGTGTACGTCAAGTGTAGCACCCGGCGTAGCCGTTCCAATACCCAATCTATTATTTGTATCGTCCCAAAAGAAGTTAGCGGCATCACTTGCAAACGCACTTCCATTGCTGAACTGAATCGAACCACTCACTCCGCTTGGACTTGCTGATAAAACAATATCACCGCTTCCAAGTAAAGATGTTGAATTTATCGTCTTGATGTTGGTGCCACTCACCAAAGTTGCTTGTACTGCCACATCACCCGAACCCAACAACGATGTTGAATTAATTGTCTTGATATTGGTTGCCGATACCAAAGTATCTTGCTTACTTGCTGCCAACCCTGAATACTGCGAGTTGGTGGCGTTGTCACCTGTGTTTGTTCCGCTTGTGTTTCCCACAACTACCAACTGTGCATCGGTTACATACCGTTTGTCTAAGCTACTTGCGATGTCTGCGGTCGTTGCATCTGCTCCCGCAGTTACCAAACCTTTCGCATCGTAGGTGATCTTCGTTTTTGCTGCTCCAGTGATGGCGCTGTTTCCTGTTACTTTCGCATCCAATGCCGTCTGCGTTGCTGAGCTTACTGGCTTATTAACGTCACTTGTGTTGTCAACATTATTTAACGCTAGGCTAGTCTTAACCTGTGTTAGCGTTATCTTTTTGGTTGTGGTTGCCGACGTGTCAACAATGGGCAGAACATCCGTCGCGTTGTCAATCGTGGCAATGGCAGTTAATTCGCTTATTTTTTGGTTGGCCATGTGGTAAAATTACAAAGCCCCGCCGTCTATTGTGTTAACAAATTACGCAATCTTAAACCACTCTGTACCGTTGCAGATTAAAGTAGCTGTGGCGTAGTTTGCGGCTAGGGTAAGCGTAGCGGCCCCGTTAATGTCTGCGCCGTTGCCGTTAATAGTTACGGCAAATACAGCCCCTTTCCTAACAAAGTAATAACGCCGCCCTTTAGATAAATTAGCAACAGGCAAATTTAATATAACAGAGCCCGTCGTAGTGTCGCCAAGATGCCCATCGTAAGCTGTATCCACCGCCGAAGTTCCCGCTGTGTAAGTTTTAAAATTGCCGTGCTCTTGTAGGTGCCACTCCATTTGCTCGTTGGCCAAATCATACTGTACCATTACCTCGTACTGAGTGTTAACTGTTGGCACTGCAGTAGGCGCGCCGTCTGCATCATTAACCAAGTGGCTCAAAACTAGGTCGGGCGTTCTTTGTACTTCGTCGTTTAATTTACCTATTTGGATATCTTGATAATTTACGCGATCCTTTAAACCATTGCCCAAGCGCAAGCCCTCTCCTGTGGAAGTTAGGCCGGTGTAAATTGGAACCAATCCCAACCACTCCCCGCTCCACTGCTCAGACATCGCAGAGTAAACTCCGCCGTTAAATATCCATTTAAAGCTATCAAAAGAAAGCGACTTAATAGCCGTCAAAGTTCCCGCGTCTACCCAAGTGCCTTGTATTACTGGCACGAAATCGCGATACAAACCTGCCACCCCTTGGCCTAGCATTGCCGTAGGTGAGCCGTGGGTTACTGAATCCCAACCGCCGTACCAATCATCTGCCACGACGTCGGCCGTTCCGTTGTATGCCAAGATATTTCCCGTTCCGTATTTGCTACTTGAATAGTAATACTTTGGATTTAATATAATTGGCGTTGAGTTTAAACTACTGTTGGCCGATGGGTTGAATACTTCTGTAATATTAAAAGTAAAGTCCGGGTTATTATATGGGCTAGCGTCTGCAAAAGCAATTTGTATAGCCCCCCAATAATCTTTATCAAAAACGTCTGGTGGATTTTTTGGAATACCAAAAATATTGAACCTATTTTTAAAAGCTTTTACTCCATAAACTAAAACATTTAAAGTGTCATATCCCGCGGGTGCTGTGCTCACTTGTTTATCAAAAACAAAGCTAGTCCATGTGGTGCTTTGATCTGTCTTTATATCCTCGTTAAAAAATGGTATAACTGCACTACTGTACCAAAAATAATTTCGTCGGTCTAATACCATTTTATTACCTGCCGAATCGGTAAGCCAAATTTGTATAGTTACTCTAGTTAAATCTTCTGCGCCTGAAGGTGAGCCGCTAAATATATGACGTTGAAACTTTAATGCAAACCTAATTCGCATCGGTGCAACGTCTGGCGTTGAGCCTGTAGGTATTCCAGTAAACGCTCCGCTTAAGGCCGTTGTTGTTTTATTGTTATAACTTCTATAAACTCCAGTATTTAGAGTTCGCTCGGTATCTATTTGCACATACTTAGCCGCAGGTTGGTAGCTCATTGATGGCTTAGCTTCCCATTGCGGACGTAAAGAAGTTGCGCCCAATGTAACGGCGTGCGTATAGGTGCCCGTTCCAATGTACTGCAGGGTGTAACTATACTGCCTATAACTAACTGTTGAATCTAAATACTCAGCAACTGAAACCAACCAATAAACGCCTAGCTCATGAATAAATTGACACTGCAAAATGTCGCAAATCTGTTTGATTGCTTCTTTGCAGGATATCATATTTTCGCTAGCATATTGGAAAGCATTAACATCGCTTGCAGTCAAATCCTTAAATGCATCGTAATTACTTACAAACGTGTTTAAATCAACCTTAAGCAAATCAATTCCTTTGCGGTTCGCATCGCTAGAATAAGGGCTAACTGCGTCGCGTAGGTAATCCGTCTGCGTTCCGTTTATAACCCAATATTCTTTTAAGCCTAGCAAGTCTAAGCTCCTTCTTAATAGCTGCGATATTTGCAATTTGCCATCGGTGAACCAATCGGCGCTTACCTTAAAGCCATCTAACAACTCAAGGCCATCAACAGCGCCCAAAGAAATAACAGGCTTGGCTTCGATTGCCTCACGTTCAAATGTCATTTGATCAGCAATTACTCTGCCGACGTGCTGAAGTACTGAATCTTGGTAAATTAATACTGCCCAATACTGCTCGTTATTTGTGGCTAGGTTTTTAAAGTCCGCTAATACTGTATTATTTGGGATCACCCAGTGCGAAGTTGAGCGGCTAGAGCGAATAGGATTTTCAAAAAATTTACTGCCCGACCCCTCCCTATTTATTTCGTATCCGTTATTTGCTAGTAATAACTCCGTTCCACCTGCACCCGAACCGCTGGGAGCATCCCAAATTTCAACCTTGTGAAGGGCGCCCGTAATTGAATAAAAACTACCGTAGTATTTGCGTGCCATCTTATCCCCTGCTAGAGTCTCTATTATATCGTTCTAAAACTATTGCCAAATCCCTACCCTGTATACTTGTAGAAGCTACAAAGCCGTTGCTGTCGTTTGTCTTTAACATTCCTTTTAGCTTATCCAACGGCGCTATTACTTCAGGGTTAGAACTTGCCCCGGGATATTCACCCATAAGTCCGAGCGTTGGACCGCTAACTATACCACCATCCGCAAAGGCTGTAACATTAGGCCCCGCTTTTAAAGTGTTTCGTACAACTGCTGCACCTGCCATTAATGCCACACCTGCTGCAATAGCGGCGGCGGGATTGGCTACAATTAATTTCTTAAAGGCATCTGTTGCAATCGCAGTAGCTACAATAGCTTTGCCTAAAGTTTGCATAAACCCAGCGATTGCGCCAAGCATATTCTTACCAAAGTTTTTGCCCGCGTCTTTGTCTCCTGTTGCAACGTCGGCCAAAAGTTGCGCCATGTTCTCAGCCGTTTGCATTTGTAGCTCAGCAAACGCTCCATTGACAGAGTCTAGCGCGGTCTGTGTTTTGGCTGCCCATTCTGCCGTCTTGATATTAGTGGCATTTAAAGCGCTTGCGTGCTGTTGAAAGCTTGCGCTGTTGCGATCCGCCATTGTTTTAAAAGCATCTGCAACCTCTACAGTAGTAGCAACAACAGCGGGGCCCTCTTCGATTACATCGGTAAATAATGGTTCACTTTTTATCTCATCCAATACAGGCGGGATTTTATCAAGCTCCGCCAAGACATCGGCCATTGATTGCTTGACAATCGGATCCACTGGAGCCAACAAACTGCCGCCTGTATTTTTTGCGGTGAGCTGCTCAGTCTCTTTAATAACCGCTTTGGTAATCTTTATTTTTTCCTTGCCTACTACTTTGGTCGCTTCGATTTCATCCAGTGCGAGCGAGTGTACTTTATTTTGGTAAGCCTCGTTTAAAGTTGTGCGAACTTGTAGGCTTTCCTTTTCGTATTTTTTACGAACCTCCGCCTGTTCTGCGGCGCCTCTAGTTATTCTCAACTCGTCGTCTTGACGCCTAGCGATTAAGTGCATTGCGTCAATGCCCGCCTGTTTGTATAATCCTTTTTGAGTTTCTAGGCTTTTGCGTTTTAAATCTAAAATAAACTTTTCACTTTTGCCCTCTGCTTTTGCTGTTGCAATCGCAAGCTCCAAACGGCGCTCCTCTATTTTAATTTTCTTTTCGCCGTTAGATAGCAGGTCACTTTGTGCTTCTTTTAAACGCTCGATATTTTTTTCAACGGCTGCAGTCTCTGCTGCAAGTTTACTTAGCAAGTATCCAACCGCTGCAATAGATGCTGTGAGAATTACCCAAGGCCCTGCTGCTAGCGCTAGATTCATTGCCCTAGTTGCTACGGTTGCGCCGTTAGTTGCTGCCGTGTAAATGCTAGTAGCCGCTGCGCTCAGTCCTTGACGAAATGCGCTTTCTGCCTGCAGGGCATTGCCTACCGCTGTGGCTCCGTTAACGATAGCCATTGCAGATTGCAGCTTAACCATTGCCTCCTGCAAATCCTTTCCGCCCAAGCCTGCTAATTGCATAGCTCCTTGCATCGCACCGAACGCCCCTGCTACTGCCTGCACTCCACCTAGCACCGCATCCAATCGACGTGTATCGCTCGCAAAATATCCAACTTCCGCACGCGTGTCCGCGATGCTGTCCTTCATGCGGCCCGCCTGTTTAATTATTTCATTGGCAACTTGGGCAAACTCTGGACCCAATGCCCGGGCTTCCATTGCTAATTGGGTTAACTGCCTTACGCTTCCCATTGTTGGGTTACGCGTAGCAATCGACGCCAAACGTTCCTCCATCGACTTAGCGGACTTCGCAACTTCGGCGCTCATTTGGTTGCTGCTCTTTTGAACTATCGCAATGGCTTTGTTAAAGCCTTCGCGCAGTTTTTCAATGTCTGCACCAATTACAATATTTAAACTTTTAGCCATTAGATTATAATTTTATCACCAGTTTCCAAAAGCACAAAGTCGCCACTTTCCAAAAGCAAATCGGATTCAACCACTGGCGCACTATAAATATAGTTAAGCAAATAGTCTTGGCTAATTTGGTATAAACCCGCAAACGCCGCCGTGTCGTCAGCCGTATGATTCTCGCCGTCGTATTCAATAACTTGCACGTAAGAATCGTTATAAGTATCTGGCGTGACCGCGTCATCAAAAGCAACTCGCACCTGCGCAGAAAGTTCTACAGCATCGGCAAAGCTTGTAGCATAAACATTAACTTGCACCCTTGCAAACTCTGTCCGACTGTGCCCTGAGTTAGTTGGGTTGGCTGCAATAGAAACAAGGTTGTAACTGATTACGGGAAATGCTGACTCTTGCGGGATTCTAACGGGGTTTATCCGCGTGCCTACCAACGAAGTAACCCCCGCCGCATTGCTTAAAATTGAATAGACTATTTTTATAGGGGCGCTCATGCTTTCGCGTCTGGGGTTAACTTATCAAAGACATGCGAATATAACTTTAAAGCGTCGTGAATAGATAAGTAATCGGACTGCTCCCAAGGAAATGTTAACAGACGTTTGGGCTCAATAGGTTTCTTTAAGTGCGGGGCCATACCCGTAGCAACAGCCCAGCGGGTTATTTCCCATTGGTTGCGATACTGCTGCTGCTGAGCTTCGCGCATCCCTTCTAATTTCAAACGCCAAAAGCGAGGCGTTGAAAGTAAAAACTCGCTTTCGCTTAGCATCATTTCGCCATAAGCAATGCGCTCAATCTTGCGCCAAGTTAGCGGGGCGCCGTCGCCCTTGGCAGTTACTCCCCCGTTGACTCTTCAACAGGTGCAAAAAATTCTGTAATTGCTGCGGTGAAACCTTCCAACGCTGGGCTAATTTCTTGAAACTTTTTAATCGCCGCGCCTAACTTTTGCACGGTTGGGTAAGGCGTCTTTTTATCCTGGGCCTCGTAACCTTCTAAGATCCCGTAAAACGCGCAGCTCAAAGCAAAATCCATAGACTTGGCTAAGTCCTTTTGCAGGTTTAAATCCGCAAAGGTTTCCATGCCTGCAACCTCCATAATATTACGAAGGCTGTTCATGTTAAATAAAAGGGGATGCTCAGCACCCCCTAGTTTAATTGTAGTGCTCATGGCACAAATATAATACTATTAAGCAACAGTGCCAATAGTCAAAGCTCCAGACCCCTGCAAGGTTCCTGTCCAAGTTGCTTTATCGTTGTTAGGTGCGCTAAGGCTTAATGATGTAAAGAAAGCGGTACCGCTATATTTTTCGTCGCCTGTTACGTTTGAGCTCATTACAATAGTTAATAAAGTACCTGCTAACAAATCTGTAGCTAAGTCTTTAAAAGATTGTTGAGACGCTCCAACGCTTGAATCATCTTCAAAGATTGCTTCAACGTTCAAAGTATAGCCATACTCACCGGCGATAAATTCCTTTGCGCCTGCGCTGTCTTTACTTGTTACGTCGATCATGTCTTTAGAAATGTCGATAGAGTGAGAAGTCGCGTTAGCAATCTTCTTAAGTGAGCCGCTCACATCTTTATAGATGCTTATGAGCGTGCCGTTAACTGGTCCTGTGGTTGGCATGATTATTTATATATTAAGTTATTTTTTTTAGCTAATTTGGCTAGGATTTTATCCACGCCGTTAATAATTCCGTCCGTTACCTTACCCGCGTTTTGGTCCAACGCTGGGCGCATAAAAGGGCGGGGTTCTAATATCCCTGTGTCTCTGCCCGTTGTTGATTGGATACGATTTGTTGGCACCCCAAATTCAAACATCGGCCCCAGGTAATTATTGTAATATTCCTTGCGCAATCCAATAAGCACTTTTGTTTTATTGTCTTTATCCTTTCCAGTAATAAAGCCGATAGATGCCGACAAGTCTCCGCCATCCTTTGGCGCTAAGTTCTTTGCACTACTAATTATTGGTAATGCCTGAGCTTTGAGCATGCGCTGAAATTCGGGGTTATCTATTTCAACCCCCATCGCTTTTAAGGCATCTATAACCTCGGCAATATTTTCAACGTTTTTGCTCACTCTGTTAGTTCCGTTTGTAGCTTCAAATATAAATTGCGTGCTAGGTTTGCAATGTTAACAATGTTATGGTTTAGGCCCGCGTCAACGATTCTATGCTTCACGCTTACCGCTGAATTATAGCGGATTGTGTAGTAAACGATTTGCTTATGCTCTCTGCGGTCTGCATTGACTTGCTCGCTTCCGCTTTCCTGTTCTACGCGCTGAGCCCAAGCCGTTGCGTATTCAGTCCACGTTTGTAATTTCTCACCTGTATTCGCGTCGATGGTTTCCGCATAACTCTGCAGGCTTACCAACACATCCATAGATCCCGATTGCATTATAGTATTATTTGGATTTTGTAAGGGTCTAGTAAGTACTCAAAGCCTAAAGATATTTTGCTTTGGATGGTTCCCACTACTATCGCGTTCCTGTTATCATAGTATTGGCCTACCAAAAGCAAAGCAGCATGTTTAATTGCCATTGGAAAAATAGTATCTGGGTCAACTGCACTAGTTCCCACTGGATTAAATCCTTCAGATACTTCAATAATGTATTTAATTGTATCGTCTGTAATTGAGTCGGGCGCAGTATTGATAAAAATATTTCGTGAGTAGTTGCCCATTGGGTCGGGCGCTACTATCCAATCGCTGCCCGCAAATGCCGTTACCGCTTGGCTAGAGTTAACGTAAGAAACAGAGTTAACAGCCAACACGCGGCTATTTACGCGCAGATAATTGCCAGAAGGTATATTGAGCCCGTTAACGGGATTGATTAGCGCAGGCGAGCCCGTAAAGCTATCAAAGCCATATTTTGCCGTTCCCTTTTTAATTGAGTATCCTAAGTAATTGCTACAGGCGTCAACGGCCATACTGATTAAACCCGAAATATAACTGTCGTCATCGGAAGCCGTAACGCGCAAATGCTGCTTAGCATCGGCTAAACTCAAGTAGTCTGTGGCGACATTTGCAAAGGCTGTGTATCTTCTTGATTTAAACATTATTCGGCATCTAATTCGGTCTCTGGGTTAGTCGGTTTCTTTTTGGTCTTTGGTGCAGCTACAACTTCGACAGCGCCAGCCTCAAGTAATAACTCGGCTTGCTTTGTTTCAATGTCTACCACTTCCCCCAAGTTATAACTCAGGTTAAATTGCCCTGTTGGATTGATCAAAAATTTTACTAACATTTGGCCCGTGGGGGGTGCAGTCAAGACCCCCCGCAGCACTCGGACTTTTACGCCCCCGAGCGGGCTAGTTATTAGGCTACGATGTCCTTACAAACCGCGAAGGCTGTAGGGTTCAACAAATTAACATCCAAATAAGCGTTAAGTACTACGTTGGTCAAGCCAGCAGTAGCACCAGAATAAGGGTCAACTGTCAACTCCATTCCGCCCCAGTTCGCAATCGCCATTTTGCTGAAGTCTCCGAAGATCATTGCAGACAAAGTAGAGCTAGAACCTTTAGACAAGTTGCTAGGAACCAAGGTGGTTGTTTGAACATTGTAACCGTTCAAATCAGTTCCACCAGAAGGCCAAATAAAGTTACCTTCAACACCTGAAGATTGGCGGGCAGTAGTCTGCAATTTAGCTTTTACTAATGGGTTAGTCAAGTAAGCCACACCGTTTCCGTTAGCGTTTTCTACTGCCTTCATCAAGTTAACAACATCAGCCCAAACTGGAGCGATTCCGTTAGCGTTGGTTGCGTTAGAAGTTGCGCCACCTGCAAAAGTTACGTTTACGTTAGCGTTACCGATAATACCAGTAGGCTCGTTAGATCCACCACCTTTAATAGCAGCAGTTTCCAAAGATTGAGCCATAGCATTAAGCAACCAGTTTCTTACGTACCCATCAATCGAGTTGCTAGATTGCAACATCAACTGATTTGAAACTTGGATGTAAGCAGCCAAACGCTTAGGGCTGAAAGTGATTTTAGAGAAAGCGGGGCTTTTTTCAGTAGCTGTGCCGTTTTCAGTATTCCAACCTGCAGAAGGCAAAGTTGATGCTGTTGGTAAATCCAAGTTTCCAACCAATCCGCTCAAACGCTGAACGCCTAAACCTGCCAATACTGTGCGAGGCAATAAAACGTCAATGATTGAACCAACAGAAGTTTGGATATTTACTCCACCTTCAGAGCCTGAGCTTCCACCTGTTGCAGTCATGTCACGAGTAAATACTTCAGAAGGTATTTTGATTGAGTGAGCAGAAACGCTTACACCTGAGCGTTGAAATTCAGATCCACCCATTGCAGAAAATTCGCCTTCAACGCCTTCACGACGGCCAGTGATAGCCATTTCCATTGCGCGCTTAAAGCTGTAATCTTTAGCCATGTTAGACTTTTCTTTCTCTTCGCTACGGCTTGCGCTGTGGCCTGCGGCCTGTGCAGCTAAGTTTTGCAATTTCTCTAGGGTTTCAACCTCAGACTTAATCGCGCCTAAACGGGCTTCGATTTCAGACAAACGGTTAGTTTCAGTGTCAGCCATAGAACGTGCTTCACGCTCGATGGTAGATTGTAGGGTAGACAATTCGCCTAGCAAACGTCCACGCTCTTCTTTTAGGGCTTTAATTTTATTCATGATTTTTTGTTTTTTTAATAGTTTGTGTATCTGGCTAAAGCAAGTTTTAAAATGTCTGCGCTAGCGTTGCTACGCTTGGCGGCTTCAATTTCTAGCTCTTGGTCTCTTATGGCTGCAATGCTGCGGGCGTCCGCTTCTGTATCCTCATAAGCTGGATAAGTTACAGGGCTCACGTCGTAAAGATCCTCAATAATTGTTATTTTACGCTTGCCCATAGTTCCGTACTTTTCGCTTTCGCTCCAAGTCTGCTCTTTGATTGTAAATGCAAATGAGCTCTGAGTAATGTCGCCGCGCATGATAGAACGCACGACGCTCACGTGCGTAGGGTTCTCGTAATCTGGCACCCAAGTATATTCTAAATTACCGTCGCCATTTACAAAAACTTTGCAAGTGTCTGCCTTAGTGCGGCCCAAAATTAAATCGGCTTCGTGGTTAAACAAACAACGAATATCGTAATCTTTACTCAAAGCATTGTCAAAGGCCCCGGCCATAATAACCTCCTCAAAATATCCAAGGTCAGTTACTGAATTAATAACGGCAGCAATGCCGCCAATTTCTTTTGGCATGCCTTCGCCGTCTGCTCTGGTGTGGACGGTGCCCGTAAATGTGCGCCTCTCTTGTTTCATGTTAGTTTATCGTTTGATTATTTACGCCGTCGGGGTTATTGTTTTTGTCTGCAGTCGCCATTAGGTTAGCAATCTTGGCGTCCATATACTCGTTGATTTGACTTGATGGCATTAAGTTGGCTTCAATTAAATATTCGTCGCCACCATCAAACGCGTTTACATCCTCGTATACTCGCGCCTCGTTTCTAGAAAGCCAGCCGCCGCGGATGCCTTTATTATAATAGTCTGCGCGCTCATTGGCGGAGGCTCTCAATAGTGAGTTAAAATTAAATTTAAAGTAATATGTAAGCTTGTCATTTTCTGTTAACAGCTTGCGCGCTAGTTCCTGCTCAATGTTTATAGCGTAGCTCATTAAAGTGCGGGCGTAAAAATCTTGATATTCCTGTTCAACGCTTGACTTTATCCCTGCGGTTGCTCCAATCATTGACGCGGGCACTCCAAAGATTCGCGCAATTTCCTCGCTGCTAAATTTACGGGTTTCCAAATACTGTGCCTCCTCAGGACTTAGGCTTAACTTCTCCATCTTGATGCCGTTGGGAAGCACAGCGCTACGGCTTGCCCCGTCTATAACATCGTCGAGGGATTTTTTCAAAGGCCCTGCTTGATCTATTTTTATTTGTGCATCTGACGTTAACAAAAATTTCAATACTCCATTTTTGTAAACTCCCGCGCTCTGGCTAATTGCTGCCAAGTCAATGCCTAAAGTTTCAGCGTGCAATACTACAGGGCTCAAACCTACTAGCGGATTATCGCCACACATTCCTTTAAAGTGTAGCATTTCCGTTGCAGGGATCATGCCCGGGTATCCTGCGAGTGTAACCTTGTAAAATAAAAGGCCGTCCTGCATTACAGGGGTAACGTACTGCGGCGCGATTGGGTGCAACTCGATGCCAATGTTTCGCACGTCGCGATTAATAAAAGCGTAAGCGTTACCAGTTAGCGCCAAGTGGCTCGTCATATACTTGGTAAAATCGTATTTAGTTTGATAGGGATTCGGCTCGTTAGTTAAAGCTGTGGCGTAGTGGATTATAATTTGATCCCTGTTCTGCCCGTCATCTTTATACAACTTCAAACCTAGCCCCGCGATTCCATCAGCAATAACTCTAACGCAAGCGTGCACGGATGCAATGCTTAGCGCCGTTGTATTATTTACGGCTTGGCCGCTTTTGGTTTGGTAGCCAAAAATATTGTTTAAGGTATTTACAAACCAGTCCGCGGGCTGCGTTAGCATTGACCGCTTTTCTGTTTTCCGTTCCCAAAATCTTAAATTCATCGGTGCAAATTACAACTGCTTAAATTTTGCCGTGTTAACAAATCTTATTTATTGCGCCCCTGTGCTAGCCACCTGCTTAGGGCCGAGCGAAATACATCGTAGTTTTTATAGCGTGGCACTCCGTACCTTTCCAGATACTCGGCTTCCGTAGCGTTGTAAGCATCCTCGTAAGTTCTAAACTTAGGAAGGTTAAAATAATACTTGTTCATAAAATCGTCTACAAATCTCATAAGCTTATAAACCAAAAGTCTGTTTCTTTTTCTTTGGCAGCGTCCTGCATAGCCGTGCCCAATGCCATTACAATAGATACAGGCCCGTCGACCTTATCCCCGCTCTTTGCTTTGTTAATCTTAATATTGCCGGCTGGATCATTTGCAAGTAATACGTTACCCATCATCCAACGGGTAACTGGGTTGCCATCGTGTTTAAGCCTGCCGTCTTTTACTAGTCGCTCGAGTTCCTTGGTCGGAGTGCTCATTGAAATAAAGCCCTGACCGAAAGGAAACATTTGCAATCCCTCGTTTTGTAAATCAATTACAAGCTGGCTAGCATTAAAACGATCGTAAGCAATATCCTTAATTTCAAACTCCAATGCCAAATCTAATATTTGTGCTTTGATAAAATTATAATCCGTTACGTTGCCATCGGTTGCAGTAATTACCCCGTCCGCAATCCATTGCCTTATCGAAGCGCCTGCCGCATCCTTTCGCCTATAGGCTG
>Ga0209296_1001981_pt1 | contig 15033 bp, 9 predicted proteins | sample S_130206_EF_Meta_FD_187319 | JGI IMG/M metagenome (GOLD analysis project Ga0209296, IMG submission 187319) | Freshwater microbial communities from Lake Simoncouche, Canada to study carbon cycling - S_130206_EF_MetaG (SPAdes) (version 2) | ecosystem: Environmental > Aquatic > Freshwater > Lake ...
TTTACAGTCATTGCGTGGTGTGTCATCAGGATAAAAGTGTGGCACCCTTTTCGCTGGCCACTTATGAAGATGCAACACTCTGGATGGACACAGCCATCGGCCTAATCGAGAAGAAAACAATGCCCCCCGGTCAGGCAGAATCGGACTTTGCAATGGAAAGTCTTATCCCTAATCCGACATCCATTGAGATAAATATGCTTCGTAAATGGGTGGCTGATGGAATGCCCCGGGGGCCACTTCCAGCCAAACCCCTTGATCTACCTTCCCCCGATCCAGAGGCAGGGGAACTGGGCAAGCCGGATTTGGTTCTCAAACAATCCAGCCCGATGACGCTGGCACCGATAGGTGACGATGTGTACCGTTTTTTGGTATTCAAATTGAACCTAAAGGAGGAATTGAAAATTCGGTCGATACGACTTGTCCCTGGTAACATAAAAGTGGTGCACCATGCCTTGATGTTTTTCGGAGATTCCGCCAACCTCGCTGAGACCTCTGTTGACAAGAACCTTATTAATTTTGGTTTATTTCCAGGTGATAAAGGCCCGGGTTATGGCCAGGGGCCAATGCTATCAAAATACCTGAAGCTTGATAACAAATCCAAAAAGTATACATTTGAAATGATTGGAGGCTATGCACCAGGCAGCGGTTCTTATAAGGCTCCCAAAGGATTCTCCTGGACCATTCCCCCAAACTCCGACTTGGTGGTGCAAATGCACTATCACCGTACTGGTAAAGTAGAGACAGACCTTTCGACAATAGAGCTACACTTTGCCAAGGGGGATATCAATCCGACCATGGAGTACCGTGCCTCCAATATAAATGACGAGGGTTTTCTGGTGATGCCTCCGAATCAACGCAAGCATACTAGTTTTGATTGGCCGGTGGAGGAAGACTGCCAGATAGTAAGTATTTCACCGCATGGCCATTATACTACCCTTTCACAAACACTCACGCTGAAGCGCCCCGATGGTACCCGCCAGACCTTAGTTCATGTGCCTGTGTATGACTTTAACTGGCAAAAGTTGTACACATTTCGCGAGCCTGTACCCGTTCCTAAAGGCAGCAAGATCAATGTTTCATCTTTTATGGACAACACCAGCGGTAACCCACACAACCCGAACAAGCCACCAAAGGCTATTTTCATGGGCGAAAAAACCACAGATGAAATGGTTTTTCCATTCATAGCACTGACTGTCCATAAAAACTCCCAATGGAATCTGAAAAGGGCTTTACACAGTGGTTACAAGAATGGCAGCATCGCCGATTACTTGCGTCATGGATTTGGCTTTGAAAGCCCTAGCGACCAAACTACCCCAGAGAAAATGAAAAAGTAAATTAACCATGATAGAAAAAACAAGCAATATTATAGTCCCTTGGGCCTTGGTAAATGGGATGCTCGATATGCCTTCAAGCTTTGAGCTTGTGCATTTATTTGCGGGCAAGGAGGAAATCTTTATTGGCCGCAGTCCCGAAAACGATATCTGGTTAAATCATCCGGCTGTATCCAGAATTCATGCATCCCTGCTCCAAAAATCCGATGGTAGCCTGTTGGTAAGAGACTTGGGAAGTACCCACGGTGTGACAATAAATGGGAAACATGTGGATGGTGAAGCCGTATGGAGCCCACAAACAACCCTAAATCTGGGTCCTCAATCATTATGGCTGGATAACGACAAAGTTATTACTGTGATAACCAGGCATGGATCGCCAAACCTAGAAGCAAAAGACCTGACGGTAATCGTTCCCAACCGTAAAAAGCCGATTCTGGATCATGTATCCTTCACACTTAAACCCGGCCAATTCGTATGCGTACTAGGCCCAAGCGGGGCGGGGAAGACAACCCTCGTGCGGTGCATGCAAGGCCACCAACTCACGAGCGGGGGAAGTTTGCTTTTTGGTGGGCACCCAATTTTATCGAATCCAACCATTTTGAACGGACTTGTTGGTTACGCACCCCAAAAAATGTCGCTCCACGAAACTTTGACAGTGCGTCAAGTCGTATGGTTTGCTGCAAAACTCCGGCTACCCACTGACACTTCTTCTGCCGAAATCGAAAATTATGTCGATACCGCTCTGAAGTCCATGGCTATAGAGTCTCTTGCTGATCAAAGGGTATCCTCAATTTCTGGAGGGGAACTCAAGCGAGTTGAACTGGCTTCGGAACTTGTTGTCGACCCATCCATCCTTCTGGTAGACGAAGCGACCAGCAGCTTGGACCCTGCCTCGGAGGCCCGGGTCATGGATGTTCTTGCCAATACAGCTAAACAAGGCAAACTCGTTCTGTGTATCACCCATCATCTGGACAACATATACAAGGCCGATGCGATTATTATCCTTGCAGACGGAAAAGTGGTTTACCATGGTCCACCCGGAGGAGCCTGCGCACACTTTGGGGTGGAACACTTGGCCGATGCCTTTGTTCGACTGGAAGACGAGGGGGCCGAAAAGTGGGCTCTTTTAGACTTACAATCGCCTGTAGAAACCGTCCTTGCTGTTAGGGAACTTCCACCCAAGCGTAGCATTACGGCACGGTTTTGGGAAACCATGCGACAAGCCGGCATACTAACTAAGCGGGAATTTGCCGCCACTTTAAGCGACCGCCGTTACCTTTTTTTGGCAATGCTTATGCCTGCACTTTTTGCCTTGATATTGATTGGGTGCCATTGGAATGTTAATTTTTCGTCAACCATTATGCTGACCCGTGACCTCAACGATGATGAGAAAAGCTCATTCAAGTTTTTCTGGCCGGTATTATTTGATGCAGCAAAAAGCGATGGCCTCGATGAAGAAAGCCTTAACTTTCAGGCTCAACTGGGTTTCCTGCTGGGAAAAAAACCTGCCATGCGCAAAAGTTTAGCCAGCGAAGACCTTAACCAGATCATTCAAGGGGCCATAGAAGGTACGAAAACTATTTTCCCAGACAAAATCATCAAGAATCCCCTTATTACTTTCAAGTATCTTTCCGTCCAAGTAATGGGCATTTCGTTTATGGGTATGCTGTTGGGTTTAACTTTGATGGTTCGAGATGGAGCCATCTTTCCAAGGGAAAAGGCCGCAGGTGTGTTGCCTCTTGCATACCTTGCTTCAAAGATGACAATTATCATTCTGGCTACCGGATTCCAAACACTCATTTTCGACGGAATTCTTGAATCACTTTTCCATGTCAGGCAAATGGTCAACGGACTCGAGCTAACCCCGGCGGAATATCGAATCAGCTTTATCTCTATGTTAATCGTCCACTGGTTCGCTGCACTTGGCTGTGCATGTCTAGGTGTGGTGCTTGGGGCTTTGACCTTCAAGCCTGACCGCGCGATTATCCTATTAGGAGCCATGATGCTGCCCCAGTTAACCCTTGGCACCGCTATGTCACTTGCAACAACCTCCATTCCCAGAACGATTGCCTACTTTATATCACCCACTTATTGGGGACTTCGCGCCAGCCAGATCTCACCCATGGAAAACGGGATGGTAGCTTTACCGACCTACATGAGAATTTTTGGCGATAGTTTCATCCAGTCGGTGCCCCTAGCGCTGGCGGGAATGACTGCGCAAATCATTCTTTACCTGTTTCTAGCATGGTGGATGCTTCGCTTCAGGCGACCAGAATCGGCGTGAGGCTTCACAGGAAAAAGCACTATCATGGAATCAGGAAATCCCAACGAAAACGGTGACTCTACTTCGCCTCAGAGAATCAATGTCGACAAAACAAGAAGGCACGACCTAGATGCGCTACGGGCCGGGGCCATGCTTCTAGGGGTCTGCTTACACGCCATGATGGCCTATTCGGGAATAGCATGGATTGTAATGGACAACCGGCAAAACCATATTTTTCAACTAGTAATAGAGCTTATTCATGGTTTTCGGATGCCATTGTTTTTTTTGATCAGTGGTTTTTTTACTGCCATGCTTGCCTGTCGCCGGGGCTCTGGCGGTATGCTTAAAAATCGGGCTGCGCGAATTCTGATACCTTTTGTAATCAGTGTTGTAACTATTATTCCTTTGGAAAAAGTGGTTGGATTATTTGCGTTAACTGCCAACGCCAGCCATCCGCAAGATCCGATATTTAAGGCAATCCATCAGGGTGATAGTAAGCAGGTGCTGGATCTTTTGGAAAAAGGCCCAAATGCATTATTGGAGGAACCTGAAAAACGCATGCGTTTTACTCCTCTGAACTATGCGGTCCTTTGTGAATCGGAACCGATCACGAAGTTGCTGCTACAGCGTGGCGCAAACCCAATGGCGAGCAACCGAAACGGTTATAACTCGCTTTACATGGCGGTATTACTCGGCCGAGAGGACTTGCTAAAGCTTCTGATAGAAAACGGAGGCGACCCATTCCTTGCCACTGGTTCATCTAAATCTGCTTGGATGGCTACCCAACAACCTTACGATGAAACTCGTACGATTATTTTTATTTCCAAAGGTAAGTTTCCAGAAGACATGATGGTTCTCGAGAATGGCCGCCAGGCTGTGATTGAGTACCTGAAAAGATTTTCCTTAGACCAATACGGAACCCCAATCCCACCGGAGCAAACCTCCCGACCCAAACATATTCAAGGTATGCCAAGTTGGGTGCAATGGTATTTTGATTGGCTCTCGTCTGACCAAATCGCGGTGGATATCGCAGGCCAGAAAATCAACCTCCTTCAAGATGCATCCCTTGACCACTTATGGTTTCTTTGGTTTCTTTGGTGGTTATGCGTGCTGCATTACATTCTGGATTGTTTATCCCGTCCTATCGGCCCGGGAGCAACAGAAAAAACAAATCTTATTTACCCTGGGTTGATGGTAGCCTTTGTACTGACCTGTTGCATGCAGGCATGGATGGGCCTGGATTATTCCCCGAAGCTTTTAAACTTTCCAGTGGGCCCAGACTTTTCTCCAGGGCTAATTCCCAAACCCCATGTTTTTTTGTACTACGCCGTGTTCTTCTTTTTCGGAAGCTGGTACTTCCGGTTGGGGGATAACCAATGTTTTCTTGGCAGACATTGGCGCTTGGCGTTACCAATAGCGATGCTGGTTTTGTTTCCATTGGTATTGGCGACAAAGGATGAGAGGTTACCAAATATCCTGCTTCAATCGCTTTACACCTGGCTGATGGTGCTTGGCTCTATCGGTCTGGCACACCGTTTGTTTCAAAGGGAAAGCAAGCTTTTCCGTTATGTGGCTGATTCTTCATACTGGCTTTATCTGACCCATATTCCACCGGTATTGTTCATGCAGTGGCTATTACTTTTTCTGCCAGTACCGGCATTGGTGAAATTCACTGTAGGGTTTCTAATCACCATGATGATTCTATTTGCTAGCTACGAATTATTGGTTAGGCGCACTGTGATTGGTAGAATCCTAAATGGCAAAAAAAAGTAAATCTTTTTTCTGATTCGAGCTATGTTGATGGAGCCTATATTAATTTACCGGATTGATTGGAATAACAATCATTTATCAGCGGATGCTTAAGCACTTTGGTTTAGGGTTGTATCCTTTTTCTGGCTGGGTTCGTTGGCAGAATCACTTGCTTGCACGAAAAATCGTTTTGCCTTCCTTAATCGTTTCAATGACCTTGATATCTTTGATCTCCATGGGGTTGATGGTCAACGGGTTTCTGTCAAGAATAACCAAGTCAGCGAGTTTTCCAATTTCGAGCGAGCCTTTGCTTGTTTCTTCCTTGTACATGTAAGCGCAGTCGATCGTGATTGCCTTAAGAGCCTGTAGCGGGCTGATCCGTTCATCGGGGCCGATAACTTCGCCACCACGAGAGATGCGATTCACCGCCGACCAAATCACGAACATCTGGTCGATGGGGGATACATTAAAATCGGTATGGTTTTGGCATCGGATACCCATGGCGAGAGCAGATTTCATTGGGCTTAGGAAATACGCCTGTGTTTTGCCGCGGTTCTTGATGTGTGCTTCACCGAAGTAGTAGCAGTGTTCGGTGAAGAAGGATGCCATGATGTTGTAATCTACGTACTTCTGAAGCTGGTCTTTGCGAACAAACTGAGAATGGATGATGGTGGTCCGGAGGTCGGCGGTGCGGTCTTTCGCATTGCTTTGGTGGGCGTCCAAAAACATGTCTATCGCTGCATCTCCGTTGCAATGAATAAGCAGTTGCAACTTGTTGTTGTAAATTAACCTGACGAAGTCGTGGAGTTGTGCCTTCGAGAACATTGGTTCGCCCGCCCAGTTTTTTTCGCCACCCGGTCCTCCGGTAAGGTATGGCTTAGTGAAATAGGCCGTTCTGCCTTGGGGTGATCCATTGGCGGTGATCTTGATGCCTGCGAGTTTTAGCCGGCTTGTATATTTCCCAAATGTTTCTGGCGGATTGGTTTTCAAAATCGCCTTGGCCTCAGTGATGAAGGGGTAGGCGGCAATATCGATAAATAATAACCCGTTCTTGGCGGCCTTCTGAAGAAGTGCGATATCGCTTGCAGAAGTAGCGCCTTCCTGTGCGGTGGTAAGCCCTGCTGCAGCATAGATCATCTGCCCTTCTTTGAATTGCGACAATAATTCTTCTTCCTTAGGCATCGGCATGTTCGTGAAAATTGGCACCCAAGCGGCTTCCATGAGCAGGCCTTCAGGCTCCATGGTACCCGGTTTACGATTGATCACCCCACCTTTTGGAGTTGGGGTGTCTTTAGTTATCTTAAATTTTTTGAGAGCAGCGGAATTGCAGACTGCCCCATGAAGCGATACATGCTGGACAAAAACTGGATGATTTGGAAAAGCAATATCGAGATCAGCAGCGGTCATTTCGCGTTTGTCTTCGATCTCGTCGCCATCGTAGCCATAGCCGATAATGAATTCGCCTTTTGGTATCTTGAATTGTTGCTGGCATTTTTTTAGAGCTGCGATAATATCCTTGATCGATTTCCCTGGGCCAGCGGGTGGGGCGAAACAGTTTGCCTGCTTTGATAATTGAAGGCTGTTGATGAAATGACTATGTCCATCTAGGAACCCCGGCACAAGCGTTTTACCATCGAGGTCGATCATCTTTGTGGACTGGCCCTTAAGTTTTAGTACATCTGCCTTAGTGCTGACAGCAATGATCTTGCCATCTTTTATTGCTAGTGCTTCGACTCTTGGGTTTTTGTCGTCTACGGTGATGATGTGCCCGCCGTGATAAATGGCATCTGCAGGGGTTTGAGCGGTTGCGGTCGTTGCGAGGATTGTCGTGGCGACTATGTTGAGGATGAGTGTAGTCAATCGCATGAGTTGACTTGTAAAAGAAACATTTGGGTAAGATGGGTAATGACGGGATAAAGGTTTCATCAAACAGGTTTCCTTTGTGGCAACAAATGCAAAAGTTGATGAAAGAACTTAGGAAAAACTAAAATCCCAACCAAAACTATTATTTGGAAAGGGATGTTGAAGTCACTAGATATTTTTTTCCAAAACCATAGTAATTGCAATCAATTAGTTCGATTTATCGCGATGTAAAACCACCTTGACACAAAAAATGCGTACGGTATAACATGAATAATAATTCGTGTATTTATTTACACATTTGTTTTTTCATATGAGAAAGGTGCTACTTTATGTTGGTCTTAACAAGGAAGGTAGGAGAGGAATTTGTAATAGATGGAAATATTCGTGTGAAAATAATTGATTTCAGGGGAAAAAAGGTTCGGATTGGTGTTCAGGCCCCTAAGCAAATTCGGATCCGTAGGAGCAAGATTCAAAATACGATTGAAAATTTATCCTACCCATTGGTTCATCAATCTTCGAATTGTTTCTGATGGGATACCTTGATTATGGTGTTAAACGGTATTTTGATTATCGAAGCCGCTATTTTATTCAGATTAAAATCTTGACTAGGGAAGGTGGGAGAAATGGCAAAAGTTGGAAAGATTTATCAGCAAAAGGTTGCTGAATTAATGAACCACAAATCAGGCTCAATATTGAGGGAACCCCGGGCAACCAACTGGACATTCCTAAGCAATCATGCACATGTTTTGATAGTGCTTGCCAAAGAACCTGAAATATTACTTAGGGATGTTGCAGATCTTGTTGGAATAACAGAACGAGCTGTTCAAAAAATTGTGGCAGATTTAGAGAAGAGTGGGTTCTTTAAAAAGGAAAAGATCGGCAGGTGCAACCGCTACAACCTCAACACGAAAATACCTCTGAGGCATCCTCTTGAAGCGCACAAGCAGATCGGGGAGCTTTTAAGTATTTTCATTTAGTAAAACCGCCTGTTTTACAAAATCCAATAATTTTAGTTTTGCAGCGCAAAGGAAATTTAATGCAAAATCATGGGCGTGTAAATTATCTGATGCGATTAAATTCGATTCTGATGTTTGAAAAAGGCGATATTTTTAAGGTTGCTATTTTTGCTTTTGCTGTAGCGGTGCTTTCTCTTGTTATTCCAATCGCAGTGGAAAATTTGGTGAACACTGCTGCTTTCGGAGTCTTGCTTTGGCCTTTGCTTGTTATTGAAGGAATACTCTGCATATGTCTGGCACTTGCAGCTTCTATCAAGGCCATGCAGGTTTACCTTGTAGAGATAATGCAAAGAAGATTATTTGTTAATACGGTCGATAAATTAAGTGCGCATTTTCCTTACGTAAATCTTGATGAAATGGATAATCATCTGGGTTCATCCATTGCGTACAGATTTCTTGAAATCAGCACTCTTCAAAAATCGATGGCTTCTTTGCTCTTAGATGCATTGGGAATTATTATTTCAGCTATAGTGGGCATGGTAGTTTTGGCTTTTTATCATCCTTTTCTTCTCGGGTTTGACTTATTCTTGATTAGTGTTTGCAGCACGCTTTTTTTGCTGCTCGGTTGGGGTGGAGTTGGGTCTAGTATAAAAGAATCTCATGAAAAATATGAAATGGCAGACTGGTTAGAAAGTTTACTTGGAAGTCCGAAAGCAATCAGGTTGCATGCAGATGCAAATTTTCCAGCCCAAAAATCTAACTTGCTTTTGTTTAATTATCTTTCATCCAGAAAAAGTCATTTTCAGGTTGTATGGCGGCAGACTTTATTTTCTTTGGGATTGCAAGTTGTAGCCAACGCATTGTTACTAGGGTTGGGGGGATGGTTGGTAATTAATCGCCAACTCACACTTGGGCAGCTTGTCGCCGGTGAAATTATTGTAACTCTTATTGTTGCTTCACTTGCAAAATTCGGGAAGTATGCGGAAATCTTTTACGATTTGATAACTTCGGCTGAAAAACTGGGAATGCTTTCAGATTTACCGGTACAGAAGAAGGGTGGAAGCGAACTACAGAAAACCCTGGCTGGAATCGATGTTCGCATCATTCAACCAGTTCTTAAGCAGGATAAACAAATGTCAGGGAAGGATGTGCATTTTTTGCATTCTGAACGGGCGGCAATTCTTGGGCCGGATTCAAATTCGTTGTTCGAGATGATTAGTGGTTTAAGGTCTCCAAAGAATATTCATATTGAATTAGATGGAATTGATGTGCGTGGAATAGCCATGCATAATTTAGATGGTCAGATAGGTTTGATTTCCACCCCAGAAATATTTCCCGGCACTCTTTTTCAAAATATCTCCCTAGGCAGGAAATTCGTTGGCGATGTTGAGGTTCGTGAGGCCCTTGATAAAGTGGGATTTCTCAAAAAAGCCATGTCCATGCCTTATGGTTTAGAAAGTGTAATTGGAAAAGGCAGTTTGGTAATTACACCTCATGAAGAAATTCTTGTGACAATCGCAAGAGTAATTGCTGGAAAGCCAAGATTATTGTTGGTGGACAAAATTGTCGATTTATTGGATTTCGATTCAAGAAATCGAATCCTCACAGAATTAGTAAATCCACTTTCAACATGGACTTTGCTGATATCAAGCAACAATCCGGAAGTGATTGCCTCTTTTGAACGCAAAGAAGAAATAATATTTCTGAAACACTAAACGGGAATATAAAGACGTGCGTAAATATGCAGAGTGATAAGAATTTAAATCGAATAAATTTTCACGATGAAATTTTTAGGTTTACGAAGACACCAAAATTAGCTGTTTTTTTGGGTTGGTTGATGATCATTTCTTTTTTAATCCTTCCATTTGTGCTTTTAATGGTTCCTTGGCAACAAACAGTCAAAGGCCGTGGGCAAATTGTTGCCTTTGCCCCTACCGAAAGAAAAAGGGTAATTACGGCAACAGTGACAGGACAGATAAGAAAGTGGCATGTGGTTGAGGGGTCCAAAGTTAAGATTGGTGATGCGATTGCTGATATTGACGACAATGATACGGGATTATCTGGCCGATTGGAGTCTCAAAGGGATTTTCTTTTAAGTAGACGCAAGGCCGCGGAAGAAGAAGTTGCAGAGCAGGGCAGAACTGTACAGGCTCAGGAAAGATCCATGAATGCAGCAATACGCGGGGCGAAGGCAAATTATGATGCAGCCCTACTACAGATTGATGTTACAAAAGAATCTGGTAAGAACTCGGAATTTGCTTATGGTTTTGAAAAGCGCCGTTATGAAATGTTCGAGAAACTCTACAAGGATCGGCAGTTTGGTGGATTGGAATCAGAATTGAACCGTGATGAGGCAAAAATGCGGGCTGATAGGTCTGCAACTGAATTAAAGAGGGCCGAGGTCGAGGTTAAAAAAGCAGAGGCCACCCTTATAAACAACGATGCCTTGGTTTTTCAGGCAGAAGCTACTTGGTTGTCTAATATCGCAGTCACTAGGGCAAATAAAAGCAAGGCTGAACAAAATATTTTCACGATTGATAGAGAACTTCAGGAAATAGATTGCAGGATTGAAAGATTCAAAGCCCGCTTTGTGAAATCCCCTTGTAATGGAATTATACACACAGTTACAGAAAATGTTGGGGAAGGAGGAATTTTTGTCAAGGAAGGTGATGAGCTCGCAATCATTGTTCCCGATACCACAGACAGGGTGGTTGAGATTTTAATTGATGGAACGGATGCCCCTCTTGTGGCATCACACCTTAAGGAAAATGGCAAAGGGCCACATGTCCGTTTGCAGTTTGAAGGATGGCCTGCCTTGCAATTGGCAGGTTGGCCATCATTGGCAATAGGCACTTTTGGTGGCAGGGTCAGGCAGCTCGACCCATCTGATGACGGTTATGGTCGCTTTAGAATTATCGTGGAACCTGAGTCAATGTTTGACGAGGATCAGTGGCCTGAAAATACTTATCTGCGACAGGGGAACCAAGTAGTGGGTTGGGTTTTTTTGAACAAAGTGAAGCTGGGTTATGAATTGTGGCGCCAATTCAATGGTTTTCCTCCGGAATTGATGCCAAAGGCTGATGAAAATAAAGATAAGCCGAAGCCGCCGAAAGTGAAGGCTTAGTATGTGTTTTCTCCGTAGTTTAAAATTTCGGTTTCTATTTTTGCTGCTGGTACTTCCCGGTTGTATTGCGCCAATTCATAATCCGGATTTGTCAGCTAATAACACCTTTGAACAATTTTCAACCGTTCAAGATAATGTGAAAAAGCCTGTTAAATTTCCGGATGAAAAAGGAACCGCCTTAAAATACTACTCAATCGAATCCTCCCAGATTCAATTAGTCAAATTGGAGGGCCAGCTTCCTCAGCCTACTCTCGAGGGAGGTGCTTTGAAAAGGGACGTAAATCCAATAACTCCCCCTAGCACTTTACCTGAAATAGAGGGCACTCCAATAAGCAAAGGCGGACCACTAACCCTTCAAGAGGTTTTGGATTCCTTAGAGGAAAACTATCCGTTATTAAGAGCTATCGAACAAGAAAGAATTGTTGCTGGCGGTAGGTTGTTAAGTTCTCTGGGTGCCTTTGATTTAAATCTGACTGCTTCGGGCAATAGTCAAGATCCAGCCACTTACAACAATTATCGATCCAATCTTGGTTTGAACCAGCTTCTGCCCTTTGGGGGCATTGGTACTTTTGCAGGCTATAGGACTGGCTTTGGTGAATTTCCTACTTATTATCTGGATCAGAAAACCGCAGAGGGCGGTGAATTTAGGGCAGGGGTAAACGTTCCTCTTTTGCGTGACAGAAATATTGACCGGGTAAGAGCGGGTCTTCAACAGGCAAGAATCGATACACAAATAGCTGAACCAGTTATTGAAAGACAACGGTTGGATTTTCAACGGGCTGCAGCGAGAATTTACTGGGGCTGGGTTGGTGCGGGGCAGCGATTTAAAATATCCGAAAGGCTGGTAAAACTTGCTGTCGAGCGTGATGCTCAACTCAAAGCCAAGGTAGAGGCAGGGCCCACTGCAAATATTGAAAGGGTTGATAACCAGCAGAATATTGCATTTAGAAACGGCCTGCTTGTGCAAGCGCAGCGTGCTTTCCAGCAGGCTACCATTGATCTTTCGTTATTTCTAAGAGATCCTTCGGGGACACCTACTCTTGCGGGTATGGAAAGGCTGCCTATGTTTCCTAACGAAATCAAGCAGATGGAGTTGGATCGGTTTGATGAATATGTGCAAATGGCACTTGATCAAAGGCCTGAACCCCAAAGGTTGCGGCTTCAAAAGGAGCGCGTTACTGTGGATCTTCGACTTGCGGAAAATCAAAACATGGCAAGTATGAATGCGACCATTACAGGTGCGCAGGATCTTGGTTATGGCAAAAGCTCGCTCTCGGGCCCCAATGGTCTTGACAGATCTTCGCTTAATGCCGGGCTTGCTTTGGGGTTGCCAATTCAACAGCGCGAGGCAAGGGGTAAAATTGTGGTAGGAAAGGCTCAATTAGCACAACTAAACCAGCAGTTAAGACATACCGAAGATCAGGTAAGGTCTGAAGTGCAGGATAATTACTCGGCCTTAGAGAGGGCCTTTGAATTTTATCAACAGGCGAAAAAGCGGGTGGAACTGGCCAAGGTTGTTGCCAGTGCTGAACGTGAGCAATTGTTGCTGGGAAGAAGCGATGTTCTAAGGGTTACATTGCGGGAACAAGCAGCATTCGAGGCCGAGATTTTTGAAATAGGTGCCCAGCAGGACTTTTTCAGGGCTCAGGCAGAATTTAAAATAGCTTTGGGGTTTTCTGCCAAAGAGGAAATAGTTTTGGAGCAAAATAAAAAACCGCCACAATAATGCCAGTCTGATAAGCTTAAGCAGAAGATTAGCCACGGAAGGAATAACAAGCATTTGCCACGGATTAACACGGAATTACACGGAAGGAAAACACATCATTTAATTTAGGTTTCTGGATATCTTCAAAGCCCATGGACTGCGTTCCATGGGTCTCTTCTTTTTGCATGATGAGAAATAAAAAAGCAGACCCACCCAGCACAGTGGGTGGGCTTGAAGGCATTGATAAGAGGGTTGGGAGTTGGGGGAAGAAAAAGAAAAAAAAAGTAAAGTAACAAAGAAAGTAAAAAAGAAAAGTAAAAGCCCATGGACTGCGTTCCATGGGTCTTTTGTTTTTGAAGGATAGAGATAAAAGAAAACCCCACCCACTTCAAAGAGTGGATGGGGTTAGGTTGTTTGAAAGTCACTACGTGATTAGCCCACGAATACGCCGCCGGTGTTGGCTGGATCGCCGCTGTAGAAGGAGAACAGCAGATCCAAAGCTGGGAAGTTAAAGACATTAACTTGAGGGCCACCGCCTGGGCCTGCGCCGGTGAGGATATCTGCAATGCCATCAGTGTTGCCATCGTTGATGCCAACGCGAACGCCGCCTGTGAAGTCTTCTGCGTAGGCCATGAACTGGGCAAGTAATGCACCGGTATTAGGATCCCAGACTGCAACAACGGGTGAACCGCCAGCGCCAGCGCCGGTAACGACTTCGAAGGTTCCATCGTTACCGATATCGCCTACTGCGACGAATACACCACCGGTGAAATCAGTAGCGTAGGCATACCATTGGCTGATGATTGCGTTGGTAGCACCATCGAATACTTTCACATGGGGAGCGCCACCTGGGCCTGCGCCGGTAACTAAATCTAGGATGCCATCGTTGTTAAAGTCGATGGATGCAACGCTAACACCGCCTGAGAAATCTACTGCATAGGCGTAGAAGGATCGAAGAACGGTGAGGCCATTGCCATCGAAGATACGAACTTCTGGGCCGCCGCCAGGGCCAGCGGATGCGATGATATCTAAGATTCCATCGTTGTTTACATCTTGAACTGCGACGAATACGCCACCGGTAAAGGCTTGATCGAAGGCAAAGAAAGCTTCCATGACTTGGCCGGTTTGGGAATCAATGATAGCGATAGCTGGGCCGCCGCCGAAGCCTGCGCCTGCGATGAGTTCTGCAACACCATCGCCATTGAAGTCGCCTGAGACAACTTTAACTGGGCCGCTGAATCCAGGGAAAGGTACTGCTGTGCCTGCTTCTGCACCGGTGACAGGATCGTAAAGGGTGACCGTGCTAGAACCACCAGAGGAAGTTGAGGCGGGCGTTCCTACGACCAACGGCGCTGTAGGTGCCAAAGAGGTTGCAGTCACTGGGGCAGAGCCAGATACAAAGTTGGTTTGGGTGGTGGTGATGGTAGCAGTGGAAGAAGTATTTGCTGATAACCCGGTTACTGTTACCAAACCGGTTCCACTGATGGATACTGAACCTACGGTAGCGGTTCCAGCATAAGTGAAGTTAGCATCGTAGTTACTAATCTGCACGGTGAAGCCATCTGCAGTTGAAGTTGGCGCGCCAAAGGTTGGCGTATTCGCTGCACCAAGAGGCGTAATACTCTGGGTGGCAGAGGTTAAACCTGCAGAGGCAAACGTAAGGGTATAAGCAGTTCCAGCAGTGCCGCTGATGCCAACATCAGTGAAGGTTGCTATACCATTTACCGCATTAACGGTGGTGGTTCCAACCGTAGTTCCATTACCGCTAACGGTCATGGCGACTGAAGCCGTACTATTAGTAACGTTGTTACCAAAAGCATCCTTGATTTGGATCACAGGTTGAGTTGTAAAGGCGGATCCACTAACACTTCCCGCTGCATTAGTGCTAAGTGTTGCCTGGGTCGCGGTGCCAAAGGTTGGCGTAATACTCTGGGTGGCAGAGGTCAAACCGTTAGAGGCAAAGGTAAGTGTGTACGCAGTTCCAGCAGTGCCGCTGATACCAACATCAGTGAAGGTTGCGACACCAGCAACCGCATTAACCG
>Ga0209296_1001985_pt1 | contig 15026 bp, 20 predicted proteins | sample S_130206_EF_Meta_FD_187319 | JGI IMG/M metagenome (GOLD analysis project Ga0209296, IMG submission 187319) | Freshwater microbial communities from Lake Simoncouche, Canada to study carbon cycling - S_130206_EF_MetaG (SPAdes) (version 2) | ecosystem: Environmental > Aquatic > Freshwater > Lake ...
GTTTGGGTTTTATCGCTAAAAAAGTCTGTTTTGGGTCGTTTTTGTGCTGTTTTGGCGTTTTTTTTATTCTGTTGTATTGCACCTTTGCGTGAGTTGCATGATTGATGCGCTGGCTGCAGATTGTCCACAGAGTTATCCCCACCGAACATGATGGGCACTATATGGTCGGCGGTGTTGGCTCCGGCTTTGCCGCATAGTGCACAGATGGTGGCTTTGCCATCGCTGAGGATTTGTTTCCTGTTGGCTTTGTATATGGGGTCGTTGTACGGGGATGTCATGAGGCTTATGTTACTACCGCCCTTGCTTCGCTGCGGTTGCTTCCATGTGTCAAGGACAGGTCTGTGGTTTGTGTTCCCCACAGTTCTGACCCAGTAGGTCAAGGTCGCCGGACACCGTAAAGGGGAAGTGGACACCATTCGTATTTGTGACGTTTAGACGCTGAACAGTGTCTCACCCCAACATCACTTCACGTTAGTCATCACATGAGATTAGGCGCACTGCACGACCCACGTTCCCGTGTAAACACCAACAGAGTTCAAACCCCTATGTGGCCATGGTCGTATTCAGTTGTAAGACTTAGTTACTTGCGCATGCCTTGGATGATGGCAATACCGATGGAGATTAGCAGGGCATACCAGGCCAGTATCAGCATGACGCTAATCTTCCGGCGATGAAAGTTAAGTCGGACGGACGCCATAGATAACACTCAGCATGAGGGTGCAATGTGCGCAACCAAGACAGTTGGTTGTCACTGGCCTTGCCTTTCTTGGTCTTTAATTCGGCAAATATCAGACCACGTTGCTCATGGGCTAGTACCAAATCTGGAAAGCCAGGAGCGCCAGTAGTTATGTACCTGCCTGTTTTAGTCATAGATGGCTGTGAATGATGCACAGACCAATGATGAAGATAGGCCAAGGCTTTTATCTGCTGTAGAAACTCTGCTTCACTAATGTCGTTCATTGTTTGTCTTTGCCTAGCATGAAGCCAATCATGAACACACTGCTGACCATAATGACAAAGGTTAGAAAGTCCACCATTAAAACGGCTCCTCTATTGAGTCATAGGTTGGTGCTGGCTGCTCACCGGATTTAAGCGTGTCAATGTATGCGCTGGCCTCACGTTTAGTGAAGGACTGCAGGTTATGTGGTGGTACTTTGCCCATGGATTTACAGACGGCTCTAATCATGTTCTGCTGCTTTTCGCTGGCAAGGTTGCTGTTCTCTGTAATGGTGCCGTCACCACTAGGGGTCATACGCTGGACTTTGCCCATCTCTTCCCTACTTGGACGCTTCGACGGGTCACTGCCAGCAAGGTTGTAATTGGCCAAACCTCGGCCGACGGCACCAGTCTCCGCATTGGCGAGGTGCGACGATTTATTTATGTGAGACGAGTTCCTGATTTCCTCTTCCCATCCTGTGGACACAAGGACATCGCCTACCCATATCTCTGCCTTAAAGACTGCAACATCTGACAGGTAATGAACTAGGTCTGTAATAATGCGGCCGTCAGGGTGTGCGTTATAGAACTTGCTTACCCGACTGGCTACCGGCTCGTAATCGTCAAGGTTAAAACTGGCCACGGGCGTGCTCATTTGTAATGCGGTTTAACTCTGTCTCAATGCGTAGCAATGCCTCTTTAAGCAGTTTAATTTCCTGCTCTTTAGCGTAAATCATGTCTGCCACGTCATCATTGTGGGTGTATTCAAGCGTCATCAGACACCAACTTTGCTGTGCTCAGGTACGAGATGCCTTTGGCTGGGCCCGACGTGTTAAATGACGGATGCCAAGAGTCTCTAATAGTCTCAGCAATGTTAGGCAGGGCGTGTAATGCGCCAACAGCCTCTAGCACCAGGCTTGACTCTTTGAACCTAAGTTCTAGCGCCAAGTTATGGCTCAGGTTTGTTAGTTTGGCAATTAGTTCGCCGGTAGATGTTTCCATTGTTTTCCTTTGTTTAGCAGTTGCGTTTCCATCTTTGCACATCCTTGTGACGGGATTTGCAAATAAAACTTTGTAGGTGCTTTTGTCCTTTGAGACAGCCCCAGCCCCACGGCCCAACACGCCATACTTTGCGGCCGTCTGGGTTTATATGGGATTTAAAAGCGATGGCGTCGGCTACTTTGACTTGCTCGACGGGCGTGCGCCCTTTTGCGCTGGGTTTGTTTGACCAGGTGCGCCAAGTTTGTCGGTTTATCCCGAGCCCCCCTGTGTATGACTTTGTGGAGTGTTGCCAGTTGCCACCTGTTTCGCACATGGCAAGGCCGTCGTAGTAAGCGTCTGGAAGGACGCCATGGTATTTGGCGTGGGAATCAGTGGCCGCACTTGCGTGGGCTGGTACGGATAGGACAGCGAATAGGGCTAATGCCATGATGCGTTTCAGTTCTCTTCTACTTCGGTAGGCGGCGACCAATCTAAGAACGGCCACATTCTTTGTGACACTGTGGTTCTTAGGTGTTCCCCTGTTTTCAAATCCGTGAAGATTTGAACGAGCAATAACTTGTCCTTTGAGACTAACTGACGGTACCCCCATGTGGGAATCATGGTCTGTTGGCCATCATCTTTAGGAAGAGCCAGCATGATACCCAGCCCATGATAAAACTGTAAATGAACTGTGTGTCAGTCATTAGAGACCCTGCCAGACACGCAATGGGCGGCGGTGGCACTCTGGACGCTGTGACTTGCTGTAGCGCTCTGTAGGGACGCACAGACGTGTTGCAGAGGCTTTACGCATGATGGCCCCCATGGCTCGTGGCTCGTGGGTTGTCATCTCTGGGTGCAGTTGGTTCATCCATTCCCATACATCGTCAGTGGTGAAGTCGTGGCGTTGGATGGACAGCATCTCTACTACCTTTAAGGCTTCTAAGGCCCAGAGTTGGTCAGCGTTTAAGCCGACACGTTGAATTGCTTGCTCAGCAAGTGCGATGGCTAGGGGCTCATCGAAGAGGGTCGGTTGGTCTGTCATGGTGTTTCCTTTGTTAAAGCCCTTTGAGTGGCTAAAGATGACTATACACAATTTGAGAAGTCGGTGGTGGATTTCGCCAATGGAAACAAACTACTCTCCACCACCTAGCCCTGGCACCGCTCAAACAGTGTCCAGGAGTTCTTTATTCTGGCTTTAGCCTTCTGTATTCAGCCTCAAAGTGTTCCAAATCTTGCTTTTCCAGTTCCAGATGTATCCAAAGTCCGCCTGTGCCAGCACTTTCCTCTTTGGTTTTATACTTGACGACCCCTGTCATGCCTTCTCCACGAGAGCAACGGTAGCCAGCACCATACTTCGTGCCGGGCATCTTGTAGAAATGCACTTCCTGAACTTTTAGGGCTAGGGAGTTAGTGACGAAAAATGTCCAGATGGCTTCAAGCACTTTGATGTCACTGTGGCCAATGTCCATGGCGTAGCCAGTGGCGTGAGTGCTCAGGTTTGGCTTGTCTCGCATAGGGCGATTTACATAGGTGCCAAGGTTGGTAACTTTCCAACGCTTTGTGCATAGGTCTAAGCACAAAGCCGTAATGGGCTGGGTGGTCTTGCCATCCCACGCTGGGTAGTAGCGGTATGGGCGTGTCATGAGTTTGATGGGGACAGTACTTTGACTGTCGCCGTTCCGGTCGCTGCTAATGCGTAAAGGGTTTCTTGCTCATCCATGAATACCTGTTGAAAGCCAAGTTTGGGAATGTCAAGACCTTGGGCGCTGGAGACGTTAGAGCCGCCAACGTGGATGTCTTGCGTGGTGCTTTGGACATAGATGGTCTGGCTGCCAAAACTTGTGCTGTGGATTAGCACCGGCGTTACTGCGCCAACTGTGTAAACAGTAGTTTTCATGGCTGTGGCTCTTTCGGTTTGTCTTTAAGGCCGTTACCTGCCAGCAAGCCAATAAGACCACCGGACAATGTAAGCAACATAGACGAAAGTACCGAGATTTGGGCAGCGTCTAGTTCGGCCATTTTCTCAGGTTGAGTTACAAATAGCAGTCCATAGAGGATTGTAAACACTGAACCCACAAATGAAAGCGTGAGGCCAATGGCCACAATCATGACTATTCGGGCTTTGATTTCCTCATTGCTGTGTCTGTTATCTGGTTTCATCGGCATTTTGCTCCTGTTGCGTATCGGGGGGCTGTGGTTGTGTCGGGTGAGATTGTGTTGGTGACGCTCGAAAGGGCTTTGTTTTTAATTGGTGGGCAGTTTAAGCGTTCACGGTCTGCGCAAGCGGTAAGCGACCCCAAAAAGACCAATAGAATTAGGCTTTTCCGCATCATGCAGGACCGAGGTCTTCAACCATAAGTATTGCCAACCTGCTAGCGGTTCGGTCTGTTGCAGCAGTCAAAGTACCGCTTGCCATTGTGCCGACGAAGTTTGTGGTGCCAGCAGTTAAAGTGCCAACCCAAACGACATGGGTCATGATGGTTGATACTCCTGCTTGTGGCAGGTTAGTGTATGCCTCTTCTTTAATTGCACCGCTGATATTTGTTAGTCTAATTCTTACTACAAGGTTTCCAGACGCAGTAACTGATGAAGGAACAGGCTCAAAGTAAGTAACTCTGTAATATCGGTTGGCAACAGCGGTAAAAGAGGAACCAGTAATTGTTACGATTTCGCTGGTGAAGTTTGCTGTTGGAGTTGATGAAGTAGTAAGAGCGACAATTCCACGAGGGAATTGGTTCATCTGTGTAGCCGTCAGAATCTGACCACTTGTGAAGTCTGTGTTTGGTGATATTGCCATGTTGTGTCTCCTTTAGAAACTGAGAAGGTTAGTAGTTGAAAGAGTACCGAAAATAGCGTCATCAAGGGTGAGATACTGATTGCTGTCGGTGGATTCAAAGGTGTAGGAAATAATGTGACTACCAGGCGTAATGTTGTGGCTAACGCCTGACACGATAAGAGTCTGAGATTCTGTGGCTGGGGTGCCAGTTGTAAAGTTCTTGACAACTGTGGCAACACTGGTTAAATCAAGGTTTAAGGCAATGTTTTGGTTACCCGTTGAAAGCGCCGCCATTTGGGTGCTGACGTTAGTAAACCTGAGAACTGGGTTTTTATATTTGCCTAAAAGATAGTTACCTAGTCCGGCAACTTCTGCAACTGTGCTATTTAGCAGGTTGGTCAAGTTTAGGCTTTGAGACTGGTACTGACTAACGCTTGTGGTATCGCTGGTAATTTGCTGGACTCCGGCAGGGCTTTGGGTCACTATGTAGTTGTAGAGCAATTCGTCACCGTAGGAATTGAGCAAAGTTTGGTATGAAATTGAGCCTGTGTAACTGAATGTGGCTCCGGCAACAGGGTTTAAAACACTTGACCTGCCTTTAAAAGTTAAGGTTCCGTCAGCCGCTACAAATAAATAGCCTTGCTCGCTGGTGTTTACCAGTTGCAAATAGGTAAGCAAATTGGTGCCGTCAGCAATGTTAAAGCCACTAGATGATGCTGATGCTCCAAGGGTAGATGTACCTGTGCCAATGTTTCGAGCGCCTTGGTAGGCAACTTCTGTGTAATCCAGGACAGTGTTAATACGGGCGCTGGTCAGTTCTTGGGTGACTGTGTGGGCTGTGAGCGTGGTATTTGCCAACACTGTAAATGAGTCTGAGCAGGTGGCGTACATTCTGTCGCCGTTGCTGGCTATGTCGTATTCCAGATTCCAGTCTGTTATTAGTCCGGTGTAGATGGGTATGCCGTTGGCCAAGATTTGGATAGGGCAACGTGGCAAAACATACGGGTAGTAGATGCTGGCGGTGTTTAATGGGTCAAGTACTCGTGTTGAGTTGTTAAATGAAACTGTGGCTGTGCCGGCGTTAAATTGGTCTAACTGGCGTGAACGTCCACGGGTGATGTTTACAGATTCGACAAGATTAGTTAGGTCTGCGTAGGCAAGGCCGCCTAGTGTGCCCGTGTTGAGAAGGCCATATACAGCGTCATTAAGTTGGAAGGGTTGGCCAAAGCCTGTCGTGGTTTGAAATCCGACTAGGACTTGAATTGTTGGTGCTGGCATTAGTAACTAATACCTGTGGCTGGGGCGAAAACGGCACCTGACCTTCTCTGGCTTTTAAGGATGGCCTGGATGATTTCCTGGCCGATTTGGTCGGGGGTAGAAACAAGCCCAGCATTCACGGTGATGTTCATACCGCCACCCATTCCCATGCTGCCTAGACGGTCAAGAGGAATGATGGCTTCTGGCCCAGCCTCTCCGGCAATGATTGACGTGGCACGAGTAACGACGCCACCATCTGCCATTAGTGTGCCCATGCCAAAGTTAATGCCTGACAAAACGCCAGTTAAATCAGCGCCGGAAATGTCAGGTATTCCAGAGAAGCCAGTAGTAAGTCCTGATTCAAGTAATCCTGCGTTAATGATGTCAGTCATTGTCAGATTCGGATTAGACAGAATTAAATCTACTTTATCTACCGTGTCTTGAATGCCTTTTAGGAAACTTGTGGCGGAATCTACGCCTGCCTGGTAATACTTGCCGGCTGCTTTCTTGCCCATTTGGTCTGCAAGGTCTGTCATGGATTGCGTCAAAGTATTGGCTTTGAGGATACCGTCAGCAGAGTCAAGGATTTCGGTGGCAATAGCAGTACCGCCATCTACACCAGCCGCCAAGACCTGAGACAATGCAGTCTCTGATAGCCCACCAGCAATAAGCCTGCTAACCAACTCGCCAAACTTTTTAGCCTTGTCAGCCTGCTTAGCCAAGTTCTCAAAGAACGTCATTGGCTTAGCCTGTGCAATGGCTACATCGTCAGTGGCTGCAGCCAGTTCACGTTGCGACATGGTAAGAGCGTCCATGTTGTCTTTGTCTTGGAAGCCGCTCCATTTATTGTATGCGTCGTTTACTTTTACTTGTGCTTCTGCTTGCTTAACCAGTGCGGCTTTAAGGTCTGTAGCGTTACCAGCAGCGTCTGACTGAGCATTACCAAAGTTAAAAGCCTCAGTAACAGAAGAACCAACGCTCTTGGCATAGTTATCAAAAGCGTCTTGCGCTGCTTTAAGTTTGTCTTTTGCATCGTCAAGTCTTACGTTTAGTTTGTCTTTAATTACTTGGGCTAAGTCTTGCAGTTCTTTTTTATAGGCTTCGGCTGCGTCTTTGGCTTTGCGTAATGCTTCGGCTTTTTTAGCAGCAGCAGCAGCAGCCTTGGTCTGTTTGTCTGTGGACTTTTCTGTGTAGGCACCGAGGGCAGCAAGTTCTGAGGCGTAAGACCTAGCGTTGCGTTTAAACGTGTCAAAGTCTCGTGATGAGACTGGCCCAATAAACTTATTTAAATCCTTTTGGCTGTTAATGGCGATTACGTTTGCGCCAGCAAGGTCAAGTGCTGCCCCACGAGCGTCATTCATTTTGTTTTTAATAACTACAAAGGCTGCGGCTCCAGCCAAAGCAACACCAATGCCTATGCCTGTTGCTACTTGTACTGCAGTAAGGGAGAGAGCAAAGGCATAGTTAATACCAGTGGTAATCAAAGCCACTGCTTTCCAGGCGTTTAGGGCTATGTTGGCGGCTACTAGACCTGTAGCAAGCAATCCAAATGTCAGGCCCAAGGTAACTATTAGGGCTTTGTTACGTTCCGCCCATTCACCAAACATTCGAAAGGCATCAGCCATTTTTACAACTATTGGCAACAGAATTAAACCGATAGATTCCTTGGCTTCGTCTAGGGCTATCTGCATCTTTGCAAAACCACCAGCAGCAGAGTCCGCAAAGGTCTGATTCATTCCGCCGTATTGTGTATTAAGAACTTTTACAATGTCAGCAAATGAAGCGTGGTCTTTGACCATTCGGGCTATCTCTGGCGACAGTGATTTAATGCCTTTGAAGTTTCCCTGATATGCACGAGATAGGGCCATGGCAACGTCCGTGGCGTTCTTTCCTGTGCCGGCTGATACGTCTAAAACTGTAGATAGCAAAGCCTGGGATTTAGAGACACTGCCTGTTCCTTGCGCCAAGGCAGCCAGAGCCGGACGAAGTTCATCATCTGCCACTGCCGAGACACGAGACAAGGCCACAAGTTGAGCATCCACAGCGGCTGATTGTTCGGCGGTTGCACCGGTTGAATTTCTTAACTGTGTAGCAAGCAGCGCCATCTGACTAGCCTCAGCAGCGGCGGCTCTAGCAAAGACAACTGTTGTGGCAGCAAGGCCAGCAAGGGCAGCAGTGGCAGGTACGGCAGCCTTAGTGATTGCGTACTGGGCCTTGTCCGAAGAATTTTGCAGTTGCTTAAAAGCCTGCTCGGCTTTTTTTATTCCCTTGTCGTCGAAGGCGGCAATGATGTTAAGAATTACGCTCATTTAATCCTCATGGCATTATTTGTTAATTCCATTACTTTGTTTACAAGGTCAGTTACTTGCTGGTTTATTTCAGCGCTGGCAGCATCATAAGCCTTATACAAGACACGGGAAGGCTGCCCAAAGTCATTAGTAAGGTTTCTACCCAATGTGCCTTCGGCTGCCATGTCAAAGATTGTCGCCTGGGGCCCAGCCCAACGTATGCCGAAAATGCCAAGATTCTGACGAAAACCGCTAGGTGCGTCACGCACTTGTTTGCCACTGGTGAAGGCTTTAAGGTTTTTCTTTACCCTGTCGTCTAGCCAACTCATGATGTCCACGCCAGAGTTTCCTGCCCATGGTCGTGCCATTCCAGATAAAGGTGCACCGCTAGGCAACATGGTCTCAGCCTGTGTAATTACTGGCTGCACAATTTTCGTAAAGTCTGTTGTGATTTGGCGACGCAGTTTTTTATCCATTGTGTTCAGTTCTTTAAGTGCCTCTTTAAGACCTAAAACTTCAACGCTGGTGCTCATTACTTTCGACTTTCATTTATCATTTTGATGACTGTCGAGAGGTCGTCATTGGTGAACTCTATCTCATGTGGCCAGAACCCTGTGGCTACCAGCACCGCCGCTAGGGAATGTCGGTAGGTGCCTCGGAGAAAGGGCGGTCTGTGTCCTCAGATACAACTTCTAGGCTGACAAGTTTTTTAATGAAGTCGTCAAACACGATGGGTACAACAATGCCGTGAGTCTGGCAGGCGGCCCAGCAAAGAAAAGATAAATCTTCAATGCCGATACCGTTGGCCATCTCTGAGGCTTTGGTTTTGTACTTGCGTTCCCATTGGGTGACACACCAGAGGTTGGTGGTTACTGTGAATGAGCCTTCGCCCATGTCAGCACGAAGTTCTAGTTTCATGTCGGGTTTCCTTTGTTTGTTTTGTTATGCGACTGCAGCAGCGTAAGTGCCGCCACGGAATGTAAGCGAGATGCTTGACAATTCTCCAAGTGTTGCGTCAATGACTGGCAATGCTTCTAGGTATGTGCCGGTCAAAGTGAACGATGGGTTTGTTGCACCGACAGCGCTTGACGTTGGCTTCATAACTACTGTGGTTGCTGTGCCCACCAAAGCGGCCAAAGTGCTGTAAGTCTCAGTGGCGGCATAACTCATAAAAAGTTCAACAGTAAGTTCATGGTCTCCAAGACCTGCTGTATAGACACGAGAAGTACCACCAAAGGCAGTGCTTTCAAGAGCGTCAAACTTGACAGTAAGTGTTGCTGATGTGCATTGGTCTGACAAATCAACTGCATTAACAGTTAGTGATGGGTTGGAAAGGTAAGTGCTGGTAGCCATGTGAGTTACTCCTCTGGAGATGTTTCTACTGTTTTAGCAGATTTGGTTGGTGTTTTGTCGGATTTGATAAAGCCGCCTTCAATGAGGGCGTCAATGTTGGTTTCTTCGGATGGTTCAAACTTGTCGCCTGGTGTTCCGATTCGTGGGGAAATGATTGTGAACATGGTCTGCCTTACGCTGTCTGTGCTTGTATAGATACTACTAGGTCGTAGCAAGGGTATTCGGCACCGCCTATGAGGTAGGCCGTTGGCTGGCCGTTCATTACTATGACGTTGCTCGAAATCACTTTGGCTGTGGTGCTCAGCAGTTGGCGCAAGACAGGCAGACCTGCAGGGCCAGAGCCTAAGACTTTAATAGGAAACGACACGTTAAGAATGTTTCCGTTGCCGGCGAATGTGGTAAACGATGGGGCGTCAATGAATACACAGTTGGGCACAATCTTTGTGGGGTCTGTTACAACCCTCAGCCCTGAGACTGTGGCTATCTTTGCTGCCACATCATCTATGGCTTCATTGAGAAGGTCTGTAAAGGCCACTACGCCACCTGGGGCCGTGAGATGCCCAGAAGTTGCTTAATGATTGGAGTCATCGCTGAGACGCTTGCAGAGCCCATTCCGTCAAAGGTAGCAAAGGTGTCCTGGACGCTGCCACGGGCACGCCATAGGGCTGCGGCATACATCAACGTGCCAAGGATGACATCACCACTGGTGGTTGGTGTGCTAAGAGTGTCACCTGTATAGCCGGACTCCTGCCTACGTCTAAAACAGAATGCGTTACTGGCTGAGACTGCCTGTGTTAGCAAGGTGTAGTCATCACTTGGGTTTGTAATTTCGACGCCCATGTATGTAAGCAACTGTGCTGCTGTAATCCATGTGCAAGTCTGCGTAAAAGTTAATGTGCCAGGGGGCTGCACAGCAACACGGTCTAGGTCTGTGTCTGCGTCGTAGTACATCACCTGGTTAGGGATAGGTACATACGCATCGAAAATGAGGTTGCCGTCAGAGTCGGTACCCATGTATAGGTACTGAGGCTGGGCGTAAACAGTGAAGGTTCCGTTTAGCCCAGACCCAAGACCTGAGACGGTGATGGACTCACCGACTACTACGTCGTTATCTGTGAGAGTTTGAACCACTGCATAGTTGTCTATGCGTTGGTTAAAAATAATCTCGTATGTAGCCATGGCGGCTAACCGCCTTTCGGGCTAAGCCTGGGTAATCTTGCGAATCATTCCTGGGATGGCGGCGAAAGTACTTACATAGGAGTGGTAACTCATGGTGCGTCCCAAAACTGATGGGTTTTCGAAACTCATGAGGGATTGAGGTGCCTCATAAAACTCGTAAGCATCGCCTTGGCCTTGGCCTACTCGTGTGATAATCATTGTCTTTGCAGCAAAGTTGCTATCTACGACAAGTTGCAAGCCGAGTGGGTTGCCGTTCCATGATGAAGCCGATGCGTTTCCAAGTGCGTTCTGGCCTGTAAGACCAGCGCCGATGAATGGGAACACTGGGCGACCAGTGCTGTCTGCAAGTTGTCCGAGTTGGCCCCATACGTCTGGTGATACGAACATGTGCGTTGGTGTCCAGTTGCGGCCATTTGAAATGTCCACTGCTGAGTCGTAAACGCTCTTCAAAAGGTCTGCTACTGACAAGTCCCAAACACCAGAAGATGTTGCTGCTGCAAGCAAGTTGTCTGCTGCAAGGTTGTCAGATGCAATCATGTATTCACCCATAAGGTCATTCAAAATTAACTGCATTGCTGCAGGGCTCGTGAACGAAATATCTTGTGCGCTCAATGTGACCTGACCAGCAAGTGTAGTTTTAGTTACTGAGTTTGAAGCAATAACCATGGTGGTTGCTGATACTGCTGCAAGTTCAGAACTTTGAGCCGCTACTGAGGTATGAGTTGTGATTGTTGGACGCACGAATGTCTTTTGCATTCCAGCGTCTGGATATGCACGAACGCCCACGGCTTCACAGACTGGTCTGAGAAAATTAAGGTCTTGCACCAGAGGCCCCAACACGGGAATTGGGAGCAATCCAGGTGTGTCAGTTGTAATCACGTCGCCAGCAGCGGCCTGAATGTTTGTGCGCTTCGATGCTGTGTAATCAGCAACTGCTTTGTTTATATTTGCAAAAGTCTGGCCACCTGCGTGAAGTGCTGCCATGTATTCGCCTGCTGATGGCAAAGTAAACTCTCGTGCTGCTTGTGCGTAAAGAGGTGAGGTTGGAATTGACTCAGGTGCTGAGGCTTCGATAATTGGTTCTGACACTGGGTTCTCCTGTGGTTCGGTTGTTTCAGGCTCGTCGGGTTCCTGTTCTTCTGGAATGGTAACAGATTCATTTGATGCAAACACGGATTCTACGGTCGCACCGGAAAATGCTGGGATAGGCACAAGGCTGAGTTCTAACCAATCGGCTGACGTGACAACCATGGTGCCGTTTTTATCGTTGTAACTTTCGAGCACATTGACGCCTACAGACACGGAATCAAGCACTCCGGCTGAGGCCATGGTCAAAGCATCTGTACCGGCCTGGGTGTTTACTATGGATGCTACAAACATCATGCCTTCCGGCGTTTCGGTACGGGCAGTAACTAGACCGACTGGCTGGCTGCTGTCGTGGTACATGAACATCTTTGGTGCCTTGCCATCTACTGGCAAAGAGCCTGCAGCGAACTGCACTTTTGTGCCGTCAGATACTGTGGCTGGGACATTGTAGGGCACTGCAATACCGGAGATTTGGCGAGTAGGCGCTTCGCCTGCTGCTGCTTCTACGTCAATGGCAAAGCCGGCTGAGAGGTTAAGTTTCATTCTGCTAACGCTTCCTGTGTGTTTTGGTCTGGTTGTGGTTGGTTCATGGTGTCGGCCATTTCATTTTCTTTTAGATAATCGTCATAATCAAAACAAACATAAGTGCCACGAGGCAACACATTATTCATGCTTAATGTGGACGATATGCACTGCGCATAGGGCATGACGCCAAAGAGCAGCAAGTCCGCCCTGGCTTGCTCAGAGGACTGATATGAATAAGCGCCGGTGCTAACACCAACTAAGTAAGGCGGCACTGAGCACAATCTGGCCGCTTCCAGAGCAGAGTAGTTAGCAGATTCAATAAGCAACATTTTGTCTGGTGAGGCTGTGGTGGCTTCGTAACTTAGGAACTCATTGAGTGCTGCAGTTTGGTTGGTGGCTCGTGCCGTGTTGAATTGAGCCGCTAAGTCTGCAAGTTCTTGCCCTGAGAGTGGTTCGCCACCTGTTTGTTTAAGGATTCCTGCAGGGATAGCAGATGAAGCATTGCGCTTACGGGCTTCGCCGATTGCTAGGGCTGTAGCAATGGTCTGCTGACCGTTGTAAACAATGCCTTCGATTGGGCACAGGAACTGCACAACATCTTCGGTCTTTAAGTAGTTGCCTGCAAAGAAAACCTCTTTGGAAGGGCCGAAAGGAATGTTGCCTGGAATGTCAGGTGTAGTTACAGAGCCTGCAGGGATGCGAGTAAACGCTGAGGGAAAACCGTCTTTAGTTCTAGCCGTGATGTACCAATAGGCTTTTCCATAATGCAGCAAGTCATCGAATGTCCAGGCCATAAGGAATGGGTATGTCACTGTGGGGTCTGGCTGGCGTAGCCACGAGCGAGGGGCTAATGGTATCTCTTCCATTTCGCCATCTACTTCGTTCCACATTTCGCCGTACATTTTTAATGGCATGGACGCAAGGACTGAGGCCATAAGGTCACGGGCTCTGGAGATGGTGGCTACTTGCATTGCTGCTGCTCGTGCTTCACCTTGCTGGTATGCCCAGAAGTCACCAATCATGTTGGCACCGCCGTAGCCGACTGCAGCCTGGACGTCAGGCATTGGACTGATAGCAGCCTTGGTAACTTTTTTATCGAACAGAGCCATGGTTGCAGTATGTCACTTTCATGATGAGATATGTGGTATTGCCCTGCTCATCCCGACAACGCCCAGAGCAATACCGCCAGTAGTTTAGCCACCCACAATGACCATCATAGGTTTTGTCTTTTGCTTTGGTTTAGATACTTGCGCTACTGCCCACACCATACACCGGCATAGTTCTATTGGGCCTGGGGAACGCTGGCTGGAAATAACGGCACCAGATGGGGTCTTGACTAAAACGGCTCGGCCGCAATGGTCAGATAGCAGACTTTCGCCGTGGTGTTTGACGTTGCCTTCGTGAATCATTGACCTGACCAGACTTGTAAATCTTGTTAGTTCTGCATAGCCCGTAATGGTTGTGCGCCGGCGTAGTGGTATTGGTACATGGATTTCGAGCGTTGGCGTAATCAGCAACTGCACCTCTGGGTTTTCCATAACTCGTGCAATGGCTGTCCACATATCGGCTTCGGTCTCTACCACAAACTCTGTCTGTACTAATACTTTGCCATCTACTTCTGCAGCCCTGACACCCACATACCTTGCATCGTCTAGTGAGGAATCTACGCTGAGATACGAGATGCCCGTAGTTGGCATAGGTATATCTGTCTGATTCTTTTCCCATACGCCAAGGTCTAGCCATGCGCCTCTGGCTGTTATCCATTGGTTGAGATGGGCACGCATGAAAGAATCTTTTTTAGATACTGCTCGAAGGGCATCTACCGTAATAGTTGTGCCTAGAGATGGGTTAGCCCAACACCAGTTCTTTTCATCATGAGGGTCTAAGTGTGTGGGCATTGACCATTCAGCAAAGTACAACAGACTTGGTACGCCTTTGTCTATATCAGCCATGGCCTGCTGGCGTAACTTAATCATGGTCTCACTGTTTTGGTCTCCGGCTGTACTCCACATGGAAAGCAGGGGAGACTTTCGAGCGATTTGGCTAGGTCTAAGCGCCGTGTCCACGACTTCGGCGTCTATGTCGAATAACTCATCGCACACAATAAGGTCGTGGCTGCCGCCATGAAGGCTCTTAGTTGCAGCCCTTATTTCCCATTTAGACCCATCTGGCATTTCAATACTGCGACGTCCTGTAGCAGCAAGTTTCTTAGCATTGAAGTATTCACACAGGATGTTGGCAAGCAAAGGAAAGATGGCTTCGGCCCTGTCCAGTTTGTTAGCCACAGACATTACAGATTGTGGGCCACCACGAATGACTGCACCCTCTGTCATCCACCAACCAATAAGCGCCTGGAGAGCAACCGATTTACCGGCTTGTCTAGCCGTACTTACAAGAGCCTCACGAAACTGTAAAGACCCATCAGCATTTTTACAAAGTTGCCCATTAAGTGCGTGCTCCTGCCACTTCATAAGTTTTACATTCATGTAACGCTCAGCCCACGCCGCCACAAGAGGCCCATAACTCTCGGCCCCAACACCAACACTTTCCAATCGTGGCTGGTTACGACCAATGCGCCAATCATGCTCATAGTTCTTGCCAGTTGTCGCCAGTTCCGGCTGATTCCCCAAAGAGTTTACGGAAAT
>Ga0209296_1001987_pt1 | contig 14998 bp, 12 predicted proteins | sample S_130206_EF_Meta_FD_187319 | JGI IMG/M metagenome (GOLD analysis project Ga0209296, IMG submission 187319) | Freshwater microbial communities from Lake Simoncouche, Canada to study carbon cycling - S_130206_EF_MetaG (SPAdes) (version 2) | ecosystem: Environmental > Aquatic > Freshwater > Lake ...
ATAAGTTTTATTGTCATCCAGAAGTAGATCAAGTTTATGAAGAAGCTATTAATTATATCTCCACACTTTAGTACAGGAGGAGCACCACAGGTAACATTAAATAAGGTAAAATTGTTACGAGACCACTGTGAAATCATGGTGGTGGAATATGCATTTCTTGCATGGAACTATGTTGTACAGCGTAAGAAGGTACAAACATTAGTTGGTGATAACTTTAAATCATTAGGAGAAAACAAGAGAGAGCTTTTAGATTTTATCGATACCTTCAATCCAGATGTCATCTCTATGGAAGAGTTTCCTGAGATGTTTATGGATAATGATTTAACTAGAGAACTATATAGTGAGGATAGAACATATCGTATTGTAGAAACTACACATGATAGTTCATTCCCTCCTAGTCAGAAAAAGTGGATGCCTGACAGCTTTGTATTTGTTAGTGCCTATAACATCTTTAAGTATGCTCACTTGGATGTACCAATGGAAGTTATTGAGTATCCTGTCAACCTACAACTTTACTTAAGAGAACCAAAAGTAAAGCTATACCTTGACGTTTGTATAGTAGGACTGTGGACACCACGTAAGAATCAAGCTTATGCTATAGAGATAGCTAGACATCTTGTAGACTACAATGTAAGATTTCACTTCTTAGGCAATCAAGCTGGTAACTTTGAGAGCTATTGGAAACCATTGATGCAAGATCTTCCTGAGAACTGTATAGTCCATGGAGAATCAGATAGGGTTAGTAGTTTTATAAAAGACTGTGACATGTTCTTGTTTACATCTAGAGGAGATAGAGGTAACAAAGAGCTCAACCCAATAGCTATTAAAGAAGCGCTAGAGTATCCACACATCCCTAAGATGATGTTTAATCTAGATGTATATTGCAATAAATATAATGACTATAAAGATGTAGTTTATTTAAGTGGTGATAGTTATACTGATAGTGTAAATATGAGAACAATATTAAACCTACAAGAGAAGAACAACCAGCTTATTGTTATAGGCACCTATCCAAATACTGATGCTAGGATTAAACTAACTATAGCTTGTATCAATAGCGCTAAGAAATTAAATAGACCAATTATGTTAGTAAGTCACTTCCCTGTACCTAAGAAGATACAGGAGATGGTAGACTATTACATCTATGATCAGCACAATCCTTTAACACATCATAGCTACTACAATAGGTTCTATCGTGAAGATGAACAAGCTAAGGTGGAGATGAAGATAACTGGAAACAGTAACCAGTCTCTCACTGTTCTAACTAACTTGATTAATGCAGGTAAGGCAGCCAAAGCATTTGGATTCAATAAGATGTTCTATATAACGTTTGATATAGAGTTAGATGAAAAAGACTTCCCTGCTATTTATGATAGGTTTAGTAAATTAGATAATGAATGGCAGGCTGTATTAGCTACATTGAATACACCATTTGGTAAGGGTGTACAAACCAATGGTATGTTCTTTAATACAGACTTTGTAGGTAAGCTATTAGATGATGTACGTACGCCAGAAGAGTATAATAAGTTATGTGAATCTATAGGAGCTCAAAACTTCTTGGAAGATTACATGATGAAGAAGGTGCAGAAGACTCATGGGGTGTGGGTAGAGTATCCAAATATGGAAACTTTTCTAGAACATAGTGGACATGGTACATCTTCCAACAGTGAGTATTATGGAATACTAAAGGAACAAATATCTGGTCAGAATGTATTCTATTTCCATTCATACAACAATGATCATAGGGTTATAGATGTCGTATTTGATGAAAGTAAGACATCAACATCTATAACGTTATCAGAGAAGCAGACCCTAGTGTTACCTATTCCTGATGATGTTAAGACAGTGAGTTTATTCATAGTAGATCAATGGGTAACTATAAAAGAAGAAGTATATATCCTAGATGGATATCAACATGATGGAACTATTATTTTAAAGCAAATGGCAAATGCAAATAAGAACAGACCTACAATTAAATTAGTACACATTCAAACTACATTAAATGATGAACGAGAACAACTATCAAGAACCTCCCTTCAAAGGGTTAAAGATTATGGATGGGAGTACATCTTACATGTCAACGAGCCTTATGCTAGCCTCCCACCCAAGCATAACTGTAACAGGCCACAAGCAGTCTCAATGGAGTTATTCGATGAGGCTACAGTCAGAGAAAGAAGCACAGCACTTACGCCAGCACACTATGGGTGTTATCAAGCGTTTAGGGATGCCATCCTAAGTGAATTCAATGATTGTGATTATCTTATTGTATGTGAAGGTGATTGTTTAATAGAAGGAGATGTTGGAAATTTCATACACAAAGTGGAGAAATGTGCGTTAATGTTGGAAAAAACCAACATAGGCTTCATGTCTTTTGGAGACAAAGATACCCTAGAGTTTGCATGGCCACAGAGTCCTGTAATACGAGAGGTAGATGAAGACATGTATGTTACAGATCATCTGATAGGACTGCAGTGCATTATGTTCCCTTCTTATGTCAGTAACTTTTTAAAAGAAAAAGTGCGTTTAAGTAAATGGGACGCAGCTGACATGTATTTTAATCAAATATTTTATAGCAGTTCTTATGATATGGGAATTGTACATGATCGTCTAACAACACAAGCAGATGGTTATTCATTGATTGACAAACAACATAAAGAATTCATAAAGAAATGAAAATTGTACAAGTAGCAACAGGACTTATCACCATCCCACCTAATGGTTGGGGTGCTGTAGAACGTATCATTTGGGAATACACCACCAACTTACAGCTATTAGATGTAGATGTAGAGATTAAAAACTGGAATGATGTAGTTAAAGAACCAGGTATGTTAGCTCATGTACATATGGCTAATACAGCTATTGACATGTGTAATAAAGATATACCATACATCTACTCACTACATGATCATCATGCTGAATGGTATGGTAAGGACAGTGGTGTGTATAAGGATAATCTAGCAGCTATTAAAGGATCTGTTATATCTATATGTCACAGTAAACACATCCTTGATTACTTTGATAGTACAGATAAGTTGTTCTACCTACCACATGGTGTTAACACAGACTTCTTCAAACCATCTATAGAAACTACTACAGATCATAGTTTATTGATGATAGCTAACAATGGATTAGCAGGTGATTGTACAATTGATAGAAAAGGATTTAGATGGGGAATAGAGGCAGCTCAAAGACTTAATCTTCCTATAACCATTGCTGGTCCTGAGAATAACCATGCATTCTTTGAAGGACATAAAGATCTTTTAGAGTATAAAAAGTTAACTTTAAAGTTAACAAATCCTACAGATGATGAAACTCTTAAGTTATATCAAGAGCATACACTTTTCTTAGCTCCATCATTCTTAGAGTATGGTCATCCTAACCTATCTATATTAGAAGCGATGAGTTGTGGATTACCAATTATTGGTACATCTAATGTAACCCTACCTGGTATGTATAACCTTCCAGAGAATACAACACAAGCTGTAGTTACAGGTATACAAACTGTATGTAATAAGTATGGGACTATGAGAAATGAACAATTAATAAAACGTCAAGATCATAGCTGGTTACAAGTGTGTAAGATATTAAAGAAATTCTATGATGCTGTTAGTATAGTTAATCAAAAGTGGACAGCTGAAGATACAACCAACGCATATTTAAATGCCTATTATGGATTTTAAATTATATAATATTGAAGGTCTCTATTTTGAATTAGTAGATAGCTATGATGATAAAGAATATCATTGTGCATTTATTGAAGAACGTAATGGCGTACGTACAGAAATCTATAAAGATGTTCTGAAGAAAGGTATGTGGATGAAGTGCAATAAACGTTATATGGGTAACTTCTTTGTAGAGATTAGAAGTGACAAAGGTGTATTAAAACAACGCATTAGTTTATTAAATCATCTTAAAGGTAATCGTGTATTCATTACATTTGATAGCGCAGCCTTAGGTGACACTATAGCATGGATGCCTTATGTGTTAGAATTTCAACAACGTTATCAATGCAAAGTTATTGTGTCTACATTCAAAAACTTTTTGTTTAAAGATGCATATCCAGAGTTAGAGTTTGTTGAACCTGGATCTACAGTTGAGAATATTATAGCTATGCCACAGCTAGGATGGTTCTGGGATAAAGACAAGGAGCCTAACAATCCTATTACAATACCATTACAACAATCAGCTACAGACATCTTACATCTTCCATATAAAGAGATGAGACCAAGGTTAGCTTATCAGCCTAAGCCTTTTAAATCTGATAAGAAGCATATATGTATTAGTGTAAAGTCTACATCACAACTAAAACTTTGGGACAAATGGCAAGAACTTATAGATATACTTATAACTTTAGGATATGATGTATATGAAATCTCTAAAGATGATTGTGATTTAAAGAATGTACATAGACCACAAGATCAATCATTAGAGAATATCATGGATATCCTAGCTAGCTGTGAGGTGTACATAGGACTGAGTAGTGGACTTAGTTGGTTAGCTTGGGCCATGGAAGTAAAGGTAGCAATGATAGCTAACTTCACTGAAGCTAATCATGAGTTTGATTGTATACGTATAGAGAACAGAAGCGTATGTAATGGATGTTGGAACAATCCTAAGTTTAGATTTAATAAGGGAGATTGGAACTGGTGTCCTGAACATGAAGATACTCCTAGACAACATGAGTGTCATAAGAGTATATCTGTAGAGGATGTGCTATCTAAATGTATCCCCTCCTACCCACAAGACTAAAGACTTTCTTACTCCCTTAGTTATTGGTGTCACTCTATGCATTAAATAACTAGGGAATAAGACAGCAAATGATTGTTCTCTAGGAGCCTTGTCTGGATTTCTTCCAACCCAAAATTCAAGATCACCACCTTCATAGGTGTTAGGATCAGATAATTGTATAGTTAAACTTATCTTTCTATTGTTTTGTGGATAGTCTCCTACATCCATATGCCATTCATAATGACCTCTATCTTCGTAGTATTCTGTATACTGAATAGAATCTATAATAGAATTGATTGCAAAGCCCCAACTTCTATTTGCTTCTTGTATGTGCCTAGCTAATTTATCATATACCCACCAAGATTTATCATCATGATGTATCCATTTAATTCTAGACTTTCTAATAGAATCATCTAATCGTGATGTTTCATCTCCACCAATAGTGCCATCTTGATAAGGGTATAACCCTTGTAAGTTATCTATCCATTCTATTTCTTCTTCTGTAAATGCATTAGGAATAAAATATGGACTTGTTTGATGATAGTCTGGATTGGTTTCAAATACTGGTCTAATGTGCATTGTATTGGTTTTTAGGTACAAAGAATCCATAGGAGATATTCAGTCTCATTTTAGTTCCCACATTGGGAACGCTTGCATGCTTGACTAATGATGCTTCACACATCCACATTCCTCTTTCACCTACATCTAATACATCTCCATCATATATAGGTTGTCCACCCTCATTAGGCATAGATATGATTACATTATATCTACGTATATTATAATCTAGAAAAGGTTCAGATGATAAATCTGTATGTGGTTCTACAAACGCATCTTCATCTGTTATTCCAAACCAATCACCTACATATGATTCATGTAAAATAGGAGGATGTAAATTTTCTAGTTCAATAATTTTATTTCTAATATCAACTACTAAAGGAATAGGATCTAAGTTAAATTGTTTTTTTAACATAGTTGTACCTATACTTCTACGTATTAATAAATCATATTCACGTTTATATCCATTAGATGTAGCATGGCCCATCATATCTTGAATAGACAATATATATTTACGAAGAGTTTTTTGTTCCTCTTCTGTAATAAATTCGTCGTAGCAATATGTCTTACCTACGTTACGCTTCATCAAATTCAAATATAATATTTATAACCACTCTAGATTTAGTATTTATTGGAGAACTACTAGCGTGATAGTTAGTTGATTTAAATAGTAATGCAGATCCTTCTTTAGGAGTTTGTCTATGTGCTATTGTTAAATCAGTAAACTCATCACCATACTTTTCATTAAACACAAATGTATCTCCATCAGAATCATTTACATAATAAACTAACGTATATGTATTATCATTTACATCTTTTGAATCAATGTGTGGAGGATGGTATTCATCTAACCCATAAGAACCATCTTGTGGAACTAAATTACATTTTGCTATATGTAAAGTTGTACAAACAATTCCTTCTTTTTCTTCAAGAGCTTTCATTATTTTCATAACATATTCTACATATTCAGATTGAAATCTTCCATCTGTAAAAAGATTATGTGTAAATTGAATTGAATCTTTAGTATTACTATCCTCTATCGCATTTTTATTTCCTGGTATTATTCTAGCTGTACTGCCATTATAAAACCAATCAAATTCATCTCTTAACAAGATTCCTTTTAATCTATCTTTTACTTTGTCAGTAAGAATATTCTCTATAAGTTTCATAATATTAAATGTCTAGTTATAATTGTTAAAGATATACATATCCAGATAGTGTTAAATGCAATCAGTGTAGGTAGACTTTTTCTCATACTAGCCCATATTAAAGCTGAGGATGTAGCTAATGTCAAGAAGTGTAACCACCATATCTCTACACCAAATATAAGTCCAGGGATAATGATGATAGCTTTAGCAAGCCATGCTGCTGCCTCAATACTATTATAGTCTGTCCAATATTCTTTTGAAAGATACATCTTGTATCTATTCATAATCTTTACATTACCTATTAAGTAATATAAGATAGATAGATATATTATAAATACTATAGGATAAATCATTTTGTGTCTGTATTAAAGTTTACATTTGCTGCTATGACCACTCGATCAATAGTTGAATTAGGACTTATTTCTGGTCTATGTGGAATATCTGAATCCCACATATATAAACATCCTTGTTCTGGAAAAAAGGAAAAAGCTCCTTCATCATTATTACTATATTTTAAATGAGGAGGTTTAAAAAATATATGACCTTCTTTTCCTGTACAATTGTCAGGAACTTGTACATAATATATCCAAGTGTAATGTGTCTGAATACCTATATCTTTTGGTGAAAATACTAAATGATCATGATATTGACTTATAGGATTACTAGGAGTAGATATAAAAATCCAAGATGTTTGAAGTCCACCATATACAGTTTTCTTTGGATTTTCTATATTATATATATCTTTACATAAATCATACCCTTTCTTCTTAAGAATAATTAGTTCATCCTCCATCATAAAATCTGATGCTATCTGTATACCAGGAAGATTAAGTTTTTCATCATTGTATTCTAAGTCATGAAAAAGATATCTTTTAGTAGGATATATTTCTGCTAAAAGCTTTTTATCATTAATACATTCAAGCTTTGCTTTATAAACATCAATATTCCCATAAGTTATTTTAGCAAATTCCATATTAACTTTCACGAATTGTTTTTAATAACTCACTATGATTAGCTAATGTATTTAAATTAATTTCCATATTAACATAGAAAGAACTACTTAATACAGGAATTTGTTCACGCCTAATATCACTATGTATTCCTGAAAATAACTCAGAGGCTTTTTGTTTATTTAATATACGAAGTCCTTTAGCTACTGGTAACCAACTAGAATTTAAATAAACTTGACTTATTTCATTTAAAAACTTATTATTAGGAATAGTGTGCTTACATTCTTCTAAGAACTTTTGAATTGCTTCAGGCATAGGTCTATCCTTAAAACTTCTCCAGAACTCTGTATCTTCACGTTTAGTTAAATAATGTAAAAAAATAAAGTCAAATGTATCATCATTTAATTTAGTTACATACTTGTTATATCTATTAATATAATATTCATCTTTAAGAACATTACCTAATGTATTTGGTATAAACTCTCCAAGAGATAACACAGATGTCATTATAGATGTAGCCTCTAGAGGTTCAATAAATCCTGCAGATAATCCAATGGCTATACAGTTCTTAACCCAAGGAGTTTCATAACGTCCTGCTTCAAACTCAAATGTTCTTGGGGATTCTATGTCTGAACCAAACATTTCTTTAATCTCTTCAAGAATTTGTTCATCTGATACAAGATCAGAATCATATACATATCCACAACCATAACGTCCTTCTACAGGAATCTTCCACACCCAACCATACTTCATAGCAATAGCTTCAGTGTAAGGAGGAACGTTTGTATTGTCGTGATCAATGAAGAAAGGCATTGCCTTATTTACAGGAAGAGAATCCTTATAAGATTTCCAAGGAGCATTAAAGTGTTTGCCAATAATTAATCTTTTGAATCCAGAACAGTCAAATACAAAGTCAGTATCATATACATCACCACTAACTGTTTGTAATCCATTTATATATCCTTCTTCATTAGTTAAAACTTTATCAACTTCATCATCTATATACCTAATACGTTTTGAAACAGCTAAACGTTTTAAATATTTAGCTAATGCAACAGCATCAAAGTGTAAAGCATGGCTACCAATAGAATCATATTGGTTCATTATATTACCTTTTCCAATTTGTAAATTAGGTTTAAATTTAGTTAGTCCTCTTTCAGAAGCATTTGCACTAATTATACATTCATCAAGACTATTAGCATTAACTATTCTATCTAATACTATTGCTGATAAACCAGAGTTATCATAATCTGTAATCTTAAAAGCATCAAAGCTACCTTCATCATGAAATGGATGAAAATAGCTTCGTGTATCACCATTCCAATTGGTGAATTTAATACCATTCTTAAATGTACCTTTACAATATTTTATAACATCAGATACATCAATACCTGTTTTATTTAAAAAATGTAGAAAGTGGGGAGTAACTCCTTCACCTGCTCCTAATATTCCTATATCAGAACTAGAAATAACAGTGATGTTTACCCAAGGATAATTACGTGCAAGAAATAATGCTGTAATCCATCCAGCAGTTCCTGATCCAACAATTGTAAAATTATATGTTTTCATAACTTAGTTGATTTTATTCAACCAAAGTTATATAAATTATTCAATTTAATCCAACACTACATCAATTATTTTCTCAAAGTACTTAAGTTCCCAATTAACTATATCTTCATTCCAAATGTAGTCATAGTAGCTTTCAATAATTCTACCAGGAATATCTGTAAGAGTTTTTTCTGGAGGAAGAAGAATTACATCAGGAAAAGGTATTGGAAATTCCCAAAGAAATGTTTCTTCATTTAACACCATAGATGGTATAGGTTTTTTATGAAGAAACACATCTCTTATAGGATCGTACGTTCCACCAATTGTAGCATAGTTTCCTCTTAAAGGACTACCACCATATTTATGTTTATTACCTAAAGTGTTATATGATGTCTTAATCCATCTACCAGGTATCATACATACATTATTGATGTAGTCTTCACCATAGTCTTCGTAGTCATCAAGGATTTTCATGATATCTACTACTATATTATCTTCATTTACCTGTGCATAATGTGCCATAATTAACAATAAGTTGTAAGAGTATTACCACCATAATATGAATGATAAGTAACACCACCCCAATAGTTACCATCTGTACCTCTTGATCCTCCTGGATATGTAATAGTCACCTGACCACTTCCTCCACTTCCAGCATTATTTGAGTTATTAAGACGATTACCACCAGCTCCTCCACCTCCAGCATATCCACCTGGTTTGGAATTACCATCAGTATTAGAACCTCCACCAACACCTGCTGTTCTAGTTGGATAACCTCCATTACCACCATCACCATTCCATACACCATCATTCTGATAAGCACTTCCACCTCCTCCACCACCTTCTATAGTAATACCACCAGCTACTTCACCATGGTATTCTCCATTTCCACCCCAAGCAAAGTTTCCTCCAGAGCCAGCAGAGCCTCCTCCTCCTCCTCCTCCTCCAATCCATATATTACCCCAAGCATTACCACCAGGATATCCATTACCCCAAGATGCACCACCACTTCCATCAGGTCCTCCACCTCCACCACCTCCACCTCCCCAACCTCCTGGACCACCATATCCACCATAAGTAGGACTTCTAGATCCACCTCCTCCACCTGAGTAATTATCTTGACCATTGAATGCTGAATATCCACCATATCCACCATCACCATTCCAGTTTCCTCCACCTCCACCACCAACACTTACAGGATATGATTGATTTTTATATAAGGTCATGTATCCACCTGAGGATCCACCAGAGCCTCCTCCTCCTCCTCCACCAACACATTGACCACATCCACCATTTAATGTACCTCCACCTCCACCACCAGCAGCAACCAGCCATGATACAGCAAATCCAAATGTGTATCCATAGAATTCTGTCATAGCATCTGGAGCAGTTTTACAAGCTGTTCTACTTAGTGAGCCCAATTGATAGTTACCATTAACTGGGGCCAACTCATTACGTATTGTTGATAAGGCTAATGTGCCTGAACTTGGAATTGTCATAACTATTTACGTTTTAATTCTTCAATTTCTTTTTGCTGTTCTTTAAAACCAGCTATTAACAAAGTTACTAATTTTGCGTAATTAATTGTTATATAGTTTTCACCTGATAAAGATTCGCCTGTATCTTTATTCCTATCAAAAGGAGCTAAGCTTACAGTCTCAGGCATTACAGATTTTATTTGTTGTGCAGATAGACCAACTTCAATCTTGTTATCTGTATATCCAAATTGTTTGGCTAGCTCATTGGCCATATAATAGAATGCATCTAAAGACATAATCTTATCAGTAGCACTCTTGATGTCACCAACACGATCTTTCAAACGATCATCTGAGTAGTATGCATACACCTCACCAGTAGAATACACAGCAGCAAATGTAGGACCAGAGTTAGTATTAACATACTGGTTCATTGCAGTTGCATACACGTTAGATGTACCTGAAGGTCCTGTAGGTCCTGTAGGTCCAGTTGGACCAGTTGGTCCTGTACCACCACTGGCTCCTGATGTACCTGCTGTTCTACTTAAACCACTTGATCCTGAAGTTCCACTAGCTCCATTAGCACCTGATGTTCCAGAGCTTCCAGAAGCACCTGTACCACCTGATGTTCCACTTGATCCTGAAGTAGCACTTGTACCAGAAGATCCACTTGTACCACTTGTGCCACTTGTTCCATTATTACCTGTTCCACCTGCTGTACCTGATGATCCACTGGTTCCACTTGACCCATTAGTTCCAGTTGTTCCACTTGTACCAGACGATCCATTAGTTCCAGTTGTACCTGATGTTCCTGATGAACCTGAGCTAGCAGATGTTCCTGATGAACCTGAACTTGCTGATGTTCCTGATGATCCATTTGTACCATTTGTGCCTGAAGTACCAGCAGTTCCTGATTCCCCAGAAGTACCACTACTTCCACTAGTTCCTGCTGTAGCAGAAGAACCAGAAGTACCTGCAGTAGCATCTTGTCCACTTGTACCTGCTGTAGCATTTACACCAGAGGTTCCAGAGGTTCCTGAAGGAGCATTGAATGTAGTTTGTGAATATGAATAGTTAGAAGAACCTTCTGTATATAATGTATAGTTTACAGAAGATGTTTTTAGATTATTTATTTTAATTACAGCATATAAACGATCTGTAGCTAATATATCATCTCCTATATAAAATGCATCTGTATACACCTGTGTAGGAGCAATGTTATTAAAGTTAGTTAATGCTGTATTTGTTGTAAATAATAATGTTGATACTGCTCCAAGTGAATATTTATAAACCTCTACATACACCTCAGCATTAGCTGAAGCTTGGTTAGCCATTATATGTATATAGTATGCCCATACACCACCAGGAATTTGTGTTACTCCAGGCACTCCACTATTAGTAGCAAAGGTTGCAAGAGTAACCAAAGTAGTACTACCAGCTGTAACTGTTGCTGTTGATTCACTAGCACCTGAAGGAGTAGCACTCCATTCTTTATATGTAGGAGAACCAAATGGACTAATAGTTGTATCAGATAAATTTAAGTAATATAACTGTCCACCAGAAATACCTGAGGCACCACTAGATCCAGATGTTCCAGCTGTAGCTGAAGTACCTGAAGAAGCTGATGTACCAGAAGAACCAGACGTACCTGCTGTTGCATCTACACCACTTGTTCCACTACTTCCATCTGTACCTGTAGTTCCATTAGTTCCTGAAGTAGCACTAGTACCTGAGGATCCATCTGTACCTGCTGTAGCTGAAGTTCCTGAACTTCCACTAGTTCCTGTAGTTCCTGATGATCCAGCTGTACCAGAAGAACCATCTGTTCCACTAGTTCCATCAACACCACTTGTTCCACTTGTAGCTGATGTCCCACTAGAACCATCTGTACCTGAGCTACCTGAACTACCAGCTGTACCACTAGTTCCAGATGTACCACTTGATCCAGATGTACCTGCTGTAGCTGACGTGCCTTGACTACCATCAGTACCTGATGTACCTGTAGTACCTGAAGTTCCAGACGAGGCACTTGTTCCTGAACTTCCAGATGTTCCAGACGAACCATCAGTCCCAGAAGAACCATTTGTTCCACTGGATCCATCAGTTCCTGTAGTTCCTGAAGTTCCACTAGTACCTGAGCTAGCACTTGTTCCAGAACTAGCTGAAGATCCATTTGTACCATTTGTGCCTGAGCTTCCACTTGATGCAGATGTTCCATTTGATCCATCTGTTCCAGAAGTTGCATCACGTCCTGAGGTACCTGCAGTGGCATCTCTACCAGAAGTACCTGATGTACCCATTGTACCATCTGCTGCACTTGTTCCAGAAGAACCATCTGTTCCAGCTGTGCCTGATGTAGCACTAGACCCAGATGTACCTGCTGTGGCAGAAGTTCCTGATGTACCTGATGAACCATCTGTACCACTTGTACCAGCTGTACCACTAGTACCAGCTGTAGCAGCTGTACCACTAGATCCATCTGTACCTGAAGATCCATCAGTAGCTGATGTACCTGATGTTCCTGATGAGGCACTTGTACCTGAAGAAGCAGAAGACCCAGAAGTTCCACTTGAACCACTAGTTCCTGATGATCCATCTCCTCCTGATGCTCCTTGTAAGTTTATATCCCAAACTGAATATGTTCCAGACCCATCAACCTCAGAAGGAAAATTAAATACTAATTGACCATTAGCTGGATTATAACTAACTACTAAACAAATTTGAAAATTTAAATAGTTGTATGATATAATAATTTGTTGTCCTTCTGTAAATGATAAACCAGTTCCAACAGTAATTGTACCACCAGCTCCTAATGTAAATGTAGTTGTAGAAGATGTTCTATATCTATCACCAGATAGTCCTGAGCTTCCTGAAGTTGCAGAAGACCCTGAGCTTGCTGAAGTTCCTGAACTTGCTGATGTAGCACTTGTACCACTTGAACCTGATGTACCTCTTGTACCACCACGTCCACTACTACCACTTGTGCCACTAGATCCTGAGGTTCCTGATGAACCACTACGTCCTGATGTAGCTGATGTTCCAGCTGTTCCATTAATACCAGAGCTTCCTGTACGTCCACTAGACCCTGATGTACCATTAGTTCCATTACGTCCACTGCTTCCTGAAGTACCATGTGTACCAGTAGAACCTCGCTGTCCACTAGAACCAGAAGATCCAGAAGAACCACTAGTGCCTGATGTACCAGACGTACCTGTTCCACCTATAGCTTCACAGACTTTTTGATCTAACTTCTGTATTACAGTTTGTAGATTATCGTTAGTATTGATACCAGTGCATACTAGATTAGCTCCTTCGTAAAATACGCATTGAGCATCTAATATAACAGGGCATTCGCCAGTGGAGCAAATTATGTCCATAATATGATATTGTTATAAATGTCTATAGCTAGCACAAGGTTATAGAGTATAACCTCATACTAGCAAAAATAGTTAAATAATTTTAGTTGTTGTATGCAGTGATAAAACTATAATGCATAATATAGCTATTACATACCTTTTGGTCTGGCTTCAGCTTGAGCTCTCATTCCTAAATCTTTAGCAAGATCTGGGAAGAATAATAATATAGGGATATCAAACTCATATGTTACTGGGAATCCTTTTAATAAGTATTTAATAACTTGATTTTTTTCTGCTTCTTTTTCATCATCTTTTAGTATATAATACATTTCTTTTCTAAAGTTGTTAAGTATTACTCCAAAGTTATGAATCAGTCCTACAGAAGGGAATATACCAGATTTAGTAAGATCAAGTAGAGATAAAGGGTTATAGAAATATGCAACCTCATCTCTCACTTTATCTAATACCCTTAACATAAACTTGTATCTGTTCTGAGTAACTTTATCATCATCATCATCGCCCTCAGGAGCTAAAGCTTTTAGCATTATGAACATTGAAGTTAATGTTAAATAGAATACAAGGTCAGTGGCTTGGTTCTTAATGTTACTTCTTACAAGATCCATGAACTGATCCTCTGTCATTTTTAATTCCTTGCCTGTCTCCTCTTGATATTTTTTCCTTTTCTTATTAAACATCTCCCTCATGTAATCTACACCTTTCTCATTTGCCTTAACCATATCAACAAACCTACCTGCAGATTTTAAAACATTATCTGTTAATACATTGAAAATCATTCTAGTTCTACCCCACTCATATGCTTCTTTTGCAGAATTATATTTCATGTCACCAAGACGAACATCAACAAGTCTAGGAATCCAGCCTTTGAATATCATGAATGACTTACCTATAATGTTTAAGTTAATTCTTCTAACATCATCTTCTGATAAGTTACCTAATGCATCTTTAGTGATTGATTGTACAGTTCTTCTTAACTCTAATACACTATCACTCTTACGATCTAAACCAGGTATAACTAAATTGTTATTCTCATCTATTGTGGCAAGATTCATTACACCTTTTTCTTCAACTAGTTTCTTAACCTCATTATCAAACTCAGCCTCTAGCTTACTCCTGTCTTCTGCAGATAATTGATATATGCCTTGATACTTATCACTCTTACGTAGATATTGTCTAGCATTTTCTAATTTACCATCAACTAAAATAGTGTTGTCTAT
>Ga0209296_1001990_pt1 | contig 14991 bp, 20 predicted proteins | sample S_130206_EF_Meta_FD_187319 | JGI IMG/M metagenome (GOLD analysis project Ga0209296, IMG submission 187319) | Freshwater microbial communities from Lake Simoncouche, Canada to study carbon cycling - S_130206_EF_MetaG (SPAdes) (version 2) | ecosystem: Environmental > Aquatic > Freshwater > Lake ...
CTATACAGAATACTAACATCGTGAAGACTGTTATAAGAATAATAGTTTGGAGATTGCTGGATGTATCCTATACAGAATACTAACATCGTGAAGACTGTTATAAGAATAATAGTTTGGAGATTGCTGGGTGTATCCTATACAGAATACTAACATCGTGAAGACTGTTATAAGAATAATAGTTTGGAGATTGCTGGGTGTATCCTATACAGAATACTAAAGTATATATATATATTATATAATGTTTATATGATTATATAGGTAAGAGGACACTATCAATTTTTATTTTTTAATACCAAGATTTTAATATTATTAATTGCATTTTCATAAAGAGTATTAATATCAATATTAAAGATTGGTTCATTAACTATTTTAAAATATTCTTCTTTGCTCATATTAACCATTTTGTCTATAATGGCATTTATAGAACTCTCTGTAGTATCTTCAAGAATTAGAAAGCGTCTGGTATTAAAATATTTAGATATATGCTGAGACCCCCAGTAAATAGGAATTGTTCCGGCACGAAGTCCGTTAATGAGTTTCTCTGTAATATAATGCCCAATTTTTGTATTTTCCATAGTTATTACAAATTTTGTATTTTTATAAAAGTTTAAAAGATTGTCAGATGCAAAATTACCCTCTACTTTTCTTCCTATATTATTCTTATAACTACCACCATATAATATAGGAAGTTTTTGCTCTAATTTATCTAAGAAAGCAGTGCGCTCATTTAAGCTACCATTGGATATTACTGCAGCTGTATAACTATTAGTTACTGTTTTGGTAGGCGTAAAAGTCATATCAGGGAACGACTTGATATATACCATAAAGAAGGGGAACTCTACGAAATTGTTAATAGTAGGATTAAATCCTAAAATACAAGTATATAACGAAAGGTTATTATTCATACACTTGGCATAATATGATTCGCCAGTAAATAAAAAGGACGCCCTCCAGTTCTTATGATTAATATAGGATGTATTTGTAAATATTGATTCCATTAATATATCCGCATCATCTATATTATAAGAGACCTCTATGTCTTCATTAAATACATCAAGCAATAATTTAAGAAAAAACTCTATATGTATAGGGTCAGTTTTATCAAAAAACCCCTGCCAAAACCCATTGAAGAATGCTTTCATATTTGTAATAATATTATTATAATATCTTTATATATCTATATATCTATATATCTATATATCTATATATCTATATATCTATATATCTATATATCTAATACATTATATATACATTTTTTTAATTATATTAATAACCCTATTTCTTTTCTTTTCACTAATTTTTTTCCAATCTTTTAAAGTAATATTCTTAAATATTAAACTAATATTTAGATTACCACCAAGTAATCCTTTGTTTTTTATAATTATATCATCTTTTTTAAATGGTTCAATATTAATATCCAGGCAAGTATTATCAACATATTTAATTTTCCTAATTCCTCCTATTAAATACTCTAATATATTTATATCCAAAATAACATTCAAATCAATCCTAAGTGTTTCATTATTGTTATTAATTATATTATGCGTATAATTAACTGTATGTATATCGTAGCTCTCACCCTCACCCTCACCCTCACCCTCGCCATCGCCCTCACCCTCGCCATCATCTTCAATAATCATATTGATAATAATTTCGTGCTCTATGCTATCGTCGTCAATATACTGGCGAGTTAAACACGGGTAATCACTTTTGCAGCAAATAGTTATATATACAGGTTCTTTGATATTTTTTAGCAAGATACGAAGTTTTCGTTTGGTAAAACTGCATAAATCATAGTAGGTTATTGGTAAGTTTATATTGTGCTTTATTATTTTAAGAGATGGATTATAATGATTTTTATTTTTAAACCCCTTGTTAAAGAAATAGCTCGCGACATCTATAAAGGTGTTCTTAATAACCTCTTTGTCCTTAAATATACCGTCATAAGTATTCTTCCAAAAATTCAAATCAAAACTATTATATATTTCATAATCATCTGCCATATTGTCAAAGTTATAATCCGTTTTTCTATAATTTAATTTCCCATAATTATCAAAATCTTCAACAGCCTTTTTATACCCGATGCTCGCCTTTTTAAAGCGTTCAATCTTAATAGCCTTCTCATCTTCATTGGTAATATTTAATAGTTTATCAGGATGACATTCTAATGCTATCTTCTTATATATACTCTTAATATCTTCCCTCGTATATTTTTCAATATTTTCAATATTCAAATTAAGCGCTTCTATATACATTCATATAATTTACATATTATATTAAGATAATATAATCTTTATATTAAGATAATATAATATAATCTTTGTATTTTTAGGAGCAAAAGAGTAATATAAAGATTATAATACATTACTTACATAATACATATATTTCAACTTTCCAATCTGTATATGATTAAAACAAATTGGGATAAGTTAGAGGATGTCTTTCCTGCTATTATAGATAATAATAGGAGATATAAGCTAATATTAAAAAATATATTGTTATCATCTAATAACAAATTACTGTATACGCCGATTGGTTTTCCAATAGATAGTTATCTAAACACATTATTGATAAGGCTATTTAATATAACAGCGCCTTTTAATAAGAGTGAGCATATATGGGAGAAAAGTATAATATATGTTGAAAACCAGCATTATATAGATATAGACCTTATGAACCCTGAGAATATTAAAAATATTGAAAAAATAACTTCATTCTTGCTTCATATTATAAGCTCTAAAAATGTTAAAATGAAAAAGCATTATATTGTAATAAAACACATAGACCTGCTATCGTCAATATTTTGCGATTTTAGGATTATTTTAGAAAAATACTCGCATAATGTGGTATTCATTTGCACCACGCATTATATTACAAAACTTGAAACGCCTATAAGGAGTCGCTTCAGCACTTTTAGAATCCCCTTATTTACCTTTGAAGAAATACAAGATATATTTAGTAATTATTTAAATATATCTATGAACGATTATTTATTAGAAACAAAACCGCGAAACATCATTAAAGCAATATTTATAGCAGAAATAGAAAGACATCCATTAGCCGACGAAGTATTGACAAAAGAATTTGTAGAATTTAATTTTCCGCCATTTGTAGATTTTATTAAAGACTACAATAAAAATAAAAATAATTTAGATGATATCCGTGGCCTATCCTATAAATGCTGTCAATATAATATATCAATATTACAAATTACCCAAGATTTTGTTAAGCTTGTTGACTTTGGAAGATATTATATTAATATTAAGAGAGATGCGTTGATAGCGAATGCTGCGAATGCCACTAATATTGATATTATAAAAAATGAATTAAAATGTGAAATAATAAAAATAGGGACTGCTATAGATTATTTGCTATCGCAAACAAATAAATGCAAAGAACCCCTATATATTGAGAACTTACTTTGTCAATTTCTAATCTAATCAATGCTAATCAGCAGGCTCGTCTATAACATCATTTAATTTATTTTTATTTGTTCCATACATTGATAAATATTTATCTTTAATTATAATGTCTTCCTTGTTAAAACTAAAATTATTATAAATAATATTTGATGCAATGAACTTATCGCATTCATATTTTTTGTCATATATAATAGACCAGTAGATTGCTTTAATATATTTTAGATATTTTTCAAGACATGTATTATATAACTGAGCGCCGCCAATAATAAAGCAACTCTCAATAATAGCTTCGTTATTTACATATATCAATGCATCATCCAAAGTTTTAAATACTTGCACATCTTGCATCCCTTCAATTTCTTTCTTGATTTTATCATAATCATTTAGCGAAATAATTATATTTATCCTGTCTTTTAATGGTGCTTTTGGTAGAGAATACCAAGTATTTTTCCCCATTATAATACAATTCTTAGTATCTTTGTAAAAACAACTAAGAGTTATATTCCTGAAATATTTCATTTCTTCTGGAATATTCCAGCATAACTTATTATCAAATCCTATTCCATATTCTAAAGTTGTAGCTACAATAATACTTAGATTTTTGTTCATTCCTGATAATTATAATCTTTATTAATTATATATTATAATTTTGTATTTATATATATCTATATATATCATATATCTATATATCATATCATATATCATATATCTATATATCACATATTTCTATATATCTATATATATTTTACATCTGCTGGTATGTATCATTCATTATTTTGAATACACGCTCCTTATATTCATCTATTGTTTCGCCTTCAGCGTATTCAACCATATCGCAAACCTTTATATTAATATTGTAATCTTTTACCAAGAATAGCTTTAGGCACGAATGAAGCATTGATTCGCCATTGTCGTGGTTATAATGCAGCGATTCATCTTCGTATTTAACTACTATAGGTAATATAGGATATTTATGAATAAACGCGCCATTGCTTGTAAACTCTGTAATATTGCCAGGGATTAATGATGTATTCCCTGAGCCGGGTGCAATAAATAATATTTTATCTCCTGACTTACGGCTATCAACACGCTCCTTTATTTTCTTGCTTGTAAGACCCTTTTCAACAAAAATATTTCCAAGCAAATCATTAACCTTGTCTGTATATCCTATGACAGAATATATTATAACTTTGAGTATCAAATAGGATGAACGAGGAAATGTGCTTATTAATACAAATCCATCAACAAGCGTAGTGTGATTAAATGTGCATATAAACTTTTTATCACTATAAAGATATTCCATATATTTTACTAAATCATCTTTAGATATATTGATATTGAAGGAAAGCAGATACATAAATGTTTTGGCAAACCACAGAATTCCACAAATAATATTACTTTCATTTGTCAGCGGCTGTAAAACATGTATTGAAATAATCAACATAATCATAAATAATATAAATCTAAAGGGCATAGTAATATATGTTAAAAATGTTAATAATAAAGAAAACATTAAATTATTTAATATATCTTAATAATTTTAAGATATAAATATAATCGCACACAAATACTATGTTGTAATAGATATATGATGATATATAATATTGTAATATTGTAATGGACTGGGTATATTTAGCGATTCTGCATAGTATTATTGTAGCTTTTTTGATCTTATACAAAAAATACGACAATACGCCATATTTTATATTCCCTATAATTACAAATATAATTGTAGGCATATTCAGTATAATATTTTTTGTTTATTATTATACGAAGTATTTTTCTGTAGAATTTGCAAAACCAAAATATTATATCTATTCGCTCGTAGTGCTATTTATAACCTTACTCGGTTATTATATTATAAAGGTCTGTCCTAATCCGGCATACTTTAGAATATTTGTCTCCTTGCAAATCATTGTAATGCTATTATTTATTATATATTACAAAAAAGATTACAACATATCCACGCAAACTATTATAGGCTTGATTTGCGGGTGCATATCAATCACTCTAATATCATTAGATAAGAATAATCAAGAATAATCTATGATATCTATGATAATTAGCATATCTATGATATCTATTTAACATTGAAGCTTTCTCCGCAACCACAAAACCCCTTGGCATTTGGGTTAATAAATGTAAATTCACTCGTTAGCTCATTGTCTTTCCAATCCATCACTGAGCCAACTATTGCAAATACTGCGCGAGGATCTATATAGATGCTTTTTTTATCTGCAAGAATAATAACCTCGTCTTTTGATACTGCGCTTCGCCCATCATCGTCATCTTGGACATATTTCATAGTATAATTTAAGCCATTGCAGCCGCGCTTGTTAATACCTATGCGTATCCCGAGAGGACGCTGTGCTTCTGTTAAGGAAAGCAACTTTGCAATTCTTAAAGAGGCACTGGGCGATACTGTTAAAATAGCTTTTGTAGGTTTGCGTTTAAGGGAGTAGGCGGAAGAGGCTGTAGCAAAAAATCTTTTGTTATTACTAAATATCCAAGCTTTTTTTAACATTATATATTTAATAATATTTAATAATATTTAATAATATTTAATAATATTTAATTCTATTTAATTTAATATAATGGAGTGGATATATTTAGCTATCATACATAGTTTTTTGGTGGTCTCTCTAATAACATATATTAGATATGATACTACACCATATTTTATTTTGCCAATAATTGCAAATATTATTGTAGGTATACTAAGTATATTATATTTTACTTATTATTACAAGGAAGACTTTACAAAAGAGTTTGCAAATCCCATATATTATTTATATTCTTTAGTCTTCCTTGCAATAACAATGTTAAGCTTCTATATAATTAAGAAATGCCCTAACCCTGCATATTTTAGAATATTCGTAGCTCTTGAAATTATTCTATTATTGCTTATAACAATATATATAAATAATATATATGATATATCCACACAAACGATGTTAGGGATACTTTGCGGATGTGCTTCAATCTTATTGATATCATTAGATGAGAATAATAATAATAAAAAATGATTTTAAATTTAAAAACTAATAAACTAATAAACTAATAAACTAATACAAATGGAAAAAAATAATATTGCGGAGGATGAAATTGATTATACAAAAAAAACTGTTAATGAATTAAAATTACTATGTAAAGAACGCAATATAACAGGAATAAGCAAAAAGATTAAAGCTGACTTAATTGAATTGCTTAAAAACCCAATAAATACTGTGTGTATCGCAGAAAATGTTCAAGAACAAATTATACTACGCCAAGATGTAATACTCGGGGATACAATACAAATATTACCAACATTTGAAACAGAAACAGCGCAAATTATTATTGCAGACCCGCCTTATAATATAGGAAAGGATTTTGGTAATGATAGCGATAAGCAGCCAATGGATGAATATTTGCTATGGTGTGAAATATGGATAAAGGAGTGTTTGCGTATCCTTAAATCTAACGGCACAATGTTTATCTTCGGTTTTAGCGAGAACCTCGCTCTTATACTTTCAAAAATTCCATATAATATTAATCGCCGCTGGATTGTATGGCATTATACTAACAAAAATATGCCACATCTCAAATTTTGGCAGAGATCACATGAAAGTATTATTGTATTATGGAAGAATGATAAAGTATTTCACAGAGATGAAATACGCGAATCATATACTGAAGGTTTTCTTAATGGCGCTGCAGGTAAAGAGCGGAAAGCGACAAAAGGACGCTTCTCAAAAGGCGATAAGACTACAACATATACTGCACACGAAAAAGGAGCATTACCAAGAGATGTAATAAAAATACCTGCTCTTGCTGGAGGCGCGGGTATGAATGAGAGAGTAAATCATCCAACACAAAAACCATTAGCTTTATGCGATAAGCTTATTAAATCTTGCAAACAATCAGCAACAGATGGATATGTTCTTATTCCTTTTGCAGGTTCTGGAAGTGAATGTTTAGCAGCAAAAAACAATAACCTGCCATTTGTAGGTATTGAATTGAATGCTGAATATATAAAAATAATCAACGAGAGGTTAAATATAAAAATAACAGATAATATAACAGATAATATAACAGATAATATGTAATATGCATTCATATATTCATATCGTGGAGCTGGATGTAGTTATACTTCCTACCGCGATTTACAACGCAAGAGCCTACTATAAACCCCTTTAATTCTTCTGTTATAGCAACATTCATCCACAGTTGCGATGACATACTAAACGATATGGACATACTTGAGCCATTTTGCTGATCTGATTCCCAGCCTGTAATAGCATCTTTGTTTTTTCCCGTCTTCCCAATTTTAGGACGCCAATTATAGCACGCTGGATTGAGAGCCGGAAAATCGCTCGGGATAAGATACCAATCATATAGAATTTGATGCATCCTATCTTCCCTAACTATTATGGAATAGAAGGCAAAATTCTTGCGATTGTTGATTTCAGCTATTATAGCTGGCATATTTCCAGGTGCTTTTTCACTACATACTGTAGTAAGCCTGTAGGAGCTTATTTTGAATGAGCTGTTTCCCTTCTCATATTGTGTAGATTTATTAGAAAAGCTGCCAAGTGTGCAATGCAAATCCGCTCCAGGCTTATGAGACCCGTTGCTTTGCGTATTAACAGCACACCCCGATGCATTAAGAACGATAGCATTGATATCTTCCCACGGCGTTTCCTTTATAGGGTCGTCGTTGATTAGATGATATCCATTGACGCATTTGGCAAAGTTTGCTCCAAGACTGCTGATAATATCTTTGGTAATGTGTGAGATTGAGATAGCGGTCATCGGTATCGTTCCTTAAATATAATTGAAGCAAGATATTTAATCAATTTTAGTTAAATTTACAGTAAAACAGAACATATTTAATATAATATAATTTTAATATTAAATATGATTTTTATACATTAGGGTAGAATACTTGGGAATTTCAAAATTATAATACTCTTTTTTTGCGAATCTCTTGTCTTTTATCCATATTCTTACTATATAATAAAACTTCTTAGGGCTTATAGAAATACCATTGATATTGTAAATAATATTTTCATCATTATTATTAGCAAAATTCTCGCCAATAATATTAGCACATAAATTAAAGAATTTATTCTCAAGTTCGTCAGCCATTATTTTAAATGAGAAGCAACCGCCCTTAATATTTAATTCATCCTCATAGCGAGGCATTATATCAAGTCTCATAATGAAAAACATCCCTTTCTTAAATAATTCTTTGAAAGCCTTAAAATAATTTATATAATCATCAACGCTTGATATTACTCCAAGCATCTTGTAGCTCTTGTCATCCCAATTATTATCATATGGATCGTGAAAATACATATTCCACGAATCATTTAAAAATTCCTTAGATTCCTTGGTATCAGCGGTATTACTTAATTCATTATGCATTTATATGAAATATATATAATATTCTTTATATAAAAAGATATAATAATTATATATTTAATATGTCCATTCTTATAACGGGCGGATGCGGATTTATTGGCTCTAACTATATTAACTCTTTGCTAAAAACCAATTTATTTAATAATAGCAGCTTTGAGTATGTAATAAATATTGACAAATTAGATTATTGCTCATCTGTAAGTAATGTTGAAGGTGTGCATAGTAAATACATATTTATAAAAGGTAGCATTTGCGACAAAGAGTTATTGCGATCCCTTTTTATTAAATATAATATAGAATATGTTGTGCATTTTGCAGCACAAACACATGTAGACAATTCTTTTGACAATTCTATCAATTATACTATTGATAATATTTTAGGCACACATCAGCTTATTGAATGTTGCAGGTTATATGGGAATATTAAGAAATTTGTTCATATGTCAACGGATGAAGTATATGGCGAGCTAACCATTAATTGCGAAGATAGTATTGAAACCTCTTTATTGAATCCAACAAATCCCTATGCTGCTACCAAAGCAGGCGCAGAGTTTATTCTTAGGTCTTATTATTATTCCTATAATATGCCTGTTGTAATTATAAGATGCAATAATGTATATGGCGCAAGGCAATATCCCGAAAAAATAATACCGAAGTTTATTACGCTTCTTAAAGAAAACAAGAAGTTGACTATTCACGGCACTGGATTAACAAGGAGAAACTTTATATATATTGACGATGTTATTAGTGCAATTAATATAATTGTTGCGTCGGGAGTTAATAACAATGTCTATAATATTGGATCTACGGACGAATATAATGTTCTTGAAATTGCGACAATCCTATTAAAAACTATGAAGGGTAGCGACGAAAATATAGAGGATTGGGTGGAATATACAAAGGATAGAAACTTTAATGATTTTAGATATGCAATAGACGCGAGCAAGTTAAATAATATTGGATGGAATAAAAAAATAAATTTTAATGAAGGTATAAAGAGAACTATTGAATGGTATATGAATAATAAAAATTGATTTACTGATTTGATTATATGATAAATCAAAATGTTTCAAACAACCGCAGACGATATCCTTAAATATACTGAGGATGACTATAAAAATGAATATACTTATACTTATACTTACACTTATACATATACATATACATATAATAACAAAAAATTATTTGAATAATAGTAAAAAATGATATAACTAATAGTTTAGAAGATATTATAAATAGTATAATGCAAGGTATTATAAGTTTTTCAGACAGGGTTGCCTTTAATATTAAAAGTAATGATCACAAGGATATTATTTTAGACCAGCTAAAAACACTTTATAATATTAAAATCCTACAAAGACATCATCATAATCTGGATAATACCAATGTTAATTTTATATTATCTAATCACCTAATGAACTTGCGTTCTAATGGTAATAGATATTATCTCTATTTCACGCTCTATAATAATATAGAAACTATGTATTTTATAGATAAAAAGATCCATCCTGGATATCAGCGACCGCGAATTATTTTTGGGAGAGGATTGTTTGACAAAAAACTTTTTAAAAACACATTGCTTGATGGCGAAATGGTTAAATGCAAAGATGATAGTTGGACATTTTTAATAAACGATATTGTATGCTACGAAGGCACTTATTTACATAAAAAGATGCTCCCTGATAGATTAAAGATTATCTATAATCTCCTTGAATATCAATATACACCAGATGAAACTATTGATGTTTGTAAATACAAAGTTAAGAGCTACTTTCATATGTATAAAGAATCAATAGAAACTATTATGGAGTTGTCAAGTAATCTAAATTATACTTGCAGAGGCATATATATATATCCTTATGATATTAAATATAAACCTAAGTTATATAACTTTGATGAAAGCTCGGTTATTAATGTAGTTAGAAAAACGAAGGATATTACTGAGTTTAAAAGTATGGAAACTGAGAAGGCGTGCACAAAGGATACGATAAATGAGATAGTGGCTACGGCTGCTACGGCTGCTACGGCTGCTACGGCTGCTACGGCTGCTACGGCTGCTACGGCTGCACCAAGTATTAATGTATTGAATAATGAAGAAAGAATACTTTATATTGTTAAAACAAATGAGCCTGATATTTATAATGTATATGATAACGAAGATGTTCTCAATAAACCGAGCATAGGCATTGCATTAGTTCAAACACTGAGCGATAGCAAATTGCTACGGAATGAATTTCGCGATAAAAATGCAATAACCAATATCAAGTTTGTGTGCGTATTTGTTGAGAAGTTTAAGAAATGGCGAGCATTGCGTTCGGTGTAATTGTATATTAAATATAGTTTATAAATATCTGTAATTTATTTTTATAATATATCTATTATAATATAAATATGGAGAATACTTTAAGAAATTATTTGCATAGCACAAAAGATGATTGGAATTATATAACACCTATTGATTTTTACAATAAATATTATCTAAAACATAAAAATAAAGAAAAGGATAAGGATTATTATTTAATAGATTTGCGAAGCAGCGCAGAATATAAAAAAGGGCATATTAAAGGATCTAAAAATATATATTGGTTAAATATATTAGACGAAAAGAACTTGAAAAAATTACCTAAGAACAAACCAGTTTTTTTAATTTGCTATGTAGGACATACAAGTAGCCAAATTTTAACTTTGCTAAAACTACTGGGATATAATATAATATCCATAAAATACGGTTATGGAATATCGCCAATTAAAAATATTCCTATTGCAGGCTGGTTAGATTATGGATTGCCTATTATAAGAAGTAAAGTAATGCAAATAACTTAAATAATATTTAATTCTTTTTTGATATCATCTTCTGTCAGCTTTGTTTTTCCTTCGTATTTATAAGCTAATTTTTCTTCTAATAATATAGCTGAGAAGCTTTTTGTTGTTTCCGTTTCCTTATCTTTGTAAATATTTGCTAAAACCCTACCATATTTATCCTTGTCGTCGCATTCAACCCATACTAAATAGACATCAGCCTCTAATATTTTTTTAATGTCATTTTTAGTATTTACTTTGCTATTTGTTACTAATTCAAATAGTCTATCTCTCGCTTTTATTGCAGTATCTTGTAATACTTTGTCTTTGCTTCTAATCTCGCAAGTATCAATACCATTTAACCTTACTGAAAATTTATAGTAAGAACCAAATGTAGGTAATATAACTTTGATTGTATCGCCATCATAAATATCAACTAATCTGCCATAACTTTTTAATCCTGATATAGATAGCTCAGGCGTTGAACCTCCAAATTGTCTAAAGTCTTCTTTGCTCATTTTTATATATCTAAATAATGAATTATTGTTAAATCAATTTTTATATACAAAAAAACATAAAACATAAAACATAAAAATATACACATCAAACATACATATATAACTTTAACTAAATCTACTGCTTAATATGCAGTGGAATGACTCGCGTATGTTTTCATAGGGAGAGGAACACCCCTGAAATCATAATCAGGTAAGTTATCCACACACCACTTGTATAGCTTGGGGTAAATACCGTTCTTGCTCTTGACAGATATATACTTTCCCATATTCAGCGGGTTTCTAACGCGACCCTTGTCGTCTGCTCCACAGATTTTAAGCTCATCTAACCACGCAATATATGCGATATTGCTGATATTTATATCAAGGATAAGACTGATTACCCTGCTCCTTTTAGTGGACTCGGGAATTGGAATTCCCCTGAAATCATAGCCGACTAAGTTATCAATGCACCAATTATATAGCTTGGAGTAAATACCTTGCTTGCTCCGGGTATTTATAAGCCTTCCAATACACAGAGGATTTCTAACGCGACCCTTGTCGTCAGTGCCACACCTTTTAATCTGATCTAACCACGCTGTATATATGATGTTCCTGATCCTGATTTCATTGTTCATATCATAAGCGGTATTACGCATCATCATTGAGACTTGCTTTGCTGTTTGCTTGCAGAGTTTGCTTTGCTGTTTGCGGTTGGCACTTGAACTAACTAAGATTAAAAACTGTCAATTTTTACAAATAAAAAGAAATAACCGGACATATTCATCCTACTTCATAATAGCGCTTAACGACGCCCCTGATTTATAGTTAGATAGTTCAAAATCTTCATAAACGAGGCTTTCTATCCATTTCATTTTTACATCTATTGAAGACTTAATATCAGGTGCATCTTTTTTTATAATAACTTTTGGAAAATCATATAATTCGCTATCAATCTGCTTATTTACTTGCGGTGTATGTTCTTCGTATATATGGGCATCGCAAATAGATAAACAAACTTCGTGAGCGGGTATGTGCAGGGTATGTGCTAATATTTGAGTTAGTAGCGCGGTGCTCGCGATATTAAAAGGTAATCCCAAAAATAAATCTGAACTTCTCAAAGTCATATGACACGACAATCCTTTAGAACTCTTATTAAATATATATAAAATATGGCAAGGCGGTAGCGCCATCTTCTTAAGATCTACTGGATTCCACGCAGATAATACAGCGCGCCTGCTATTGTTTTCTTTTGATAACTCTTCTATTATATATTTAATTTGATCAACACCTTTATATGTATCGGTATAGGTGTCTGTATTGGTATCAGTAGAGGAACTTGTATCACTGTCTGTAATATCATTATAAATATATTCGTCTGTATCGTCTGTATCACTATCATTATATACTATGTATTCTTTACCAAACTTTCTCCACTGCCAACCATAGACTGGGCCTAATTCACCCTCGGGGTAATCTAATCCAATGCTATCTAAGTATTCGCGCGAAGAATTCCCATCCCATATATGAATATTTTTTGATTTTAGTTCATTTGCATTTGTTGAACCTCTTAAAAACCATAGAAGCTCTTCAACAATACCACGAAAGAACATCTTCTTGGAAGTAATTAAAGGAAACGCAGTGGAAATATCTTTAAAATGTATCATACATCCAAATATTGAAATAACATTTCCATTGCGTGTTAGCTTATTCTCGCCATTTGCCAGAGTATCCTTTAATAAGCTTAAATATCCATTCTCACCATTATAATACATCACTTTAATATTATACTATTATATATTTATATCATTTTTGCAAACAGATACAATCCTTGAAAACATTTTCACTACAATATTTAGAACATAACAGAAGGTTTTTATTATTGAGAAGTTTACGGTAGCTACCGTAGCTACTGTTCATACATACACAGTCATCTCCGCATATTGAACAAAAATTTGCGTGTGTTTTTCTTGTGGGCACTCCAGCAGCTGCAACGACCACCTTCTTGCTTAGCAAGAATTCTTTATATATCATTAAATGACGAAGATCCATAATAACCTTATTTCTAATATTATTCATTTTCTATATTATTATATATAAATAATATTTATATAAAAATAATAAAATTTGATAGGCTTATTATATCTACAATAATACCTACACCTTCGCAATGTATTATAAAATCATCCTGAATAACAATGCAAACAATATTGCTAAATGTATATATGGAAAGATTAAGCAAATTAAGAGTGAAAATAGAAAGTGGCTTATTAACAGCACAAACGGGTATATTTTCAATCACTTGGAGCTGCCTTTGTATAGCAAGGAAGATTTAGAGGAGGTTATATATGAATATGGTATTCAAAAATCTATTGAGAAATTTATATTAAATAAAAAAATTTATGAAAATATTATGAATCTTGTTGACAACGATGAAACTAAGATATATATAGGAATTACTTATTATATAATTAGCGAATATTTTGAGTTTATGTCATTTGAAGAATAAAGCCCGGGAAGTTCTCCTTATTGTTTCCACTTTTTACCACAAATTAAGCAATTCATAAACAAAGTAGATGCCTCATCACCTGAGCGGGTCTGTAATTCATAATAGCTAACCTTCTTGCTTTTGCAACGGGAACATTTAATCATATCAGACATAGCAACCAACTTAATCTCATAGGCTGCCTTTAGACGCAGCTGATTACGCTCATCAATATCCTTCCATCTTTCTGGGAATATATCTTTGCATTGCATATACGGGAGCATATGCGGGTGAAACTCTTTTTTATTAATCATCCTGTCATATAGCTTTTCATTTCCAATATAACTATCCTTTTTAATATTAGAATAAATACTTCTTGCGATAT
>Ga0209296_1001991_pt1 | contig 14988 bp, 14 predicted proteins | sample S_130206_EF_Meta_FD_187319 | JGI IMG/M metagenome (GOLD analysis project Ga0209296, IMG submission 187319) | Freshwater microbial communities from Lake Simoncouche, Canada to study carbon cycling - S_130206_EF_MetaG (SPAdes) (version 2) | ecosystem: Environmental > Aquatic > Freshwater > Lake ...
TATCGTTAAGGCGCAGCAACGTGTATCGGCATCGACTCCGTATGCAAATGAACTCACACGTGCGGTATCTGCAGTTGCATCATTTTCTTCCACAAATCACCCGTTGACGACATCACACGAAAATCCACGACGAGCAGCGATTTTGATTATCTCTGCCGACCGTGGAATGGCTGGAGCTTATTCAACGAATGCGATTAAGGAAGGCGAAAAACTCGCTGCCCTTCTTCGTGAGCGTGGTTTGCAAGTCTCTAACTTCCTCGTCGGTCGCAAAGCTGTGAACTACTACAAGTTCCGTAACCGCGAAATGGCTGGAACCTGGACCGGATTTTCTGATAACCCAACTTATGAAAATGCCAAGGAAGTTGCGGATGCACTTCTTAGTGCATTTCTTGCAGATTCAACGGATTCAAATCTTGGGGTCGATGAAATTCACATCATCTTTACTCAGTTCAGATCTATGTTGACCCAGGAAGCAACTGCCAAGCGCATGATTCCATTGGAAGTTGTTGAGTCCACAGAGGCAGTCCCAACAGGCTTGCTTCCGATGTATGAATTTGAACCCAATGCCGGAGAAGTTCTTAACGCGCTTCTTCCTCGTTATATCGAAGCACGTATCTTTAACGCGATGTTGCAATCGGCAGCCTCTGAACATGCTGCTCGTCGTCGCGCTATGAAATCAGCAACTGACAATGCTGAGGATCTCATCAAGTCACTTACCCGACTTGCGAACGCTGCCCGTCAAGCAGAAATTACCCAAGAAATCAGTGAAATCGTCGGCGGCGCAGATGCGTTGGCCTCAGCTAGTGCAGGGAGCGAATAATGTCAGCAACAGGTAAAGGCCGCGTAGCCCGAGTTATTGGACCGGTGGTGGATATTGAATTCCCCGCAGATTCGATGCCTTCGATCTTTAACGCGCTTCACGTAGAGACCACCATGAGTGGCACTACTCGTACCTTGACCCTCGAAGTAGCGCAGCACATTGGAGATAACCTCGTGCGCGCTATCTCAATGCAACCAACGGATGGAATGGTGCGTGGTGCTGAAGTAACAGACACTGGCTCCGCAATCTCTGTCCCAGTTGGCGATGTCACAAAGGGCCACGTATTTAACACACTTGGCGAATCACTCGACGTTCCAACATCATCACTTGATATCAAGGAGCGTTGGTCAATTCACCGTAATGCACCAGCATTCGATCAGCTTGAGTCAAAGACTGAGATGTTTGAAACAGGCATCAAAGTTATCGACCTGCTCACACCGTATGTAAAGGGTGGCAAAATCGGCCTCTTTGGTGGCGCTGGTGTTGGTAAGACTGTTCTTATCCAGGAAATGATCTACCGCGTAGCTGAAAACTTCGGTGGTGTATCAGTATTCGCTGGTGTTGGAGAACGTACCCGTGAAGGTAACGACTTGTTCCTAGAAATGACTGAGACGGGCGTTATCAATAAGACAGCCTTGGTCTTCGGTCAGATGGATGAGCCACCTGGCACCCGTCTTCGTGTTGCACTCTCAGCACTAACAATGGCTGAGTACTTCCGTGATGTGCAGAAGCAGGACGTTCTGCTCTTCATCGATAACATCTTCCGCTTTACTCAGGCAGGTTCTGAAGTATCAACACTTCTCGGACGTATGCCATCTGCAGTGGGCTACCAGCCAACACTTGCCGATGAAATGGGTCAGCTACAGGAGCGCATTACTTCAACACGTGGTCACTCGATTACATCGATGCAGGCAATTTATGTTCCTGCAGATGACATCACCGACCCAGCTCCACACACAACATTCGCGCACTTAGATGCAACCACAGTGTTGTCTCGTCCGATTTCAGAGCTTGGTATCTACCCAGCTGTGGATCCACTCGATTCATCATCTCGTATCCTTGATCCTCGCTATATCGGTGAGCACCACTTCCGTGTTGCAAACCGCATTAAGCAGATCTTGCAGCGCTATAAGGATCTTCAGGACATCATCGCTATCTTGGGTATCGATGAACTCTCCGAAGATGACCGAGTTCTCGTAGGACGTGCACGTCGCATCCAGCGCTTCTTGTCACAGAATACATTCGTGGCGAAGGTCTTTACTGGTCTGGATGGTTCATTCGTTCCGCTCACAGAGACAATCTCTGCCTTCGAAGCACTTGCTGATGGAAAGTACGACCACGTTCCAGAACAAGCATTCTTCATGTGTGGTGGCCTCGATGATGTTGAGCGCAAAGCTGCTGAACTAGCGAAGAACTAAGTAAGGAATAAAAATGGCTCTTAACGTCGCACTAGTATCGCCAACACAACAGGTGTGGTCAGGCGAGGCATCATTTGTCTCTGCTCGCACCACAGAGGGAGACCTTGGAGTTCTTCCAGGTCACTCACCTTTGTTTGGCGTACTAGTCGATGGAGCTGTCAGCATTAAGGGCACCGACGGAACAACGCAGGAATTTACTGTGAGCGGTGGCTTCTTATCTGTTTCAAATGATCGCGTTTCGATTCTTACAGAGTCAGTTAATTAATTATTTGTAGGTAATTCGCAATCCTACGGCGTGTTATATCTTGTTAAATCACCACCCGGCTCTACTCTGCTGGTGGAACACACCGTATCCAATTGACATTTCATTAAACACATATGAAATCTTCGAAAGCGAGGGATTGGTTTGAAAAGAGTTGCACAAGTCATCGGCCTACCTGCTGAAAACCGAGCTGAGTACGAGCGTTATCACTCTGCGGTTTGGCCTTCGGTACTAGAACAGTTAAAGAAGAGCCACATACACAATTTTTCTATATTTCGGCAGGGGGAAGTTCTGTTCTGCTACTTTGAATACACAGGTTCTGACTATGAAGCTGATATGGCAGCGATGGATGCTGATCCAGAAATACAGAGATGGTATAGCCTGCAAATGCCATTGCAGCGACCCCTAGAGGAGCGGGCAGAAGGAGAGTGGTGGATGAAAATAAAAGAGGTCTTTCATTCCGATTAAATCAAAGAGGATTTGATTTAATTTACCGTTCAACTCGAGCATTGCCGCCTGCGGCCAATTTCTGAACCTCAGCCAGTGACACCATTGATGTATCACCCGGTGTAGTCATTGCTAGCGCGCCATGAGCAATCCCCAACTGAAGTGACTCTTGCGGGGTATGACCGGCAAGGAATCCGTAAATCAGGCCTGATGCGAAGCTATCTCCACCTCCGACGCGATCGAAGATTTCCAAGTTTTCCATTTTATTTCCAATGAATGTGCCGCCGCCTTGCAACCACAAAAGTGCATTCCAGTCATTGATACTGGCACTCTTCACCGTCCGAAGACTTGTCGCTACGGCAAGAATGTTGGGAAACTCAACACTGACACTTTGCATCATTTCCAGATAGCTTTCAGTATTTAACTTCTGATAGTTGCTAGCATCGGTTTTCACTTTAATCCGCAGCGCGGCATCAAAATCTTCTTCGTTGCCAAAAACAAAATCCACATGGGACATCAATTTACGATTGACCTCTTGAGCCTTTGACTCACCACCAATCGATTTCCAAAGGCTTGGACGATAGTTAAGGTCATACGAGATCATGGTTCCGTGCTTCTTAGCCGCAGTCATGGCTTCAACAGCAACCTCAGCTGTTGTCTCAGAAAGTGATGCAAAAATTCCACCAGTATGAAACCAGCGGACTCCACATTCACCAAAAATATACTCCCAATCAACTTCACCGGGTTTAATTTGCGAGATCGCGGTATGGCCACGATCGGATACTCCTAGTGCGCCACGTACTCCAAATCCGCGCTCAGTGAAGTTCAATCCGTTTCGAACGTCTCTGCCTACCCCATCAAAGTTAGACCAGCTTAGAAATTCAGTTGATACCCCACCCTGCAAAATTAGATCTTCAACTAGCTTGCCAACATCGTTATCAGCGAGTTTTGTCACAATTGCAGTACGTAATCCAAAACATTTTCGTAGCCCTCGTGCGACGTTATATTCACCGCCACCTTCCCAGACATCAAAAGAGCGAGTGTTGCGGATGCGCCCAGCTCCAGGATCGAGTCGGAGCATGACTTCGCCCAATGAAAGTGCATCAAATTTAGTTTCTGCTGGAGCTTTAATTTTTAGCATGTATTCCTTCCTTAATCTGGCGCACTGCCGCCAAGGCTTGAGTAGTTAATTGCTTAATCTCTTCGTACGCGCCTTGATCCACCAATGCCTGCGGAACCATCCAGCTGCCACCCACCGCAGCAACCTTCTTGGATTGCAAATAATCAGGGAGTAATTTTAAGTCTATGCCGCCAGTGGGAATGAAGCGAAGATCTTTAAACGGTGCTGACATAGAGTTTAAGGTTTTCATCCCTCCTAGTGCTTCTGCAGGAAAGAACTTCAACACCTTTAGCCCGAGTGAGAGGCCACGTGAAATTTCTGAAGGTGTTGCAACTCCTGGGTGGTAAGTCATACCTGCATTAATTGCTACTTCTGCAACTTCCGGTAGCAGCCCAGGGGATACTGCGAAATCTGCACCTAAATCAATAGTCTTCTTCATATCTTCGACCGAGTTAATTGAACCCACCCCAAGGCATAGCCCATCTATTTTGCGAAGCTCTTGATATGAATCCCAGATTGATTCTGTGCGTAGCGTTAGCTCCACGACGGGAAGGCCCGCAGATAAGAGCGCTTCTCCAACACCTTTGGCACAAGACGGTTTGTCTATCACCAAGACGGGAATTACCCCATAATCCAAATAGTTAGCCATATTAATTCTTCATCAGACCTTCAACTCGCGCCAGACCAAATCAGGAATGCTCCAAGTGAGGAAATCGACGTTCCCCTTTGACTGAGTGGCATTACGCGCTCCAATTCCAACCGAACCAATCGCAGGGTGTTGTAGAGGAAACTGAATTGCCGCGGCTTGAAGCGGGATGCCGTGCTGGGCAAAGGCATCGCGGAAGTCAACCGCAGTATCGATTTCATCATCAGTCGCCGCCCGATAGTCATAGTAAGCGCCGGGTCGAGGATCAGCGAGCAGTCCGCTGCCATAAACTCCGACAGCTACGACATTGACCTTCTTCTCCAAACAAATAGGAAGCAATGAGTCTGCTGCGGAACGGTCCATCAAGGTATACCGACCGGCCAGCATGATTTCATCGACAGTTGTTTCGCGCAGGATTCGCTCCAGGGCCGGCACATTACTCATACCAGCTCCTATCTTGGAGATTAGACTCTCTTCGCGCAACGTGGCGAGTGCAGGATAACCCTCGCCAATTGCCTGGTCTAGATGATCATCAGGATCGTGTAAGTAGAGAGTATCGATGCGATCGAGGCCGAGTCGCTTCAGGCTATCTTCGAAAGATCGAAGAATTCCGTCACGACTAAAGTCAAAGACCCGAATATTGGGGTCGCCGCCGACGAAGTATGGATCGTGCAAGTCGCCCTCAGCAGGTACCAGGAGACGACCGACTTTCGTTGACAATGTGTATGACTCGCGTGGGAACTGAGATAAGAATGACCCAACCCGCCGCTCCGATAATCCGGCTCCATAGTGGGGGGCGGTATCAAAGCGCCGGACGCCCAGGCTCCAGGCGGTCTCAAGTGCTCCATATGCGGTCTCATCATCAACGGCCGTGTAGAGCCCGCCGAGCTGGCTCGTACCTTGTACGAAATTATCAAGGGAGCGGTCACGCACTATCGGTCTCTACCTTCTTCGGGAATATGGCCAGGGCAAGGCAGGCTTAAGGATCTCCCAGAAATAAGGCTAAAACTAATGCTTGACATCCTACCTATCCCACCAATACTCTCCGCATATTACCTGACATCCTACCTATCCTACCAATAAGATGGCAAGTGATTGCAACCAAATAGATTGCACTGCCCTTAGTCACGGTCCTCAGAGATTTAGTAACTTGGTCAGCCAAAGACAGTATAAAGAGAGAGAGTCATAACACATTATGTATAAAAAATTAATTGGAATAGCTACCAGTTTTGCACTGGTATCTGCACTCATTGTGGGCTCATCTACCCAATCGGCCTCAGCAGCTCCAAAGGTATGCGGCGGCACCTACGAGTACGTGACAATGCTTTCAAGCATTGACTACTTCACTGATGCGAAGAACGGCCTTAAGGCAGCTGAGAAAGATTTCGGTGTAAAAACCAAGTTCTCAGGACCAACCGAAAACGACATCAATGGTCTGCTTCAGTCAATTGATCAGGCCATCGCGCGCAAGCCGGCTGGCCTGATTCTTCTGGGGTGGGGCACCACTCTGATTCCTTCTATCAAAAAAGCACAAGCAGCGGGCATTCCTGTGGCACTCGTTAACACTGACTTCCCGGAGTCGGGTCGAGCAGCCTTTATTGGTGCGAACAACACCGCATGGGGCTTCACAATGGGCTTGACGATTAAGGCTGCAGTTGGCGCAACAAGCAACATCATGGTTGTTCGTGACCCAGGTCTATCGAACGTTGCGGAACGATTTGCTGGACTAAAGTCTGCAATCTCCACTGTGCCCGGCCTAAAGATTATCGCCGATGTTAATGATGGATCAGATACCGCAAAGGCAACGCAGGCAGTTACTGCTGCTTTGCTTGCAAATCCTGAAGTTAACACTGTCGTCGCTCTTACCGGCGTTGGCGGACCAGCAGCTGTAACTGCAATTCGCGAGGCGGGCTTGACCGGAAAGGTTAAAGTGTTTGCGGTTAACCGTGACGCAGCAATCCTAAAGGGCGTTGCAGACGGCAGTATTACTGCTGCCTTTGCTGAGCATCCTCAGGTCGAGGCGTATCAGGCCATTTCACTTCTTCAGCAGAAGAAGTGTGGATCGCTTCAAATTAGTAACAACGACAAGACTGCCAAAATCAGTTCTCTCCCTAACGGCGTCGATGCAGGTGTTACTGCCATTACAAAGGCGAACGCTTCACAGTTCATTCGAAAGGGCTAAACCCCTGTGGTTGGGTCTGGCACTCACAGTTGTGAGTTGCCAGGCCCAACCCCATTCGAGGTTTATAAACCGAAAACCATCACAATTGACTAAGATTTAAAACAGTTCCTTCGAAAGAGAAGACCCCAGTGGTTGGGTTTGGTACTCACGTTCGTGAGTTGCCGGACCTAAACCCATTCGAGATTTAACAAGGGAAAGCCGTCACAATTGACTACATTTAATCAGGACACGCTCTTGGGGGTCCATGAAATCACCAAGAAGTTCGGAGCAGTAAATGCACTCCGTGGCGTCACGATCCAATTTGCAAAGGGTGAAATCCATGCAATCGTGGGCGAGAATGGTGCCGGTAAAAGCACACTGATGAACATCTTGGCTGGCATGCACCAGCCAGATTCTGGCTTGATGGAGTTTGAAGGCAAGCCGGTCACGCTCAATGGGCCGGGAGCGGCAGTTGAGCTTGGTATCGGTATTGCTTTCCAAGAACTCAGCCTCTTTCAAAACCTCACAGTGGCCGAGGTTATTTTTGGTCAGAATGCTGCAGGTGGACTTCTGCTCAATCGCGCGAAGATGATCCAGTTAACTAAGAAGCTCATCATCGATAGCGGTTTCGAGGGGTTTGGTATTGAACCCAATAGCCAAATCAGTTCACTCTCTATCGGCCTGCAACAGCAGGTAGAGATTCTGAAATCTTTATCGGCTGAACCACGGTTACTCATCCTTGACGAGCCCACTTCTTCCTTGAGCGGCAAGCAAGCCCAAGAACTTTTCCGAACCATTAAGCGCTTGAGTAAAGCGGGCCTTTCAGTCGTTTACATTTCACACCATTTGCACGAGGTATTTGAAGTTGCAAACAGAGTAACTGTTCTCAAAGACGGGCAGGTGGTGGCAACCCATCTCACTAAGGACGTCACCGAAGAAGACTTGGTTCGTGAAATGGTGGGGCGCACATTAGAGCGCAAGTTCACTGGCGGCAAGTCATCAAAGCACGAAGGGGAATACGCGTTAGAGGTTCAGGATCTCAAGAAGGAGCCGAGCGTTTCCGAGTTCAGTATTCAAGTTCGCCAAGGTGAGATTGTCGGCCTTGCCGGACTTGTTGGTGCTGGTAGAACTGAGGCGCTGCGCCTCATTGCGGGCCTAGACCGTGCGGAGTCTGGATCTGTGAAAGTTGCAGGGAAGTCACTCAAAATTGGAAATGTCACTGGAGCGATAAGTCAAGGTCTTGTCTATGTAACAGAAGATCGACGTTCAGATGGACTCTTCCTACAGAAGATGATTTGGGAGAATTTGCGCGCACGCGATATCGCTGGAACTTTTTCCAATGAGCGAGTTAATCTCAAGAAAGCTCGGGAGCAATCCTGCGCAGATATCAAGCATTTCGGGGTTGTCACCGCAAGTGAAGAGCAGTCTGTTAGCCAACTTTCAGGCGGAAACCAACAGAAGGTGCTTCTTGCATCTCGCCTAAATTTTGAGCCGGCAGTTTTGTTGATTGATGAGCCCACACGAGGAGTCGACGTCGGCGCCCGTGAGCAAATTTACACACTATTGAGGTCGCTAGCTGATGACGGTATGGCGATCGTTGTTGCATCTTCTGATCTCCTGGAGATTCGAAGTCTTTGCGATCGTGTATTAGTGATGCGCACCGGCAGAATTGTTGGCGAACTTGAAAGCAATCAACTTGATGAAGAGCAAATTATGATCCTAGCCACGGGCACCAAAGAAAGGGTTGACCAATTATGAGAGACACACTGCTAAGAATTGCCTTCCATCGCGGAGCGCTCCTAATGTTTTTTATTTTCGCGATTTCGCTCGGCACATCGATAGCGACTCCCCTTTTCTACAGCTCCGCTAACCTGACTGCACTTTTCTTAGCGCTCTCGGTTAACGCCACGGTGGCAGTCGGAATGGTTATCCTCCTTATCGCAGGCGGATTTGATCTATCAGTTTCATCCAATGCTGCACTTGCAGGGGTAATTGCGTCAATCGCATTTTCTCGTGGCGCTAATACTTTCTGGGCCATTTTTGCGTCATTACTTGTCGGTGCTTTTGTAGGAATGCTAAACGGGCTACTCATTGCGAAGTTGGGACTAAATGCGTTGGTAACAACGCTCGCTGGTTTAGGAATTCTCCGTGGGTTGGTTTACATTCTCACTGGAGGCACGGACCGAACTAATTTTCCAGACAGTTTTGTTGTGTTGGGCCAAGGAAGTCTATTCGGCATGCCCCTCCCAATTTGGTTCGCATTGATTATCACTTTGATTGCAATGATTCTGATGAAAAACCTTAGGTTCTTGCGGCGAGCATATTTCATCGGTGGCAACCTGAAGGCCGCCCGAACTCTGGGATTTAATGTAGACCGCACAATTATTTCTTACTACGTCATTGCCGGTTCACTGGCCGCCCTTGGTGGCTTAATCATGACGGCAAGAGTGGGTTCTGCAACAACCACAGCAAGTACTGGATTAGAACTAGCGGTGATTGCTGCTGTAGTGGTCGGAGGTGCAAGTCTTAATGGAGGTGAGGGATCTGTTTTTGGGGCATTTCTTGGCGTACTCCTCTTGACTCTCATCAACAACATTCTTGGAATATTGGGCGTGAGTACTTATTGGCAGACCTTCGTGAGCGGGGCTGTTCTTCTCGGAGCAGTGGTGCTTGACCGCTTGGCAATTTTGTTAAGGGAAAGAACCTTGGCAAAAGAAGCTACACGTTTGCGTCGCACCGTTCGTGAGGCTAATTAAAACTGTGGCCAACGAAACCAAATCGGCATTGATGAACTCCTTGCCAAATAACGAACGTGCCCTTCTCGTGGCGGCTGAGAAAATTCTCTTCGAAGCTGCTACGAATCGGTCACTCGGGCCATCAGAAGTGAGAGTGAAGATGCAGGCTGCAACGATTTGCGGCTCGGACATCAGTTACTTCATGAATGGGCGCTCGGGGTCGTTCGAGTTGAAAACCCCCTTCGTGCTGGGCCACGAAGGATCTGGAGTGATCGTTGAGATTGGTAGCGCTGTTGAAAGTATCGGGGTGGGAGACCAGATTGCAATTAATCCCAGCAACCCTTGTCGGAATTGTTATTTCTGCGCCCGTGGGCGAAGCAATCTATGTGAGAACATGCGCTATTTCGGGAGTGCTTCTACCAATCCTCCGGTCGACGGATTATTTTCCAAGTACGTCATCCTGCGCGTTGAACAATGCATTCCACTTCCGTCGAATTTGGCGCACAATCATGGGCCGCTGGTCGAACCTGCTTCGGTGGCGATGCACGCGGTTAATCGCTCTGGACTTCAAGCGGGTGAGAATGTTTTGATTATTGGCGCTGGCGCGGTTGGTCTTCTCACCTTGCGCATCGCTCAGGCCATCGGTAGTCGATCGGTCTCGGTGGTTGAGCCTTCCGAACTCCGGCGCGAAGGTGCGCGCAGAGAAGGTGCGGCCTTCGCCGTGAGTCCGCAAGAAATTTCTTCTCTCCCCGCCCCTGATGTTGTATTCGAATGTTCGGGGACAAGTTCTGGCTTGTCTGGCGCTATCGAGCGAGTCCGGAAGGGTGGAGTAGTTGTTCAGGTGGGCGGAATGCTTGAGACCACTCCCATTTCCTCGCAACTAATAATGTCTCGCGAACTCTCACTCTTGGGATCTTTTCGTTTCGCGGAGGAACCAGCTCAAGTTATTGGCTTGATTGAAGCAACTCGTCTAAGTCTTGACGGACTAATTGAGAGCGAGTGGTCATTTGGAGAAATCGAGGGTGCACTCCGTGCGGCAGCAAGCGGGAAGTATCTTAAAGTCAGTTTGAAATTTGAGGAGTTTTGATGCGCGTTAATAAACTCGAATCCTGGTTTTCAGAGATGAGGGCCTAATGGTTGTACGCAATGAATCGGAAAAAAAGATGATGATCGTTGATACCCACCATCACCTGTGGCGATATGTTTTTGAAGAATACTCCTGGATGGGAACCAACGAAGACATCTTGCGACGAGATTTTACGATTTCAGATTATCTTGAAGAGGCTCAACAGTTTTCAGTCTCCGCTGCTATTGCCGTGCAGTCAAGGCAAATGATTGAAGATACTGATTTTCTAGTGGATCTGGCTAAGTCCTCTGGAATTTCTCATTTTGTTGTTGGCTGGTTTGATCTCCTCGCCGAGGACGCAGAAGAGGTAATTGCAAAGTACTCTCAATTGAAGCACGTTGTGGGCGCTCGACATTTCCTATCTTTAGAGTCAGACAATTCACTTTTCCGGTCTGGCTTGTTCCGTGAGCGATTGCAATTGTTGGCGGCGCATGATTTGACCTTTGACCTCCTTGTGAGATCCGATCAACTTCAGTATTGCGCTGATTTGGTGGGCGAACTTCCGGAGCTGACCTTCGTGTTGGACCATCTGGGCAACCCGATGATTGGTGATGATAATTCGAACTGGCGCAGGGGGCTCAAAGAGCTTGCAACAATGCCGAATGTTTATGCGAAGGTATCTGGCTTATCTCATAATACGCTTGGCAATGCCTTTGACGTAAGCAGTTTCGACTCTTCACTTGAGAGTGCAGTTGAGTTTTTCGGCACCGATCGACTGATATTTGGTTCGAACTGGCCAGTTGTAAACATCAATGCATCATTTGGTTTTTGGTTGCAGGTAGTCTCAGAGTTCTTCAACAAAGCTGCACCCAATGCGCTACCAGACATACTCGGACACAATGCGATTAAGGCATACAACTTGAAGATTGGGGAATGAAATGCTTACCGTGAATCTAGAAGGCGAGCTCGCTCTGATAACCGGAGGTGGCACCGGCATTGGCTATGCCATTGCCTCTGCCTTTGTGGATGCAGGTGCCTCAGTTGTTATCGTTGGGCGGCGAGCAGATGTATTACGTAATGCGGCAGAACAACTCGGGCCAAAAGTATTTCCCATTACCCACGACGTAACTGATCTGGACTCCGCTGAGGCCTTATTCGAATCAATAAAAACTGCAACTGGTCGCGCTCCGAGCATTCTTGTCAACAACGCGGGGCAACACATGCGTGGGAAGCTGACTGAGAGCGGTGTGGAGCAGGTCGAATCATTATTTAGCATCCATGTGCTTGCTGCCATGAGACTATCCGAACTCGCACTTAAGGATATGACGATCAAGAAACACGGCAATATTCTTTTCATCTCATCAATGAGCGCTTACATGGGATTGCAAAACGTTCCGGGTTACTCCATCGCTAAGTCAGCTATCGAGGGGGCAGTTAGACAACTGGCGGTCGAGTATGGTGCAGAGGGAATTCGGGTCAATGCGATTGCACCGGGCTGGATTACAACAGAGATGTTTGAAGAATCAATGAAAGGTACCGATCGTAGGACGCGCATCCTGGGCCGCACTCCGCTAGGGCGCTTCGGTCAGACCAGCGAAGTAGGCAACACAGCAGCGTTTTTAGTCTCGCCTCTCGCATCTTTCATTACGGGATCTAGTTTGAGAGTTGATGGCGGCGTCGCCATCAGCTTCTAGTTGAGTCAGGAGGGTCCACCAATATGAGAACAGAAAAGAAACAAGTTATGAAACGTCAAAACCTAGGACAGGTTGTTGGCGAGGAATTGCTGTCTCTGATTCGCTCTGGTGAATGGTCCCCGGGTGACAAGCTTCCTTCCGAACAAATACTCATGCAGAGGTTTGGCGTAGGACGGAATGCTCTTCGCGAGGGAATACATGGACTTATTCGAATTGGCGTTCTTGACGTGCGACCTGGGGTGGGAACAACAGTGCTTGCTATTGAAGGAAGCGAAGTCCTAGATAAAGAAACGGTGACATCATTACTCGGCGCAGGGGTCCTAGATGAGTTGTATGACTTGCGTTTATTGCTAGAGGGGGAAGCTGCTGAAAAAGCAGCCGAACGAGCAACTAAAGCCGAATTGGCCGAGATATTGAAGCATCAAAACTTATATGAGTCAGCGGTAGAACACGGTACGCCAACCTACGAGCACGACATTGCTTTTCACCGAGCAATTGTGCAAGCAAGTGGCAATTCCATTTACCCAGTTATTCTCGATTTAACGGCAGACCGATTAGTTTCATCCAGACGAGCTACCGACTCAGTCCCGAGTGCTGTCGCTCTCGCAAAAGATCAACATGCCGCAATTTATTCGGCAATAGCAGCTAAGGATGCTCCGTTGGCTCGTCGGCTCATTCAGGAACATATACGTGCAGGCCGTGCGGCGCTCAACGAGTGGAGTCTGCGTGAAAAGAAGCAATCAAAGACCAACAAATGAGAACAGGAAGAATCACGAAATGACGCACCATCAAGAACCAGACAGAGAGACTCGAGCGCGCGACGTCGAGCCAATTTTCAACTCCATCCGTGAGCATCTCTTTAGTTCCGTAATCGGCGATGTATTAGACAGCATGGGTCATTATCATCAGATTCTTCCAGCTTACTTAACGCCGATGAAGCCAGAAATGACGTTGGTAGGACGCGCCATGCCGGTCCAGCTCGCTGATGTGTTTGGTGTGCAAGTAGAACCCTTTGGAAAATTAACTCTCGCCCTCGATCAGCTCGAGCACGGGGAGGTCTATGTTGCTACGGGTGGAGTCGCACCTTGCTCTGCTTGGGGAGAAATTCTTACAACTACTGCCAAAGTCAGAGGCGCAGTTGGAGCTGTCGTTGACTCTTATCATCGCGATACACCAAAAATTCTTGAGTTGGATTGGCCCGTTTTCAGCCGCGGACCTTATGCCCAAGACGCCGGAGTACGATCCATAGTTGAGTCCTATCGAGTTCCGATTGAAATCGACGGAGTTCTCGTCAGGCCGGGGGACTTGATCATGGGGGACGTTGATGGCGTTGTAGTAATTCCTCGGGAAATTGAGAATGAGGTTGTGGGCGCAGCCTTGGAGAAGGTCTTCGCCGAGAACTTAGTTTTGGATGCAATTAGGGGTGGAATGTCGAGCACTAAAGCCTTCCAAACCTTTGGTGTTCTTTAATGTCGCACTCTGATGGCAGAACTGAAATGTTAAATATCGTAGAGCTCCTTGATCCGGAGCCGCAGGCTTGGTGGAGCCTCTTGCCTCAAATCGGAGTCACCAAAGTTGTCGCTTTACTTGAGGATGGGGAACAAAAGCGTCGTTGGCTAAAGCCGACGGCGACTGATGCTCTTGGTTGGATTGCCGCGGATCAGAGCGCCCCGCCAGCAGGTGAGCGCTCTTGGGAAGAAAAAACTTTAGTCCGTGTTCGCGACCGATTCAGAGCTAGTGGTTTAGAGCTTGTCGCCCTAGAGGACACGCCTCCCATGGACAAGATCAGACTCGCGTTACCTGGCCGCGACGAACAAATCCAGTGGTGGATAGACATGATTCACGCAGCTTCTCGCGTAGGCGTGCGCACACTCTGCTACAACTGGATGGCAATTCGAGGGTGGGTGCGCACCCACGATGCTATTGCCGATCGCGGTGGCGCGTTAGTCACTGGGTATGACCACCGCTACATGCAATCGCTCGGAGATGTCGTAGAACCAAATGAGTTTACGGAGAATCAACTTTGGGATGGATTGTCATACTTCTTAAATGCAGTAATTCCTCACGCAGAGGCTGCGGGAATCGTTCTTGGCATGCACCCCGACGATCCTCCACTACCAATTATTCGTGGAATTCCGCGAATAATGCGAAGTGTAGAAAACTATGACCGGCTTCTTAATCTTTCAGATAGCCCTTCCAACGGAATTACTTTTTGCCAAGGCAACTTCGCTTTGATGACCTCTGATTTACCACCTCTAATCGAAAGGTGGGGTACGCGTATTAAGTTCATCCACCTCCGTGATGTTTCCGGCACAGTAGAGGAATTCCAAGAGACTTTTCATGACGCCGGACCGACTGACTTAAGTGCGTGCGTGCAGGCATATGTAAATGCTGGCGTTTCTGGAATTCTCAGACCCGACCATGTTCCAACATTGGCAGGTGAGGATAATTCAAAGCCGGGCTACGGTGTGCTCGGACGACTACACGCTATCGGATACATCCAAGGGCTGCTCCACTCTGCGACCCCGAATCGGAATATCTCTTGAACTAAAAGCTCAACTGTCTAAGGAAGGTTGATGCAACCGGTGTAAAAGATTTACTCGCGAGCTACTTTCGCAC
>Ga0209296_1001993_pt1 | contig 14987 bp, 15 predicted proteins | sample S_130206_EF_Meta_FD_187319 | JGI IMG/M metagenome (GOLD analysis project Ga0209296, IMG submission 187319) | Freshwater microbial communities from Lake Simoncouche, Canada to study carbon cycling - S_130206_EF_MetaG (SPAdes) (version 2) | ecosystem: Environmental > Aquatic > Freshwater > Lake ...
CGAACATGATTCCAACAGTGATTGATGACGACGTGGAAGCTGCTCGTGCCGTGAACCGCCGTACGCTCACCGGATACGTGTCGCTTCCGAACTACCGCAACTATTGGCGAGCAGCTGGATACGTGGAAGAAATGGATGCCATCGAAGCTGCAATTGAAGCAGGCAACAAAGACGCACTCCCATCACTCATGAGCGACAAATGGCTAGACGACAACACAATCAGTGGATCATCATCTCATGTGCGTGCACGCTTTGAGGAATGGGCCCACGCCGGCGTGACTCCGATTGCCGTGATGTCGTCAACAACCGGTGGCCAAGTAAAGGCCATCAACCAATTGTTCGACGTTTACAAGTGAGCAAGTAATTCAGTGACGTGATCTTTGATCTCGTCACGAATACGCCGCACATCTTCTAGCGGCTTTCCCTTTGGATCATCAAGCGGCCAGTCCACATATCGTTTTCCAGGAATATAGGGGCACGTATCGCCACAGCCCATCGTCACCACAACGTCTACGGCGTTCAATAAATCATCGTTGTATTTCTGCGGTACATACGTCGAAATATCAATTCCCACTTCGTTCATCACAGCTACTGCGATTGGGTTGACAGAATCTGCTGGCTCTGAACCACCAGACAAGATCAAAACGTCGCCACCTGATAATTCTCGAGCAAACCCAGCTGCCATCTGTGATCGACCAGCGTTGTGAATGCACAGAAACAAAATGCCACTCACGAAGCGGCTCCGTTATCAGCCCACAATGTCTTGATAATCAAAAGGCCAATCAATCCACCGACAATTTGCATGACTGCAAACATCGGCATGGAATCGGGCGCAATACCCGCAAAAGAATCAGAGAACATTCGTCCAATGCCTACTGCTGGGTTCGCGACACTGGTCGATGACGTAAACCAGTACGCACCAGTGATCCATGCTGCAACAAGTGCGGCAACATTTGCACCAGCCCTTTTGCCGCCCCAAATCACCAACAACAAACCAACAGTGGCAACTACTTCAGAAAACCATGTTGGTCCACCGGTTCGCACTTTGGTCGACATCTCAATAAATGGATGCGCAAACATAATGTTCGCAATGATGCAACCCACAATTGCACCAGCTACTTGAGCTACAACGTCTGCCACAAGAACTGCAATTGATGAATCGCGATTGACAAAGTATCCGACCAAGGAAACCACAGGATTGAAAGACGCACCCGAAATTGGACCAAAGATTGTGATGAGACCAAGAAGAGCTCCGCCCGTTGCAATGGCATTTGCCAACAATTGCAGTGCTACATCTTTGGTGAGATTCTCAGCCATGATGCCAGAACCAACAACCGCCATCACCAGTAACGCCGTACCAAGAAATTCGGCAAGTGTGCGCCGAGACATCAACAACCCTCTGGCCCGCAGCAACTACCTGTTGATGGAACACTAAGCATGATGGGCATTACCTTCAATGAGGAATCCGTAGGCGCATCAGCGAGAACTGTGTACCACTCCCATGGCAACTCGCCGCCTTTGATCCACACTTTGTCTTGGACCGCGAAACAGCACGTTTCGCTTTCTTGAATTTCAATGGGCATTCCCATAGCCGTGGCAGATTCAATCTTTGCGGACACTTGGTCAGTGTCTTCCACTTCAACACCAACATGGTTCAACGTGCCGGCTTCTCCGTGCCCTTCGATGAGAACAAGTTTGAGAGGTGGATCTGCGATTGCAAAGTTTGCATATCCCTCGCGAACCTTGGCAGGCCCGACACCAAACATCTTGGTGTAAAACACGATTGCATCATTGAGATTGCCCACATTTAGCGCAAGTTGTACTCGTGACATTCTTTCCTCTCACCAAAAGCTCTATCGATAGATACTTTGATACTCGTCAATATACATCACATTGATGACTATCGATGTATCATCGAGGCATGCAGAACGCCAAACAGATTCAGCTCGGTAAGGGGCCACTCGCTGACGTGGCCGCCGCTTCTCTTGCACCAATGTTTGCAGCCCTGTCTGACCCCACTCGACTTCGACTCTTTGATTTAGTTCGACGGGCAGGTCATGACGGCATCTGCTCGTGCGACCTCACTGAACCCCTTGACCGAAGCCAACCAACAATTAGTCACCACTTAAAAGTTCTACGCGAAGCTGGGCTTGTGGAATCTCGACGCGACGGTACATGGATTTGGTATTCCATTGCCCCACACGCGCTTGATGCAGTGTCTCAGTTCATTCAGCGATAGACCGCGCGCGCATCTCTGCATACCCAGGATCACTTGGCCAATTCGGTTGAAACAAGTGCCACTGTTCAGGAGCTCGTCGAATCAGACCTTCCAGTTCAATTGCAAGAGCTTGAGTTCCAGCCGCTACTTGCTCTCGTAGACCGCCAACCTTTTCAAAAACCAACGGCGGACGAATCACGCAGTGATGCCCGTCAACTGCCGATGTGAAATACACAGCACCTGGGACAACAGCAGCACCTGAGCGAATACCCAACATTGCAGGACCAGCTGGCAACGTCGTGCGTTCACCAAAAAAATCCACTTCAACTCCATTGCCCTGAATGTCGCGGTCAGACAACAAGCACACAACTTCATTCCTTCGTAATGCAGCCAGGACTGCCGGAGCAGCTCCAGACCCTAGGGGCACAACGTTCATGCCAAGGTCACTACGCAACTTCGTAAACCAATCAAAAAGTTCAGGTGGATCAAGCGGCTCCACAATGACCGTCATTCGATGACCCATCTCAGCCATCCAACGGCCTGCCCACTCCCAACCACCAAGATGAGGAAGAGCAACGATTGCACCCTTGCCAAGTTCCAAAGCGGATTCAATGTAATGAAAACCGTCATTAGAGAGCGAGCGCAACACATGCTTTGCTGAAAGCGTTGGCAACCGAAAACTCTCTGTGTAGTACCGCATGTAACTATCAAAGGCCTGCTGAGATGCTCTGTGCAATGCAAAGCCCGTTAGCGAGGGATTAACCCTTTGAAGATGGCGTTCAATCATGAAGCGACGTTTGCGCAAAGACAATGCAACACCCGGGGCAAGTAACGAGACTGCACCTTGCGATATTGGTGCTGGCGTGAGCCGCGCAATGACAGACCCAAGCCTGTAACCGCCAACTGTAAACGCGTCAGCGAGATCCTCGAAGGGACTAGCCATTACGTGTGCGACGACGTTGACGAGATTCAACAGACAATTGACGACGCGAAGTGCGAGCACTAATTCGTGTCATGCGTCGCCCTTGACGAACATCGCGTTTCTTCTGAGTAGTCGATGACACTTCTGCTTGGCGCCACACCTGAACGAACCTTTGAATTGCGGTGATCACGGTAAGAACCAACATGATCCACATAATCGGCACGAGCAATGAATCAAACAGCAAGGCAATGCAGAGAACAACAATGCGCTCTGCACGTTCCATCAATCCGCCCTTGGCGTACAGCCCTAATGACTCAGCTTTAGCTCGTTCGTATGAAATCAGTGACGACACTCCCATGATTGCCATTGGCAAGAGCGCAAGATGGGGATCCTTCTCCGACGCGAAATACCACGCGACACCACCAAAGAGAACCGAGTCCGTGACTCTGTCTACTACTGAGTCAAAGAAAGCTCCACGTTGGCTTGATGTACCTGAAGCCTTTGCCAAAGCACCATCAAGCATGTCCGGCACTGCAGCCAAGATGACGAGAACAAGCCCGCCGCGAAGAGCACCCGTTCCGATAGCGAATGAAGCGATAACGGCAAAAGCAATTCCAAGAATGGTGAGGTGGTCAGGCGACATGCCTGTCTTTCTCAATAATTGACCAACCGGGCGCACAGCCTTTTCAATTGGTGCGCGAAAACGCCCGTCAAACATAAAGAGACGCTATCGCTATTGAGTATCCGCGGATGGCATATCCGCCTCAGGGTTCTTTTCGACCAAACATTCAACGACATGACCGTTAACAGCATCAATAAGAACTAAAGCTTGCTGCAGAGGCGGCTCTTCCGTGCTGTAACAAAAGATTCTCCAGGTTGGCTTACTACGAATTCCACGCCATACCTGCTGTGCCGATGCATGCCCAACCGCGAAGCCTGCTGTACGTGTGGCAACAACAAGGGCCTCTGACTCATTTATTGTCATACGCCAGCCACTCGAAATTGTGATGATGGACATCACAGCCAAAAGAACTGCTGCGAATAACAACCCATTATTGATAATCGCCGAATCATTGCTATCAGCGACAGACCAAACAACGACACACAGCACAGCCAAGACTGCATACATCACTCCGGGAATACGGCGCCGACTGTTATCGGGGAAATCATAAGCACCTACATGATCGACAGCATTCAGATCATCAGGCAGTTGGTCGCGTAGTTCGTCTGTCATTGTGTTGCTTTCGGCCATGCATTACGAATTTTCGATGCGGTGAGAGGAAGTGGTTCTGGAATCGTACGGGTTGATGCTACGGAAGTCATAAAGTTCGAATCACCGTTCCAACGGGGAACAATATGAACGTGTAAATGCTGCGAAATGCTTCCACCAGCAGCAGACCCAAGATTGATACCAACGTTCAGTGCATCGGGAGAATGAGACTCACGCAGAGCAACTGTTCCCCCTGTAACAAGCGACCATAAATCAACTGATTCTTCGGGCGTTAAATCTTCAAGATTGGCTACTTCTCGATATGGCAATACCAACAAATGGCCAGATGCATACGGATACGAATTCAGAATGACAAAGCATGTGGTTGAACGATGGACAATGAATGTTTCTTCGTCGGACAACCCTGAATTAAGGATGGATGTAAAAACTGACTGAGAAGGATCTGCCGAATTTGAATTAGCAGTGCCGATGTATTCGGCTCTCCACCCATTCCAGAGTTGCTCAAGAGACATCAATGTCGCCCAATTGGCCTTCTGCGACTTCTGCCGTTAGACGAGCAATGAAGTCCACAACCGAAACGTCGCGCTCTACTTCCCCACCGCGTGGGTTAACACCGACTGATTGATGAGCCACGTCGTCGTCTCCAACAACCAGGACGTACGGAACTTTGCTGGTCTTGGCATTTCGAATGCGCTTTCCAAGTTGTTCATCTGCATGATCAATATCGACTCTGAATCCGGCCTTCTTCAACTGCGCCACAACTGATGTCGCGTACTCGTCATGAGCAAGTGCAACTGGAAGTACTCGCACTTGTTCTGGTGATAGCCAGCTCGGGAATGCCCCTGCGTAGTGCTCGATCAATACACCAAAGAAACGTTCAATTGATCCGAACAAAGCGCGATGCAACATGATGGGGCGGTGACGCGCGCCATCTGAACCCACATATTCCAATTCAAAGCGCTCCGGCAAGTTGAAGTCACACTGGATGGTGCTCAATTGCCACTTACGGCCAATGGCGTCACGAACATCGATATCAATCTTCGGACCATAGAAAGCGGCATCGCCTTCCTTGATCTTGTATTCAACACCGTGACGGTCAAGTGCTTCACGCAGAGCCTCTGTGGCCTTGCCCCAAATTTCATCGGAGCCGACTGATTTTTCAGGATCACGAGTGGACAAATTGAATTCGAAGTCATTGAAACCGAATCTGCGTAACACAGACATGATGAAATCGAGCAACGAGGAAATCTCGTCTGCCATTTGTTCTTCGGTGCAATAGATATGGCTGTCGTCTTGCGTGAACCCGCGGATACGAAGAAGTCCATGAAGAGTTCCGGCACGCTCGTACCGATACACATTGCCCAATTCGAATAAACGTAATGGAAGTTCACGGTAACTGCGTTGACGACTGTCGAAAATGAGACAGTGCATCGGACAGTTCATCGGCTTCATGTAGTACGTGCCGTTGTCCATCTCCATCGGCGGGTACATGCCATCTGCATAGAAATCAAGGTGACCTGACTTCGCAAACAGATTTGCATTCGCAAGATGCGGGGTATACACAAACTGGTAATCACCATCTTGATGACGTTGACGGCTGTAGTCCTCCATCAACTTGCGAACGATTGCACCTTTCGGATGCCACACAGCAAGACCGCCACCAAGTTCGGTGGGAAATGACAGCAGGTCTAGTTCATTTGCAAGACGACGATGATCTCGCTTCGTTGCTTCTTCGAGTCGGTGCAGATGCTCTTTCAGTGCCGTGTCAGATTCCCATGCCGTGCCGTAGATGCGTTGCAGCATCGGCCCCTTCTCATTTCCACGCCAGTATGCACCAGCAACTTTCATGAGACTGAAATGCCCCAAGCGCGAAGTGGAAGGCACGTGAGGTCCGCGACATAGGTCAACAAAAGATTCTGAGTTGCGATACAGACTGACAGAATCAGAACTTCCCACTTCAGCCACATCGCTTCCGTCAGCGGCACCCGAAGTCACACGTTCAATGATTTCGCACTTGTACGGCTGAGTAGCAAAGACCGCTAACGCCTCTTTCACTGAAACTTCAGAACGGGTAAACGGCTGATTTGCCTTCATGATCTCGCGCATGCGCTTTTCAATCGAAGCCAGATCATCATCTGAGAATGTTTTGTTATCTGGCAACGCGAAGTCGTAGTAGAAGCCATCTTCAATTGCTGGCCCAATTGTGAAGTGAGCTCCTTCAAACAACTGAACTACTGCTTGTGCCAGAACATGCGCCGTGGAGTGTCGCAACACATGACGACCAGCATCAGAGTCGGCCGTAATGATGGAAACCGAAGCGCCGTTGTGCAATGGGACAGACAAGTCAACCTCTGCGCCATCAACTGTTCCCGCAACAGCAGCCTTGGCAAGTCGCGAGCCAATAGAAGCCGCGAGGTCGGCGATTGACGATCCAGCGGGCAGCGCACGCGAGGATCCATCGGGAAGAAGTACTGAAATCTCTGACATGAGAGAGCCATTCTACGGCCGACGAGAGTGTCGGCTCGGTCTATTTAGCCGTGATTCAACACGGCCTGTTCAGTTGGGATGCTCTCTGCGCGTTTGGTGGCATAGACATTGCGATATTCCTGCCCCGTAAGAGCTTGAATCTCGTACATCAGCTCGTCTGTGATTTCTCGCAGCACCATGTGGTCGTCAGCACGGTCGCTGTATCGGGACACATCAATGGGTGCTCCAATTTTGATTGTGCACTCGCGCCCAAAACGGGGCATCACTGTGTCTGGTGGTTGAATTTCTCGAGTACCAATAATCCCAACCGGGAGAATTGGGCAGCCGACTTTCATAGCAAGGCGCGCCGCTCCGGTATGGCCTTTGTACAACATTCCATCTCGACTGCGAGTTCCTTCAGGAAAGATGCCAAAGAGCTCCCCGCGCCGAAGAACATTCTCTGCTGCAATGAGGGCCCCTTCGCTCTTCGAACCGCCAGAACGGTCAATGGGAATCATGCCGAGAGCGGGAAATAAATACTTAGTCTTCCAAGAATCCATGTACTCAGCTTTGCCAACAAAACTAATTTGACGCCCGGCATGCACCATGGTGAAAACAGAATCAAGGAAGCTGATGTGGTTCGGACACAAAATAGCTGGCCCCGATTCAGGAAGATTTTCAAAACCTTCAAATCGAAACTTCCACAACTTCGTGGTGAGTGGTCGCAGTACCGCGCGTGCTCGTGGTTGGGCTCGGCTTGCAGTAGGCAGTGCATGGCCATCAACTGATGATTGCGAGTCGGAATGTGCTGCCATGCTTGGCACATATTACTCGCGATTTTCGGACCTCTTGGCCAGTACAAGCAGTTGTTAGCGCGGCCCAACAGGAGTAAGTAATTCCACTCCCAAGAGAGCGGCCGAAGCACTGACGTCAACACCCTTGGCAGCAGCGGCATCAATAAGCGCCAGCGCACCAGGCGTATCTAGATCATTGTCGAGACATGCCCGTACTGAATCCAAAAGATCAGATGAAGTCCCACCAACAGAAGCGACCCATTGAGTGAGGCGTGCAGAACTACGGGGCATCAGGGTTTCGTCCCATTCCCATTCCGTGCGGTAGTGGTGCTCAATTATGGCAATACGAATAGAGCGTGGATCCCACAATGTGCGTAACTGATCTACAAAGACCAAGTTGCCGAGACTCTTCGACATTTTTTCACCGTCTTTGAACACCATGGCTACATGCATCCAATGCTTGACAAATGTTTCGCCGGTCGCAGCCTCAGACTGTGCTCGTTCACATTCATGATGGGGAAATATCAGGTCGCTTCCGCCACCGTGCAAATCAATAGTGGTTCCAAGGTCACGTAACGCAAGCGCCGAACATTCAATATGCCAACCTGGCCGACCTGCCCCCCATGTTGCATCCCATGCTGGTTCATCGTCAGCAGATGGATGCCACAGAACGAAATCGAGCGGGTTGCGCTTCTGCGGATCATCTACATTTCCACCACGTTGACGAGCAAACTCGATCATCTGGTCGTGGCTGTAATGCGAGACTTCTCCGAAGGTCGGAACCTTTGTGACATCAAAGTACACAGAGCCGCCGACTGCATACGCAAAGCCCCGTTCCAGAACAAGTCCGATGAATTTGCGAATATCAGTAATGGCCGACGACGCACGAGGAGTGCTGTAGGCAGGCAACATCTCGAGAGCTTCCATATCACGGTTGAAGCGCGCTTCTTCGCCTGCTGCTAGATCGAGGTAATGAACACCGAGTTCTCGAGCTTTCGCAAATAATGGATCATCAACATCCGTGACGTTGCGCACGCATCGAACTGTATGCCCAAGATCAATCAGGCGGCGTTGAAGAATGTCGTAGAAAAGAAAAGTTGATGCATGACCCAAATGTGTTGCGTCATACGGCGTAATACCGCATGTGTACATCAGCACTAACTCGTCAGGAGTAAAAGGCACAATCTCGCGCCGCGCAGTGTCGTACAAACGCATTGACATATTTAGAGAGCTTTCGCCCGAGGATCTTTCGTGATACCTGTGAGTTTCGGTGCAACTCGTGTCTTGTATCGAACGTTCAATTGCAACAGAACCGCCGTAAATGCCTCAATTGCCGTTGCGTTTGATAATTCACCAGCATCGAGTGGGCGACAACCAGGAATGTGCGCAGTGATGTCCATCACGATTGTCCGAGCCTCTGCACTGTCTGAACAAATAAGGACGTCAGAATCAATTGGGTCACCGAGGTGTCCTAGTTCCGTTGCTGGTAAGTGGTGAAACGCTGCAACAACCCGACATTCAGGAACCGCGGCTTGCACATGAGCAGCAACGCTGCCGCGAGGCGGCAAGAGAGGTTGGAATTCGTGGCCCACCCGCACGAGCGCGTTAGCCATACTGATGATTACTTTTCCACGCAACAGATCAATGTGAGCTTTAGCTGTTGTTGCTGCAGAATCCCATGGCGTAGCAAGAACGACGACGTCGCATGCAGACGCATCATCATTGTCGCCCCCACTCAAATTCAGAGTGAGATTTGGCCACTTGGCCTTCAGGGCATCACTGACTTCGGTGGCTCGATCTTTGGTCCGAGATCCGATGACGACGTCATATCCAACCGAAGCAAGGCGAGCCCCAAGGGCACTTCCGGCGGGTCCGGTACCGCCCAATATTCCAATACGCATTCCGTAGAGCCTTACACATAGACCCCTTGCGAACTACGGTCATATGAATGGGACTTCTTGAAGGCAAAAAAATCGTTGTGACGGGTGTCTTAACCGACGCCTCTTTGGCGTTCAGTGTGGCGCAGTTAGCCCAACGCGAAGGAGCCCAAGTTGTGCTCACAGGCGCCGGCCGCGCATTGTCGCTGACACAGAGGTCTGCACGCCGTCTTGATTCACCTGTTGATGTCTTTGAGTTTGATGTCACGGTGCCAGAACACATCGAATCAGTTCGTGAACAAGTGCGCGGCTCCTTAGGTCATGTTGATGGAGTACTTCACGCAATCGGCTTTGCCCCCGAGGTGTGCCTCGGAGACGACTTTTTGGCAGCTCAATGGAGCGACGTCGCCATTGCAATGCAAATCTCTGCCTATTCGTTAAAGACACTCGTTGATGCATTTCTTCCCCTGATGTCTTCTGGTGGATCCATCGTTGGTCTCGACTTTGACAACACCGTTGCGTGGCCCGCATACAACTGGATGGGAGTTGCAAAGTCAGCATTTGAATCAACAAGTCGATACTTGGCAAAAGAACTTGGACCACGGGGCATCCGTTGCAACTTGGTTGCAGCAGGCCCCATCAAGACCATGGCCGCCAAATCAATTCCCGGATTCAAGAAGTTTGAAGACATTTGGGATGACCGCGCTCCCCTTGGCTGGGATGTCTCTGACCCAATTCCAGTTGCAAAGACTGTACTTGCCCTTATGTCTGACTGGTTTCCTGCAACGACTGGCGAAGTGATCCACGTTGATGGCGGCTTTCACGCCATGGGCGCGTGACAAACAAACTGTCCGAGGCGTCGTCGCCCTATCTGCGACAACACCGAGATAACCCAGTCGACTGGTTCCAATGGGGCGACGAAGCATTCGCTGAAGCAGCCCACACCGGCAAACCGATTCTGTTATCGATTGGATACTCAGCATGTCACTGGTGTCACGTGATGGCTCATGAGAGCTTCGAAGATGACACAACTGCAGCTGTAATGAATCAGCTCTTTGTCAATATCAAAGTTGATAGAGAAGAACGACCCGACGTAGATGCCATTTATATGGATGCAGTGCAAGCCATGACTGGTCGAGGCGGCTGGCCCATGACAGTCTTTTGCACAGCAAATGGTGAACCCTTCTACGGCGGTACGTATTACCCACGAGAATCATTTGTGAAGTTGATGCATGCGGTCGATGATGCATGGCGCAATAAACGTGAGGACTTACAACAAAACGTTGATGCTCTCGTTGAGGCTGTCAGCAGAACAGCCCACATAGCCCCTGTTGATACGTTCGATGCACACGAGTTGGCCAACACGGCACTACAGGCAATGTCGCAGAGTTTTGACTCGCGCTGGGGTGGTTTTGGATCGGCACCAAAATTTCCATCAACGTTTGCACTTGATTTAGCAATGCGTACGTATCAGCGGTCACACGATGACCAACTTCTTCAAATGGTCAACACTTCTCTTGATGCAATGGCAGCTGGCGGCATGTACGACCACATTGGCGGCGGTTTCTCGCGATACAGCGTTGATGAAAAGTGGTTAGTGCCCCATTTTGAAAAGATGTTGTACGACCAGGCTCTTCTTTTGCGTGCTTACACGCACGCATGGCTCATCGGACATCATGACCGTCATCGCCAAACTGCAGAAGAAGTCATGTCGTATGTCATTGAAGAAATGCGTCACCCAGACGGTGGTTTCTACAGTGCCGAAGATGCCGACTCTCTCGATGAACACGGCCATTCTGAAGAAGGCGCGTTCTACACATGGACACCGAAAGAAGTCAATGCTGTACTTGGCAACGACTCAGAGGCCGCTCTCGAGTGGTGGAACATCATTGAGGGCGGAAATTTTGAAGGCCGTTCAATTCCGAATCGCATACCTCAACGCACATCGCTAGAGAGACCAGCACACATTGAAGCTGCTCGTCGCCGCCTCTTTGACCACCGCGCAACACGACCACGACCTGGGCTTGATAACAAAGTCTTGACTGAATGGAACGCAATGATGCTGTCGTCATTATGTGAGTCGATATCTGCGTTCAATCGTCTTGACTTGATTCCCATTGCTGAGAAGAACGCTCATTTCCTGATGAGTGAATTGCGCAATGCCGACGGAGTGTGGTCACGTAGCTGGCAAGAAGATGCTCTCCCCCATGCTCAACACAGCGCACTCGCACATGACTTGGCACATGTTGTTGATGCAATGACACGCATGTACGAATTGACAGCCAACCATGTTTGGCTGCGCGTTGCGACCGACACAGCTCATCAACTAGTTAATGAATACTGGGACCCCGAACACGGCGGTTTGTTTACGGTTGCCTCATCGTCAGAGCAATTGATTGTTCGTCAGAAAGACCTGATGGACAATGCGACACCATCGGCTAACTCAGTGGCAGCGTTCGCATTTCTTCGATTGTCAGCCATAACAGGTGATACAGAGTTGGCAACGCGCGCGCATCAGATACTGGCCCTTCTGGCCCGAGTTGCGCCATCTGCTGCAACGGGGTTTTGCAATGCAATCTCCGCCTCTCTCTTTGCTCAAGAGGGCGCAATGGAAATAGTTATTCCAGGAGACAACCCTGCCCTTCTCGCAACAGTTCGATCACAGTGGCTTCCGAATGCAGTCACGGTGTGGGGCGAGCCGGTTGATTCACCATTGTGGACAGGGCGCGAGGCTGGATTTGCTTACGTGTGCCGTAACCACGAGTGTTTGCTTCCTGCACGAACCGAACAGGAATTGCGAGACAGAATCGCTACCAGTTTTTCTGGTGAATAATCGACTCCACTGATCGACGAATTCGTTCAGCACTACGACCCTGTGGTTTCGGACCTGCAGCTTCATGCCCAACCGCGATAGTGCCCAAAATCTCAATATGGTCAGGAATATTGAATTCTTTTCGTAATCCTGCTTCATTCGAGTGAGCAAAAAATAGGGCCCCCAACTTCACATCTTCTAAAGCAAGAAGAAACGTCATCGTGGCAAAAGAGGCGTCGATAGTCCAATACGGTGCAACCCACTGATCAAGACCTGCGCCGAGACCTGTTGTCTTTTTGTCTGGTTCCGAATACCGCTCAAGGTACGCAGTTGGATCACACATGCTGAGAATGATGACTGGCGCTTGCAAAAGAAGTGGGAATGCAAACCCTTCACGTCGTTCGGCAGGAAGCGCAACATCCCAATACCGTTGTGTTGATTCATTCTCGAGTAACAGAACATGCCAGCCCTGCGATTTCCCTGCACTTGGCGCTCGGCGTGCGAGGTCGATACAAGAAGTGATTATCGAGGTATCAACTGTTTCATCGGAAAATGATCTCGACATCCGACGTGAACGGACGATGTCGGCGAAGTTCACTGACTTAGACGCGAGCGCCGAGCTTGACAAGGCTTTCGGCCATGGTCCAACCATGAACAATCAACACGCCACCCTTTTTAGGATTGACGCCTTCAAACAAGGAAGTGATTTCTGGTGAGATCTTTTCTGGCTTCAAGGACTCATGATCAAGGAAACCACTTTGTCCGCCTGAAGCAACGATGAAAGTTTTTTCGTCATACGTGGAATCGACTCCGAAACGACGAGCAAGGCGACGTCCCCAGGCGCGTTCCTCACCAACGGCGCGATGACCGAATGTGGGAATCATTTCTGTGACTGCCTTCAAAGCTTCCATGCCATCAGCTGTTGCAAAGCGACTACCCACCACAACGTCTTCATCGGGGAATGCCATAAGAGCACGGTGGTACGCCTCAGTCATGAGGCCTTTAAGAACTGAATCACGTTTCGCCGTGCGCTTAATGGTCATGAGACCGAGCAACACACATGGCGTTCCGCCAATGCGCTCGAGTGTTGAAAAAGTGACACCGTGTAACTTGCCATCAATGCGGGCAAGCGTGCACAACACCCAGTCAGTTCCGGCCTTCGCAAATTGCTCTGCAGTAAAAGAACCCTCAATGGTGAGGAATTCCTCAAACTGAGCCTCAGTGAGTGCGCTGCAGTCTTGTGTGGCAACTTCCAACGACATTGACTGGGTGACTCCCTGTGACACTCGGGCGGCACTAGTGCCGACAACAACCCTTCTATTCTGCCATTGCCAGAAGCCATTTCCTGAAATCAGGGGTTATTTAGATGATTTTTACCGCATTAGAGCCAAAGGTGATGCGCAATGGCCCCAGAGCCTTCTCAAAGTCAACGAGTCCAGATGGCCCAAGATCAAATACTTTGCCACCTGGCAACTTGACCTTGCACGGAGAGGTTCCGGGAAACTCAGCGATAATTGCTTTGAGACGTTCAAGTTTTTCTTCTGTGAATCCAGACGGAAGTGACAGTTCAACTTCCGCAATTTTGTCACCCAGGTTTTCAGGGACAGACACTCTTTGCGCCGAAAAACTAGGCGGTGCATCATCACGCTGATTCAGGCGACCGGTGACAGTGACTACCAAATCGTCCGATAACAAGTGACCGTATTCGCCCAATACCTTCGCAAAAACTGTTACTTCAATTGCCGCATCCATGTCTTCCAGAACAAACGTGGCCATCTGATCGCCCTTTTTCGTGAAGCGACGATTGAGGCTCGACATCACTCCACCAATTGTGACCATTCCGGATTCACGCGCTTCAAGTTCCTGAATTGAACTTGTAACAAGTCGACGCAGTGCGTGTTCTATCCCGCGTAATGGGTGGTCAGAAATGTACAGACCAAGCATTTCCTTCTCATGGCGCAATTGGTCTGGCTTTGTGAACTGCATGTCAGGAATGGTTACTTCTGCACTCCACCCCGTCGTCGATGCGTCTTCCATTTCGCCGAAGAGCGACATGACACCTTTTTCTTCTTCGCGTCTTGCAACGAATGCAGAATCAATGATCGATTCAAAGACCATGAGAAGGCCGCGACGAGGATGCCCGAATGAGTCGAATGCTCCCGCCTTAATGAGTGACTCAACAGCACGCTTGTTGAGCGCTTGTTCAGGCGCACGGCGCGCAAAGTCGTGGAACGACTCGTATGGACCATTGCGATCGCGTTCTTCCAAAATCTGAAGAACTATTCCCTCACCAACGTTTCGTACTCCGGACAATGCAAAAACGATTCGCTTCTGACCATCTGCAGTGATGGCAGCAAAGTCTGAACGGCCTTCGTTGATGTCGGGGTTAGACACGGTGATGCCAATAGAACGAGCATCAGCAAGATGAACGGCAGCTTTTTCATAGTTGCCTTTTACAGAGGACAACAGACACGCCGAATACTCAACAGGGAAATGGGCTTTGAGATACGCCGTTTGATATGCAATCAACCCATAGCCATACGCGTGGCTCTTGTTAAATGCATAGTCAGCGAAGCCGCGAATAATGTCAAATAATTTCTCGCCAAGCGGACGGCCGTATCCGGTCTTCTCGCACCCATCAACAAAGGACCCTTCTTCAGCCGCCAT
>Ga0209296_1001994_pt1 | contig 14987 bp, 20 predicted proteins | sample S_130206_EF_Meta_FD_187319 | JGI IMG/M metagenome (GOLD analysis project Ga0209296, IMG submission 187319) | Freshwater microbial communities from Lake Simoncouche, Canada to study carbon cycling - S_130206_EF_MetaG (SPAdes) (version 2) | ecosystem: Environmental > Aquatic > Freshwater > Lake ...
TGGTCATCTGTGCCTGCATCCCAAGAGACGGGTGGGGGGAGACTGAGTGGTCGATTAGGGTCTTCATCCGGTACATAGACAGTTTTGAAACGTAGGATGAACATGTTTCGCCCAAGATCAATAGCTGGACTAAAATTGTTATCAACAAATACGTTACCGTTATTTGGTTGACGCCACGTGATTGTCAGACGGTCCAACTTGTCTATGCGCGAAGGAAAATCTTGGAGGATTCGATAATTTGCGTTATAAAATTCACCATTATTCACCACGTTTGATGAAGAGTAAATGTTTCCGAAAGCATATGTAGATGTCTTCACCGGGATGGTGGCAAATGACCCGTAAAAAGCGTTGGCAGTCGGGACGGTTTTCATGAGCGCATCGGCGATGAGATTCCTGGGGGTCCGGAGTTCGGCTATATCCAAAGTCAGATACTGCGAGCTGTACACGTTTGGCAACATTGCCGAGAGAACCTCCACCTTGGTGATGTTCTGGATGGGGGTCGTCAGGTACAGAGTATATGAATTTGAATTTGGAAAAAGAGTTTGATTCCTGTTATTGGAATCGACATAGACTGTGTAGTCCATCTAATATTTGCTGAGCATTTATTTACATGATTGGTAAACCCACACGATCAGGGTACAGGCACACGTTGGGTTTTGAGCAGGTGATGCGGAGCGTGAGACTTGTGCCTCCGAGAAATTCTACCTGAGAACCACTTGCGGTATACAAATTTACAGTAAATTTCTCAATTTGGCGGATTGGCTCGATGAATGGAACTTCAACGGGGAAGTAATTTCCAACTGTAAATATAGTTCGGTGTCCTGTGGTTACCACATCATCAAGAGGGACAAACACAAGTGAGGTTGCGAGCTGTCCCACATTAGAAAGGGCGACGAGAGATGATGCACCTTCCGTCGAGATGTTTCCAGCAACCTGAATTCCATATTGAATATTAGTTCTGTCATTAAACTTGGACTTGAGTTCCTCAATGTTCAGATAATAGCCCAGGGTCTGCACGGGTGCAAATGCATTCCCATGGAATGTAAGTGAAAGAAGCTCAGCCTTGATAACGTTTCGCAAAGGGATGTTCATGTAGCCGACGAAGCTCGCATTTGAGCTGGCACCGACTGAATCAACACGGATTGTGTACACCTCAGTGTCGCACATATTACTTTAATCTTCTATTTTTTTAGAGTCTACTTCTCCAGCAGAGAGCCACCGACGCCGCCGGCAATGGTATAGTCGCGCATCTGGTCACGGACCATGGAGGAGCCACCGCACAGCCCACCTGGGGTCAGACCCACGGTGTAGTAGTCAGAAGACTCCGAGGGACCTGGCACACAGTCCAAGCGATCCTTCAGGGAGAAGATGTCACCGTTCGTCTGGCGAGCGGCTGGTCCGGCATTCACCAGCAGGGGGGAGGGCTCGTAGCCACTCTTGCTACCCTGGACAACCAGAACCAGGATAGCCACGAGCAGACCAACGATGATGGCGTGGATGAGCATTTTTCCAAACTTAAGCTTCATTTGTATTTTGCAAATATTATTTTCGGGCGCGTTAAAGGCATCTGACATCATTTCTCTAAAAGTATTAGGATGGCTGACGTATCTTTTGAAACTAACGGGGGACAAACTATGAATTTAAATGATGAGGAGACTGCTCTGCTGGATGAAATTTCTATTCAGCCTGCTGAGAAGAGAATTCCTCTTAAATCCAAGCCTTCACGCCCAAGCCCTTTTGCAAAGCGTGCACCTGGGGTAAATCAGGGTCTTGCTCAAGATGATGGGCTGGACATGTTCATGAATCCTGGTAAGCGTACGGCGCCTGCAGCCCCAATTGTCGAGGAGTATGATGGTGGAGAGGAGGAGTACGAGGATGATCAACAGCAGGAGGGGGGTGGTAGTTATGGACCACAGGTTCCCTCTGAGGGATACAAGACGATCGAGGACGAGAAGGCTGACCTGCTGAACAAGATTTCCCGACTCTCCAAGAAGGGGGTTACAACCAGTGCCCGTCTGACTATTTATTCAGACATTGATGAGATTCGCACAGAGTACAAGCGGATGACGTACGGCATCGAGGTTGATCGCTCGGTCAAGTTTCAGCGTCGCATGCTGGTTGCTTGCGTGACGGGTCTGGAGTTTCTGAACGATAAGTTTGACCCGTTTGACCTGGAGCTGAATGGCTGGTCCCAAAATATGATGGAGAATGTCGATGATTATGACGGAGTCTTTGAGGAGCTTTATAACAAGTACAAGACCAAGGTAAATGTAGCACCTGAGGTGAAGCTATTGTTTATGGTTGGCGGTTCAGCTATGATGTTCCACTTGACCAACTCTATGTTCAAGGCGGCTGTGCCTAACGTCTCCCAAGTAATGAAGCAGAATCCCGACCTGATGCGTAACATGGTGGATGCCGTGCAGCGTAGCCAACCTCAGCAGTCTACTGGATTTGGCTCACCAGTCAATGACGGGGGGCGTCGCGACATGAAAGGACCGGGTATGGATTTCGGCTCTCTGATGAGCATGATGGGTCCTCCCCCAGCTATGATGACACGTCCAGGAAATCACGGGGGTGACGACGAGTCCGTGTCTGACATTGTGTCTATCGACGCAGGCGGTGACCCCGATACTCGTGAGGTTAACCTCAGCACAGACAAGAAGAAGCGCGGTCCCCGGACCAAGAAGAAGGAGGTTTCTATCTAAATAAATTATTTGTATTAAGTAATGGGATTGGCGTACGCGCCAATTAATGATGAGTTGTCACACAGACCACCTGTCTATAAACGGGAAATCCCGCCCATTCAAAAACCAGTTATGGATAACACGGAGTGTAATTACATCGTCATGTTTTTCGTAGCTGGGGTATTTTTAATGGGTTTCATAGATTCTCTGCGCAAGTAATATAAAGATGTCTACTCCAGCTCCCGCCCCAGCTCCTGTACCTGCACCAGCCCAGGAAGAAGGAGGTATGCCCGCGTGGGCAATTATTCTTTTGGTAATTTGTGTTATTATAGTTTTGATAGTTGGAATATCATGGGCATCAACTGGAAATCCATTTGCAATGGCTGAACTTTTCACTTTAATGTTACGGTAAGAACAAACATTTCCCAGTTTTAACAACAGGCTTTTCTTCACCGACTATTTCAAACCCACCCTCCCTATAAATCTTGAGTCGCTTGTTGTACATGCTAAAAAATACAGACCACTGGTCAGCAATATCAAAAATCAAAGGATCGTTCAATTTTCCTTTGGTTTCTCTCATAATACGCCCAATAGACTGCTTGATATCAGACCGCGGGGTCGCTAAGATGACCGTGTCAAGCACAGGAATGTCCAGACCCTCGTGAGCAAGTTGAAAGGTTGCAATGACCACCTGTTTCTTAGCAGATTCATTCAAATCGGACTCTTTCATTCCGCCTATATAGAGCCCAGCCAGGGAACTTTCAGTTCCCGTCGGACCGGAGGTCCTCTTAGAGCCTAACCGGTTAAGTAAGTCAAAGCAATGTTCACGCCTATCAGACAGTACAAGTACACGCCTATTTTCGTTCAGCGCTTCGTGAACCGTGTTGATGATGAGTATGTTCCGGTCCTCGAGTTCAGTCAAGAGGGTAGTCATACCAGCCATGTTAATCTTTCCAAAGCGCGTTACGGGCGGAGCCTCTTTGAAGGCATCACACGCGTATTTCAGTGTTCGAACCTTTGTAGTCCCTTGATTGACCCGCTCGACGCGGAAGAACTCGGGACCGAGAAACCAGTACAGGAGCCGTGTAAGTCCATCCTTCCGTTCTGGTGTAGCTGTAAGTCCAAGCGTAAACCTTGGACAAATTTTGAACATAAATTGTGAAAAGGCGGGAGCTCCTATGTGATGCGCCTCATCAACGATCAAGAGACCGACCGAGTCAAACACTTTAGATTCAAACTCACGCATACACATGGTTTGAATCAAAGCAATGACGAAATCCTTTTCGATATCGAACGTGTCACCCTGGACTCGCCCGATACTTGCACCTGGACAAAATTCCTTAATTTTATCGACCCATTGGTTTGCAAGAAACTCCTTATGGACCACAATCATGGTCCTGACTTTTAGTTGTGCCGACAGAGCCAAGGCGACCGTAGTTTTTCCGTAGCCGCACGGGAGTGAGAGAACCCCCCCGCCTTTTTCACGAAAGGCTTGAACTCCTGCATCGAGAGCTTCTGGTTGTCGCGTTGCTTCTCGCAATTTCCCGCCAAAATTGATCCCGTGAGCATCAGCAGGAGTACGGCGGGAGTCGGTGGTGGGCGCCCCGAACCGTTCGCAACCGTAATACTTTGGCACCAAAATGGAACCATCTTTGCCGACCCTAAACACCTTGAAGGAGGGTGATTGAATCCCCAGTGCATTCTCTATAGGTCTTACAGTGAGCTCCTTTTTAATATCAGATGAATTTTGAACTAAAATTGAAAATCCCTGACGGGTCAGAAACCCTTTAGGTTTCTCGACCGACATTTTTCTTGTACAATATAAGATGGCAACCTTTAACCCTTCAAACGGTTCCGTGTTTGGGACTGGACCTGATGGATACGGGTTTACATGGACCCCCCCTTTCACAAGTCAGGCGCAAATTGATAGTTACATGCAGGCACTTCAGGGTGTTTCAAGTTTAAGGAAAAAGGGATTTATGAACATTTCCGGTTCCGGAAATTTACCTCCAAGTACAACTATATCAGCAGTTGCTACAAGTAATGAGCTCCCGGCAGTTCAAGTATATAATATTGCCAATCCGCCTATATTTGCAGTTGTTTATACCGATTCTAATGGAGCATCTAATTTTTCTTATAAGAATGATCCAAGTAACCGCATTAAACTCGTTCAGGGTGGTTCGCGGATTGATCCTCTTGTTTCTGGAGCAAGCCCTTCCCCTGTGAGTGGATCGCCTATTACCACTGGCACCACAGAACAGACGAGTGTAGATACCGTGAAGCAGACGTACGCAACAAGTTCCACTCAAGAAAGTTCAGGAGGAGGTATTTTAGGACTCATATGCTGGTGTCTCTCATGTATGTCGAGTATAGGATTAATAGGTTTTATAGGATTTTTAGTATACATGGCACTTAAAAAATCCTAAATTTCTTTTATGGAATAGAGTACTTTGTATGGGATACAGTCCCACATTTTGGTTTCTATGTGAACCTCGACGGTAAGACCCAATTCCATTTCCTGAACGGTTTTATCTCCCAGAACTTTACACATGATTCGTCCGTAACGATACGGAACCTTGACTCGTCCAATTCCTTCAAGTTCAAGGTATTTTCGCCCGTCCCAGTCGTATAGGGCTCTCTGAATTTTTGTACGAGTCACCATGTCTATTCAAGTAAAAATCTTTTTATATTATAGAATGCCGGTTCAACAATGTCGCTACGAATATAGCGATGTTTATGAAGCGGATGTGGAAGTATGTGAAATGGTAGAAACAGCGGAAGAATCTGCGGCTAACTGGGCAGCCATTAATGAGGCAGAGGCAAGATACCAGGAAGCCGCGGAAGCAGCGTGGGGACCGGGTGGCGTACCACCATGCGCAGGACCAGGTCAACAGGGAGATCAGTGTTGTCCTGGGTTAACTTCAGTATGGCATCCAGGTGAGTATGACCCAGATTACCCAGATTGGGGTGCATATTATACTTGTGAACAACCTCCACCACCACCACCTCCCCCGCAAACATTCACTGGATATGTTTCTGGTCCTTTGGCTGTTAATGTAGCTGTAGGAGGGTGTCGAGGAAGCTCAGGATGGGTTGTTGGAAAACAAAGTGACTGCAATGATAGATATGATGCGGCAAGAGCCAAAACTGTACATGAATGGCGAGCCTATTATGTAGATGGTCCAGTACCCAATCAGTCACTGTGCCCTCAAATTGGAACCCTCGCAAACGCTCAGTGGGTAGATAATAATAACAAACCAGGTTTTGTAACTGGGGAATATGGTATAGGTGATAAAATTCGTTTACAATGTGCTTATTCAAGTATAACTAATCCGTTTGATACACGAGCTATAGATACATTCAAAGGACCAGAGACTACTGATTTGGCAACTATACAAAAAGCATGGTGTGATGCCAAAAACTACGCAGGTTTAAAAAACAATGGGGATTGTAGAACTTTTTATACAAATCGTCAAGACTATGATTTTCAATTAGTTTCTAGAATTCAAATAGAAAACCCAAATGGAGAATGGGCAACTAATCCCGATTATCTTCTAATTGTTACGCAAGTTGCGGCAGGGAGGTATTCTGCTGGGAGTTCTGTAGGGGGAAGAGATTTGGCACGAGGTATGATTAATAATTACTGTATGACACAAAATCGACAATGGCCGGATATTGAGAATATTAGGGTTATTATTAACATGTGGGCGCTTCAACCCTCGGATGTAGATGATGCTACCAGATTATTTGCGGCAGCAATTATAGAAGGTTATTGTAGAAGCAACCCTTCATCTTCCCACTGCGACTGTTTTAATGCCAACCAATTCGGTACAAACATATTTGATGCGTGCCGAGGCAACACCTCAACTGCATGCACAGATATTAACATAATCGCTCAATCTTTTGATGCTGCAGCCCCTATATTTGCACCTCAAATTAGAGCACTCAAGAATTATATAACTCCAAAATGTGCTGTCGGGGCGTGTGTGAGTGCAGCGACAAGCGCTATATCTCCATATCTCCCACCAACCAATTTAGCTGCACTCAAATGTGAATCAAATATAACTGTATGTCTTCAGAACGTCAAGGTGGGTGGAGATCTTAGAGCAGCAATTAATCAATCTTGTGCAACAAATCTTGCTATTGGAGGACCTGTTCCTCCAGATCCCACACCTTCAACAAACCAAGGTTTCCAGAATGTACAGGCTGTTCAAGCGAACGCAAATGCACCTGGCGGCGGTACACTCGCTGCCGTTTCATCCCCCGGAGTATCGAGTACACAGGTGACCACCACTGGAACTCCCGGGGGAGGTATCAATCAGAATATTACAAGTAATACACCTGTGGGAATAGCTTCATCGGGCGGACCCGTATCTTACACTTCACCTGCTCCAGAGCGGATAGAACAGGCGACCATGTCAACGACAGTACCATCAGATAATACACAAAAGTATGCATTAGCTGCTGGAGGTGGTCTTTTAGGACTTTCTTGCAGTTGTTTGTTTTTGATATTTATAATAGTAATTGCAATGTTGATGTTCGGAGGAGGGAATAGCAAGCCGGCGGCTCCACCCGTTATTCCTTTAGGAGCTTACGGGCTTTAATTTTACTTTTTAAACATCATGAATAAAAAGAAAGCACCGCCTGCACATGACATGAGTACGCAAAGTAAGCAAATAATACCTCCGACTACCCCGAAAGACTCGAACATACTGGCGAAACTCTCAAACGGACCCTTAGTTTTAGCAGTTCCTTTTTGATCTACAGTCGTAGAAGTTTTTGTTTCGCTGTCCGTACCTCCGAGTTGGTCAGCAATTTGAGTAACAATATTTGTAGCAAGTACATTTGCGCAAAAATTCTGATCTATACGAATAGGAGCCCTGCATTTTCTTATTTTTATAAATCCATCTTGCTGTCCCATAACCTCAGATGTCATAGAAGTATACGTCTCGTCCGTGAGTGTTTGGTTTACAATATTCTGAATATTCTGGGTCACGCTCGTGTTGGTGGCAGTTGATGCCTCGCCGCCAAATGTTGAGGAGGTTGCTTGCGCCTGTTGATTTGCGGCATTTGTGAGATCGTTTGTTATATGGCTACGAAGATCGGCGACTGTAGTTTTATCGAGACTTACACCCACTTGAGAAGTAATGTTAATTTTCTGAGTTATGTCAATTGGGCAGTTCTCACCCTGATCATCTATCTCTATACTTACAGATTGGCGAGCCATAACTGAGGAACTCGAACTCGAACTATTTTTTGTAATAAAGTTCGAGGTCGACGATACTAAAGAATTAAAAGTTGTGTCAAAACTTGTTGAAGCTTGTGCCCCATTACCACAAGGCCACAAGACATCACACATTAATATAGTTTAGCAAAAAAATTACTGGCAACAATAGTGCTTTCCACATCCGGCACTCACGGCATTTGGGTATGTCGAAGCCGTCTGTTGACAAGTTAGTTTATCTGGAAACATATAAGGGTCATTATTTGGTTTGAGTACACACATGCGCCCAGCTGGGACTGGAGTGGGTGTGCAAGGTTCAGGTGCCAGTGCATCAGCAAAGCTCTGACGCTTGAAAAGAAATACGGCAAACAGCACGAGAACGAGAGCTGCGATTATAAAGTCCTCCATTTATATCTTGTAAGATTATAAAATGAACAACTTGGTCATTTATGGTCTGATTGCTCTTCTCGTTATAGTCCTGCTTTACAAGGGCAGAAGCTACTTTGACAGCCCAGCACCAGCACCAGCACCAGCACCAGCTGCCGGTGCCCCAGCACCCCAGTGGAAGGCGACCATGATCATCAAGCAGGGTGACAATTGCCCAGATGCATCATGGACCAAGATTGGTGAGGTCATGTGTGCTAAATAGAGACATCAAGCGTAGTTTTAGTACAAATGAAGCTCATATTCTGTCTTCCCGGACAGACGTATTCCCGTGATTTTCTCCTGGCATGGACTGAACTGATGATGCAAGCGAGTGCACGTGGACACCAGATTATGGTGGCTCAGAACCTGAACCGTCAGTTGTGTGTATCGGGTGATCCCGAGAATGGTCCTTTCCAGGGTCAGGATTACGATGCCGTCATGTGGATCGGTCAGGATGTGGTTTTCAAGAGTGAGGATTTTTTCAAAATTCTGGAGAGTCCACACAACGTGACGGCAGGTATCTACATGACTGAGACGCTTCAGAACTTTGATGTTATTCGCAAGTTTTCACCAGATTTTCCAAAGGGCAAGTATCTTCGCCCCGACGATATCGTAGGCGCTGCTCAGTACGTACCAGTTGATTATACTGGAATGAACTGGATGCTGGTTCGCAAGGGTGTTTTCGAGAAGATTCCTTACCCTTACATCTGGTCTACTCAGATGGACAGTGAGGAGATGAATTTTTGCAAGACGGTCGATGAGCCTATTCACATTGATACCACGATTCGTATTGGAAATCAGAAGCGAATGATTATTTGAGACCAAACTCGATAACGAGTTCATCCAAGTCCCTGTAGTAACGGGCGAGGTCCTTTTTGAAACGTGCATCTTGTTTTGCACCCATTTTGACTAAATATGCTAAATTCGCCTTGCTGTACTTTGTTCGCGTCTGATTGTCTGTAGGTTTTCTAGGCATCTGTTTCTTTGCCTTTTTAGGTTCAGACGTTTCAACAGGACGCTTGTCGATATATGACAAGGCTTGCATCACCGTGTCTGCCAAGTCATCCTTTTTCTTGTGGGAATCAAAAAATTGAATCCAATCTGCATTCGTGGCACTATCAATAAACTTGCGCGCGCGTTCGATACTCGCTTTCTTCCTTTGAGCGTACTTTGCTTTTCCCGCGCCAGCCACGTCAGGAATCTTGTGGCGCGCATCCCAGATAACCACCTGCTTTTCCTTGACTAAAAAATAAGTGTGAAGGAGGTTTTCAATTCCCTTCATTCCACGGTTGCGATCGGGTTGTTTCTCGATCAGAACCGTTTGAGCCTCGAGAATCCACGGCTTTTCATTCAAGTGGCGCACCATACACTGAAAAATACCATCGACATGCATGGGTGGCACGCCCGACACGTCCCACCGTTGGATCCGTTTCGTCTTTTGATCTATGAGACACATTGCTAAATTCTTAATTCCACAGTCAATTGAGAGCAGGCTCATCTATTCTTAAAGACTTATCAGGTTTTTAAGTCAATGAGTACAGATTTACTCTGCTGGTGGTGCATGCACGGATTGCCACAGCGACCATGCATTCATCTACCTATCAAATATGATGACAGGCTCGACAGGTTCACATGTATGGGAAATTTCTGCTCGTGGCCGTGCTCCAAAGCGTTCGCGCTTGATATGAATACGTCTCGTTCAGGTGAAATCCAGATGTACCTCGCGCTGATGCGTAAAAAGGCATATGGGAAGAGTTTGCCCTGTTGGCCGGCACCTAAGCGATGGGCGCTCAAGTGTTTTGGTGGAACTATGAGTATCGAGGAATTCCGCAGTTATGGGGGATTCGTCGAACCTCCTATCGTACACTGGCCGCACGAAAAGCTGTACGTGCCTATTATAGGTGGGTCAGAAGTCAAGACAGCTGTTCAAAATTCAGGCGTTTCAAATACTGGTTCAAAAAAGAAACTCCATGATATCGAAAATTCAACAACTGAAACGAGCACATTGAAACTCAAGCGAAACAAACCGCTTCAGAGATCAGATTCAAAGCTTGAGAATATTTTGGGAATTACGAGGAAGGGTAAGGAGACCCCGCCGACGAGCTAAAAGTACCAGGTGCAGGTGAAGGTCCTGTAGCTGAAGGTGGCATGGTCATAGGCTGGGGAGCTGGTGAGCCGTATGTACTCATCGGTGAGGTGGTAGTAGATGATGGAGATGGTGTCATCTGCGACGATGCAGATGCTGGTCCAGGGACTTGTGCTGGAGACGAGAAACCTGCGGGGCTTGAAACACTTGATCCTGGGCTGGACATTGGACGCGACGCGGCGGGTCCTGGGGTCATCGTCTTCATACCGGGCATTGGTGTGAAATTTGGGTCCGGAAGTGACCCCTGAACAACGGTAGGCTTTCCTGTGTACTTCACGGGCTTATTGATAGAGTCCATGATACTCGGCACCTGTGGGAACTGAGCGAGTCCCACGGCGACGAGTGAATTATCAGCCGTTGCGATATCTGCCGGATCAAGGGGTGCCTGATAGTAAGAAACACGTGGCATCTTATTTACATTCGAGACTATAATCCAGGCAAATATTAACCCCAAAAGCAGTGACAAGAGCCACCTCATTATTATTAGTCGCGAAATTTTAATTTGTGTCTTTGTTTTTGGGTCGGTCTGGATTTCGGGGGACATGGGTCGGTACTCCTGTACCACGTGTCACCTATGTGCGCGCGCCACTGAATAGACATTCTATCGAGTGCTTTGCGACATAGAACACACGGAAAAGAGGTACCCAGGACCCCGCTAAACAGAGTCCTCTGAACAACAAAATCCCCGTATTTACGATGAATCCAGTGAGGAAATTTCGAAGGCGGAATACCCTGACGGGAACTTTGAACTACAAATTGTTTTATGAGTTTGCGCTCGGCGCAGCAATGACAATCACTTTGCACGTAGGGTCCATACGGGACACCGGGTCGTGGTACAAACCACGACCGGATACATCTGGTCTACCTAGAATACGCACTTTCCTTTTAAGTCGAACGGTGAAAAATTCGTGTCATGTCAGCGACTAGGGTCACGCGCCCAAAAGAAAGTCAAACTTACATACAGATGCAGCACGCATATCGCACCTACGCGGGTGGCAAGTTTGCCGAGTTGTTTGGAGAGGGGGTTATCGCACGCAATTGTGAGCGCTCAGTACTCAACTGGACATTCAAGAAATTCCCGAGAGATGATGCGGCGTGGGACAACAAGTATTTCAGGGCAACCTACAAGCAAAAGCTCGTCAATTTGCTCACTGAGTTCAAACGGGAAAAATCCAAGATGGTGGCGGTCTCGCTCATCACTGCAGGGGACGGCGGTGTCAAGGTGAAGCTCGATATCGTGCCTCAGCTCGTGTGCCGGCTTCAGCGCAAGGAGTTAGAGTCTACAAAACTGGCGTGGTATTCGCCAGAAGTTTTGGACCCCAACGGTCTTTACTCACAGGCAATGTTCAAGCGCAAGAAAAATGAGCTTGAGATGGAGACTGCTAATTCGAAGCGGGACGAGGACTACACGGGGATGTTCAAGTGCGGTAAATGCAAGTCGAAAAAGACGACCTACTATCAGATGCAGACCAGGAGCGCGGATGAGCCCATGACGACATATGTGACTTGCTTGGGGTGCAGCAACCGCTGGAAGTGCTAGTGTAAAAAAAATATTCGCCAATATTACAAATGTCCCTTTCCCGCTACATCGGTCAGAAGAATGTCCTCGGTCACGCACTCACCGCCACTGAGGTGAAGACCCTCCACATGGTGGAGCCAGGTGTGATGCACTACAAGCTGCGCTCCAAGGGCGGCAAGTTTGTTACCCGTGTCTTTAAGCCAGCTGCCACCCCAGTCATGGTGGCTGAGCTGCAGAAGAAGGTGCGCAAGGTTCGCAAGAACTTTGGCACCAAGCGCGGTCCCCGTGCAAAGCTCAGCCCCATCGGTCTGGCTGGCATGAAGATCATGCTGCCCCGTGGTCGCCCACGGAAGGTGCGCCGTCACATTGTGACCCCAGGCAGCGCCATCGGTCTGGCTGGCATGAAGATCATGCTTGCCCGCAAGAAGCGGTCCGACGCTGGCAAGAGCCGCAAGGTGAGCCCCATCGGTCTGGCTGGCATGAAGATCATGCTGCCCCGCGGTCGCCCACGCAAGGTGGTGCGCCACATCGTGACCCCAGGCAGCGCTATCGGTCTGGCTGGCATGAAGATCATCCCCGCCCGCAAGAAGCGCAGCAACGCCGGCAAGGCTCGCAAGGTGCGCGCCGCTGGTCCAGGACCAGTCATGCGCCGCTACCTGGCAACCATGGCACGCAAGGAGAAACTGTCCAAGAAGCGCGCCGCCAAGAGCCCATTCGCCAAGCTGATGGCATCTCTGAATTAAATTGTTACTATTTAGTAACAATGAACTGGAACCTCCCGAACCCCCACCTGCGCAAGACCCGCAGCAATTTCGGTAAGAAGCGCGGACCCCGTGTGCAGCGTCTGGTCAGCCCAGGAGCTCTGGGTATCAAGTCTCTGTTCAAGCACATCAAGGCTGGACCCAAGGTGAGCACCCGCGGCATCGCAGTGCCAACCGGGTTCCTGAACACCAAGCGCCGCGTCATTCTGATGACCGGTCAGGGCAAGTATATTTCTAAGACTGCCAAGGGCGGCGCAGTGTACAACCCCAAGGCAAAGTTCCACAAGAGCCCAGGCGGTACCGAGCGTTCTACCAAGTACCTGAAGAACCTCATGGACATTCCCCTGGCTATCCGTCCCAAGTTTAACCGCAAGGAGCGCTCCAATATCCTGAAGAAGCGCGCCCCATACGCCGCCCGCGTGCGCGGTGTGCGCGTGCTGCCCGTCAAGCGCGCAGGCTACCTGACTGAGCTGTTCGAGGGATACCCCGCCAAGCGCGGTCGCGGACGTCCCCGCAAGGTGCGCACCCCAGGACCCGGACCAGTCATGCGCCGTTTCCTGGCAACCCGTGCACGCAAGGCTAAGCTGTCCAAGAAGAGCCCATTTGCCAAGCTGATGGCATCCCTGAACTAAGCGCGTAAATATACTTAAAAACATTTAAACTGTCCAAGACATATGACCTCACCAGGGTCACTTGTCCGGGTATGGACAGACGTGGGAGCTCGCAAACCAGTCCCACTTCTGGCTAAAGTTGTTGAAAAGGATGGAATTATTTTGGTTATTAGATATTTATCTGAAAACAAAGAGGATGGAATTTGGCGCTACGAGGATGATACTTATGAAGTGGAGGATTGCCCCGAGTCCATTGCCGAATATCTCAAGACTGATGATGAAGAGAATATCGGATTTAAACTGGTCGATGATGGATTTGTAAAAATGGAGTCAGACGATGATTATGTCCCAGATTCAGACGAGGAGAATGAAGAGTCTGATGAGGAAACTGATGAGGAAACTGATGAGGATGATTTTGAAGACGAGGATGATGATGAAGAGGATGAAGATGGGTCCGAGTCAGAAGATTCTCTTGATGAATAGTAAATGCAACAGAACATCGCTCTTTGGATTCTTGTCCTCTTAGTCATTTGGTTCATGTTTTTCCGTAAAAAATCAGATTACTGTGGTGCGTGCGGCGGGTCTATTGCTTGACTTAAAAACTAAAAGTATATATTAATAAATGTCCATAACCAGTAAATTTATCCAGGCGTTTGATTCTATGAACAAGGAGCATGTCGAATGGCTATCTCATATGATTGACCTGGCTGAGTCGCTGAACGACCCGGAAGCTCGTATTAAGCTCGTGAATGAGATTAATATGAACCCCATGAAGATTGTGCTCGAGCAACGCGATGCTCTTGACTGGGCGCATATTCACTTTTGTTTGTGCGGAGTCTATTCCAAGGCGGTTCTGAGAAAAAAGGCGTTTATTCCTGCCTAAAAAATTAAATTTTTAAAACAGAATGGGATACGTATTCACACACGATTATTTCGGAACATCTGAAATTAAGGTATCACTGGATGAAAATGCTGATAAATCTGCAAAGTGGAAAATGTTAGAAATTGGGTCATTTGAAGGTTCGTCTGCAGTTTATTTTTCAGATAATATGCTGGATCATTCTGAAGCAGAATTGACATGCGTAGACCCTTTCCTGTCAAGTGACCCAACCACACCCTTTTCTATGGGTGGAAATGATACTTTGCACTTATTTATAAATAATATATCAAAAAGTAAGAATTTCCAAAAGATTATATTCCATAGAATGTTTTCTTCTGAATTTTATAATAAAAATACTAAAAAATTCAATTTCATATATGTGGATGGGAGTCACCTGATTGAGGATATAAAGAATGATTTTAACGAGTGTTTAAAGATAATAGAATTAGGTGGTTTTCTTGCGTTTGATGATTATTTATGGGGTGACGGCTCTATCAAAAAGTGTATAGACGAATTATATGAAGCTAATAAACATAGATTACAGATCCTAGGACATGGGTACCAGATTCTTTTCCAGTATATACAGTAGATGGAAACTTGGAAAAAAGGTGTTTTAGTTTTATTAGCCCTTTGTGTTTTTTTGTGGATTTATAACCCTTGTAGTCTTTTTAGCAGGAGGATTCTATGTCGCGAATAATCCTGATGTAATCGGTGCAACTCTTTCCCCAGTTCCTTC
>Ga0209296_1001996_pt1 | contig 14983 bp, 25 predicted proteins | sample S_130206_EF_Meta_FD_187319 | JGI IMG/M metagenome (GOLD analysis project Ga0209296, IMG submission 187319) | Freshwater microbial communities from Lake Simoncouche, Canada to study carbon cycling - S_130206_EF_MetaG (SPAdes) (version 2) | ecosystem: Environmental > Aquatic > Freshwater > Lake ...
CACGCCCTCTCTCCGAGGGTTTTAAGGATTTTGGGGTATTTACACCACCAAAAAATGAGAGGAATTTAAGTGCCTAGAGAACAAAATCATCGGATATTACCAAGTTTAGAAAAGAGTGTTGACTATGCTCAACAAAATGGTTGGATTACAGAAGCTGATTTGTCAGGGGTAGCAATGGCATTTTGTTTGGCTGGCATCATTGATAATTTACCTGATTCTGAAACTAAAGAGATTACAAACATGTCTAGACAGTTACAAGTCATATTAGATAAATATGGTTTGAGTGTGTTTGGACGTGGCGAGCGTCCCGAGATTGCAAGTGAGGTGACACCTCTTGACAAAATCCGTTCTGGTCGGATCATCAACCCCGAGAATCTCAACCACAATAACGAATCACCAAACTAAATCACAAGCTGTAGCAGATTTGGCAAAGGCCATTGGTATGCCTTTGATGCCTTGGCAAAAGTTTGTTCTGGATGATTCTTTAAAGCATGTCAATGATCAATACATTCACAAAACAGTAGGCGTTTTGGTTTCAAGACAATGTGGCAAAACTCATTTACTTAGAATGAGAATCTTGGCAGGGTTATTTCTATTTGATGAACGTTTACAAATTGCCACAGCACAAAACAGAGACGTTGCCTTAGAAACATTCAGGAACGTTGTTGAAATGATTGATGGATATGATTGGCTAACCAAAAAAGTCAAACAAGTTACAAGGGCAAATGGTCGCGAAGAGATTGAATTAAAAAATGGCGCGCGTTACAAAATTATAGCACCAACACCAGGTGCAGCTAGAGGTTTAACAGCAAACACAGTTTACCTAGATGAAGCAAGACAACACAAAACAACAGATGCTTTTGCAGCTCTTGCTTACACAATGCAAGCCTCAAAAAATCCTCAGATGTGGATTACTTCGAATGCAGGGTCGGCTGACTCAATTGTTCTAAATCAATTAAGAGCTAGGGCATATCAAAAAATTGAAACAAACTCAGATGATGACATCGCTTGGTATGAGTGGAGTGCTGAACCACACCTCAAATTAGGCGACAGAAAAGCCTGGCAACAAGCCAACCCGGCACTTGGTTACACAATTACAGAAGAAACTTTACAAGCACGAATGGGTGACCCTGCTGAAATCATCCAAACCGAAATGTTATGCCAATGGGTTGACACACTCAACAGTCCATGGCCACATGATGCATGGCAAGGCTGCATGCAACCAGATATGAAACTAGATGCAGACAGACCAACATGGATAGGTGTTGAAATATCACCTGAAAGAACTTACTTTGCAATAGTCGGTTCACAAATGCTTGAAGATGGATCAATTGCAGTAGGACTAATGGACATGATGGACTCAGATAAAGCATTAGATGATTTGATGATTGCCGACAGAGTAGCTCAATGGTCAAAAACCTATAACGCTGAAAGTGTGTTATTAAACAGATTTAGTGGTGACTCAGTTGCAGCCAAACTACGTCAAGCAGGTATCAATGCTGAGGTTGTAGCTGGAACAAAATACTATCAAGCGTGTAATGAATCCCTGGGTGCAATGACAGGTGGGCGTTTGAGCCACGCCAATCAGCCGGAACTGACAGCATCTGTCATTGCATGTATTAAGAAAACAAATGACTCAGGTATCTGGTATGTAATGAGAAGAAAACAATCCACAGCAGCCATTGCAATGATGTTAGCGATTCACAAAGCAACCGAAAGACAATCAGCCGGAGAAATAGACATCCAGATTGCTTAACTCACTATTCAATGATGGCTTAAATTACATTGGTGTAATATGATGTATATACCATGGGACTCTTAACCAATTTCATTAAAGACCAAGCTGAGACATCAATTGTTGATGCTGCAGCAGCACCTTACGTACTTCCAGACGGAAACCAAACATTTTACAGCTACGGATTTAACCCACCAATCTCCAGACAAGAAGCTATGTCTGTCCCGGCAGTTTCAAGAGCACGTTCACTTATATGCACAAGCATCGCAACATTGCCACGCGAAGTTTATCGCGAAATGGATGAAGCCCATATCCCTGCACCATCAATCATTGCAAATCCTGATCCACGAATGCCAGCATCTGTTGTATTTGCGTACACAGTTGAAGATTTGTTATTTACAGGAAAAGCATATTGGCAAATCCTTGAAATGGATAACACAACAGGTCGTCCAATATCAGCACAATGGATTTCTTCTGACAGAGTATTTCAAAAATTAGATTACACATCAAAATTTGTTATTGGTTATCAAATTGATGGTATTGAAACACCTAACTTTGGTGTTGGTGCTTTAATTCCATTTACCGGACTTGATGAAGGCATTTTAAATCGTGCCGGATTAACACTTCGTTCAGCTTTAGAATTAGAAAAGGCTTCATACAGATTTGCACAAGAGCCAACACCATCTGTTGTATTAAAATCTTCATTACCATTACCTAAAGAACGCGTCACAGCTCTTTTAAATACCTGGAAAACTTCTAGACAAAATCGCTCAACTGCTTTCTTAAATGATAGCGTTGAAATGCAAAGTGTCGGGTTCAACTCAGCAGAATTACAACTAGTGGAAGCCAGACAGCACTTAGTTTCAGAAGTTGCAAGACTAACAGGAATTCCAGAATGGTATTTAGGTGTCAATTCTTCCGGAATGACTTACTCCAACGTAACATCCGAACGCAGAGCTTTAATTGATTTCTCATTAAAACCATTATTAACAGTTATTGAAGAACGTTTATCAATGCCTGACATTTTACCAAGAGGACAAAAGGCAAGATTTGATTTAGATGACTTTTTAAGAGGCAACCCTCTTGAAAGAGCAGAAATTTATTCCAAGTTAGTACCACTTGGAGTGATGACAGTAGACGAAGTACGTAGAGACGAGGATTTGGTCAAACCAATATGAAATTAACATTTCAATCAGAAGTTTTAACAGCTTCTATAAGCAAAAGAGAAATTACCGGATTAATTGTTCCATTTGGAAAAGTTGGTCAAACATCAATGGGTCAAGTTGTATTTGAACAAGGCTCATTGAATGTTTCAGGTGATATAAAGTTTTTATCAGAACACGACAACACAAAACCATTAGGCAGAATGATTGCACACAACGTCACACCAATTGGAATTGTTGCAACATTTAAACTAGCTAACACAACAACAGCAATGGATCATCTAATTGAAGCCTCCGAAGGTTTAAGAAGTGGTTTATCAGTAGGTGCAAACATTGACACTTATGAAAACAAAGATGGTGTTGTACACGTAACTAAAGCAAGCCTGGTTGAAGTATCACATGTTTCAAATCCAGCATTTGCTGAAGCACAAATCACAGATGTCGCTGCAACACAAGAAGTTGCAAGCGAAGAAGAAGTCGCTGCAAGCGCAGATGACCAAACAACAACCGAAAGTGAGGTCACTTCAATGGCAAACCCAGAAGAAGTAACTCCAGAGGTTCAAGACGCTGCGCCACAAGTTGATGCAGCAGTTGAAGCCTCAAAAGTAGTACACCCTGCAATATTTACTAAACCACGTTCACCAATTACCTCAGCTGCTTCCTACTTGGAACACAAGATTAAAGCATCTATGGGAAATCAAGAATCAAACTTATTTGTTATGGCTGCTGATGACACATCATCAACCAACACAGGCTTGACTCTTGCACCACACATGAACGAATTTGTTTCAACTTCAATCGCTGGCCGTCCAACAATAGATGCATTATCATCTGGTGTTTTGCCTCCAACCGGTTTAAGTTTTACAATTCCAAAATTGACAGCAGTTCCAACTGTTGCAGACACAGATGAAACAGCAGCACCATCTGAAACAGGTATGACTTCTGATTACATAACAGTAAACGTAAACAAGTTTGCTGGACGTAATGAAGTTTCACTTGAGCTCATTGAAAGAAGCGGGCCGTTATTCCTATCTGAGCTTGTTTCCCAAATGGCAAATGCCTATGCTCTTGCAACTGATAAAGCAGCAGTTGCTGTTTTAACAGCATCAGGAACACAAGCAACAGGCGTTGCAGCAACAGCAGCAGGATTACAATCCTTCGTTGCAGTTGAATCAGCAGCTTGCTACAAGAACTCAGGTTCTTTTGCACGTAACTTAATTGCTTCCCCAGATCAATGGGCTGCAATCATGGGTTACACAGATGACAACAAACGTCCTCTTTACATTGCTGCACAACCACAAAATGCATCAGGCAATGTTTCAGGACAAGCAATTCGTGGAAATGTGTTAGGTCTTGACCTTTATGTTGATCATGGAATTGTTACATCAGGCATCATTGATGAATCAGCATTTATCGTTGCCCCAGAAGCAGTAACTGTTTACGAATCACCAACTCGTCAAGTACAAGTAACACGTACAACTGACGGAATGGTTGAAATCATGCTTTACGGCTACCTAGCAATAGCAGCCAAAAAAGCAGCTGGTATTCGCAGATTTAACTTAACCTAAATCAAGCGAGTTTAACCGACTCTCCCGGTTTAGACCCCTGTACCGGGAGGGTCACCCAAAGAAAAGGAAAATGAAATGGCATCAGTAATTACAGTTGCAGAATTAAGAGCAGCTCTAGGTGGCGTATCATCAAGCCTTTATTCAGACACAGTTTTAACAGATATTATTGATGCAAGTGAAGCCGTTGTTGGTTCAATGCTTGTTCAATGGAATGCTCCAATTGATAAACACAAATCATCATCAGCAACAAAAACTTGGTTTCATACAACTATTCCACACAAATTTTATGCAGGTCAAACAATAATTATTTCAGGTGTATCAGCACACAATGGGTCAAAAACTGTATTAACTGTAGAAGATGATTACACATTTACAATTACTACTGTCGGGGCAACAATTCACGATTGGCGTTATGATATTCCATCTGGTTTAGCAGCAGCTAACGATTTAACCCAATATGATTCAGTTTCAGAAGTTGAAGAAGCCGTATTAGCTGTAGCAATTGATATCTTTCAATCAAGAGTTGCCCCAGGTGGCGTACAACAAGGATTAGAATTTGCCCCTGCACCTTACAAAATGGGTGTTGCTTTAATTCGCAAAGTAAGAGGCCTATTAGGTAAACACATTGATGTTGAAAGTGTTATCGGCTAATGGCAACAATACAATCATTACGTGATGGCCTTGAATCAGCCATTACTTCAAACACAATTTACTCAGTTTATGATCATGTACCTGAAACAGTATTACCTCCAGCAGTTTGTTTAATCTCAGGTGACCCATGGTTCGAAATAGCAACCATTGGAAGCACCCCAACATTTTATGCAAGATACACCCTGGAAGTCATTGCACAAGCAATAAGTAATCCAGGTAGTTTAGCAAATTTAGAGACAATGATTCAAACAATTTTGCCTCTAATACCAAACACTTGGCAGATACTTTCAGTAAGTAGCCCAAGAATCAAAACGACTAACACAACTGATGTTCTTGCAGCAGAAGTGCAAGTTAGAACAATCTGGAATCCTTAAGGAGGAATCATGGCAACAACAGTATTAACTGGAAGAGGCGTGGCCTTAACCTATGCAACTGTAAACTATGACGACCAAATCGTCAGCGCAACAGTAACCCTAGATGATGCAACAGCAACGTTACAAACACTCAATGGGCTAGTTGATTACACAGTTGACAACGAAATCGGAACTCTCGATTTAGAAATTGTACAAGACTGGGGTGCAGCAACTTCACTATGTGACACCATGTGGGGCGATGCTGACACAACACCAACAACAACAAAAGCAGTAACAGTTGCTCTTGGTGGAAAAACAATCACTTTGTCTGTATTACCAAAACGCCCTAACTTTGGTGGTTCAGCACCGGACGCATTGACAACAACAGTTTCATTGCCAATCCGTTCAGTAAGCAAGTCCTAATCGGGAAACAGGGGTCACCTAATGTTTAAAGTTAAAATGGAATGGGAATTAACTAATGGCCAAAAGTACGAGTCATGGACAATCCCATGGGAAATTGCACAAGCTGAAAAAGATACTGGACAGACTTTGTTCAGCGTTATCAAAAACGAACAACCACCAACACTTGACCAACAATTCAGGCTTTGCTATCAAATGCAAAAACGCCTTGATGATAAACCAGTTGGCACATTTGAAAATTGGCGACAAAACGTTGTTCACATCTTTGCAAGAGATTTTGAGGCAACAAATTTTACCCAACCGGAAGCATCCAAAGATATTTGATAGAACTGGCCGTTGTAACGCGCCAGCCATTGTCAGAGTTCGAGACGCTTTCGGCAGAGCAAATATCAACAATTGCAGAAGTTGTGAGGGTCATGAATAATGGCTGAGCCAAAGAACACATTTGGTTTTGATGTGATTGACAAAGATATTTATGCTGTGCTCAAAACTTTTAAAGCCATGGACAAAATTGCTAGTGAAGATTTGAGAAAAGTTGCTCAAGAAATTGCTCAAGAAGCAGCAGATGCAATTAAGAACGCAGCAAGTTTTAATGGTCGTCAAGCTTCAGCTCTTGCTTCAACAGTTAAAGTTGCCAGAGACAGAGTTCCAAAAATTACTATTGGTGGAGATCAATCAATCACATCATCAGGTGCTAAAGCCGGAGACATTTTGATGGGTGCAGAATTTGGATCATACAAATATAGACAATTTCCAACACGTTCACCTATGTCACCAACAGGTAAAGGCAACGTAGGTTATTTCATATTCCCAACACTTAAAATGATGCAACCTGCAATCAAAGCTAAATGGGTTGCAGGAATTGATAAGATAAGACAAGAATGGAAGGAGAGAATTTAAATGGCTGACATTAGAACACTCAAACTTGCTTTATTAGCTGACACAGCTCAGTTCTCTTCTGGCATGAAAAAAGCAGGAGATGACACAGATGATTTTAATACAAAGGTTGGGAACTTTGCTAAAGCAGCAGGAGCAGCATTCCTAGCCCTTGGAGCAGCAGCAGCTACAGCAGCAGTCAAAATTGGTGTTGATTCAGTTAAAGCAGCCATTGAAGATGAAAAGGCTCAAAGAAATCTTGCTAAGACTTTAGAGAATGTTATTGGTGCAACTAAAGCACAAACAGATGAAGTTGAAAAATACATTACTAAACAATCATTGTCCCTTGGAATATCAGACGACAAACTTAGACCAGCCTATGCAAGGTTGATTCGTTCGATTAAGGATACTGGGGAAACTCAAAAGGCTCTTAATCTTGCAATGGATATTAGTGCTGCTACAGGAAAAGATTTAGATTCAGTAGCTTCTGCATTAGGTAAAGCCTACGATGGCAACTCTGCTGCCCTTGGCAAACTTGGTTTAGGTATTGATTCAACCATTCTTAAAAGCAAAGATATGGACAAGATTACTAAAGAACTTGGTAAAACATTTAGTGGATTCGCTGAACAAGAAGCCAACACACTTGAAGGACGATTTGCAAGAATATCAATTGCTATTAACGAAGCCAAAGAAACTTTAGGTTATGCGCTTCTCCCATTTGTGGAAAGATTTGCAACTTTTGTAACAGAAAAAGTATTACCAACATTGGATTCATTTGTTCAAGGATTAACAGGTGCTAAGGGCATCAAAAAAGCCGTCTATGATGCTGGCACAGGTGTTGTTTCATTCACAGATGATCTAGATGCAAATCAATCAGCAGGCTATGGTTTAGGTGCTGCATTCAACAATTTAGGCAAATCAATTGCAGAATTAAACACAGCTTTATTTGCTTCATCAGGTGAAGGCTCAGGACTAGTTCAAATGATTAACGGCCTAACAAAACTTACCAATTTGATATCAGACCTACTAGCACCATTTACATACCTAATTGATTTAGGAAACAGATTTGCTGCAAGCCAATCACAAGTAAGAATCGATTTACCAGGTAACGCATCAGGACTAAGTTTTCCATCTAAACCATCCGGTTCAACAGGCACAACAGTCAATGTTAATGTGTCAGGTGCAGTTGATAAAGTATCCACAGCTAGAACAGTTGTCAGCGCAGTCAATTCTGCAGCTAAACAAGGCACAGTCAATAAACTATCTCAATCAGCTTTGGGCATTGGCATTCGTTAATCATGCCATGGACTCCTGATGCTGTTGTCAAAATCAATGGAACAGCAGTAACCAACTATACCCTTGAGGGTGTCAGCATTTCAATGGGACGTGAAACCATTGATCAACAATCACAAGCAGGATACGCCAGGATATCTTTTAAAGATTATCCTCAAACATCCGTTGCTATTAATGACACAATTGTTGTACAAATCAAAAACTATTCTGCAACTCTTGTAACAATCTACACCGGCTATGTGACAGACATTCAAGCATCAGTTCTTGATGCAGGTGGCACAAGTATTGTTTATGTAACGGATATCATTTGCACAGGTGCTTTATCAAAATTGGCAAACAAAGAAGTTAACACAGCAGGGTATTCAGAGGAAAAAGATGGCACAAGAATGCTCAATGTTGTCACAGAAGCATTTGGCACAAAATGGTCACAATTACCTGCAACACAAATTTGGACAGATTACACAACTGAAACATGGAACGATTTACTTGGAGTATCAACCACATATATTGACACTCCTGGAACTTACACACTTTTTGCAGCTACAGCAGATGCTCAAAATGGATACGATTACGCAGCCGTAGTAGCCGATTCAGGTTTGGGTCAACTTTATGAACGCACCGATGGCAACTTGGGTTATTCAGATTTGGATGCCAGAGCAACCTATGTTAAAACCAATGGGTTTACAGACATTTCAAAGAATTATATTTTGGCTGATGGTATTGCTGTTCTTACTTCTAGAAATAATCTGATCAATGATGCAATTGTTACCTACGGAAATCCAACAGCTACAAGTGAAACCATTGACGCAACTTCAATTGACTTGTACGGCAAAATTGCTGCAAATACAACAACATATTTAAAGAACTCATCTGATGCTGATACTTATGGTGCAAGACAAGTTTTGTTGAATGCTTATCCTAACCCGGTTGTTTCAGGTATTGGTATACAGATTGATGCACCAACAATGACAAGTGGACTTCTTAACAGCTTAGTTAACGTGTTCTTTGGAATGCCAATCTCAATTCCTGACATTCCTAGCTTGTTATACCCAACAGATTTCTTTGGATATATAGAAGGATGGAATTGGACAATTAATAGGTTCACAGCCAGACTTGATTTAAACGTCTCAGACTTTGCCTACAGTGCGATTCCTGTGGCGTGGCAAGATGTTTACTCAGGTGAATTATGGAGTACACTAGACCCAGACCTGCAATGGCAAAACGCTTTATTAGGAGTTAATTAACACATGGCCACAACAACATATTTTGGGTGGACAACGCCTGACGACAGTTCACTTGTAAAAGACGGCGCAAGTGCAATTAGAACTTTAGGTTCTGCTGTAGATACCAGCATGAAATCTGCTTTAAATTATGCTGACTTTTTACACATTCGTGATGAAAAGGCTGCAACTACTCAAGGTGGTACATTCACAAATGGTGCTTGGAGAACAAGAGATTTAAATACAGTTAAAACAAATACTATTACAGGTGCTTCATTAGCAAGTAATCAAATTACTTTGCCTGCTGGAACATATTTTATTCAAGGTTATCCAACAGGGTTTCGTATAGAGGGAAACATTTCAAGAATTTACAATATAACTGATTCTTCTCAAGTTTCTTTAGGTACAAATATGCATTGTTCTGGAACAGGTTCACAAACTGCTTCAACTGTTAGTTGTATTGTAACCATTACAGGAACAAAAGTATTTGAATTACAACATTATGCTCAAACAACTGTTGCAAGTGTTGGTTTTGGTATTCGCAACGAAACAGGCGTTGGAGAAGTTTATTCAGAAATTTTGATTTGGAAGGTTGGATAAAATGGACGTAGCATTAGGAATTGAAGCATTATTACCAGCAGCAGAATATCGTGGATCAACAACAGATAACACAAAAGAATGCTTTGATGAACTTGTGTGGTTAGATGACAGAAAAAAACCAACTTGGAAACAAGTACAAGACGCTTACGATAAATTACCAGCAGAAGTAAAGAATCCAATTTTATGACAAATTACAAAGCAATTGCAGCTTCATGGGGACGTTCATTTTTAGCAGCATCAATAGCTTGTTATCTTGCAGGAGTTACTGACCCTAAAGCATTATTTGCTGCTGGATTAGCTGCTGTTTTACCAGTTGTACTTCGATACTTAAACCCATCTGATTACTCTTTTGGCAAAATAAACGTCAAAGAAAATGACGAACACTAAAACCTGGACTGGTCACGATGCTGCCACCTGGATGGCTGTAGCTCATCAATCTGGTCGTAGAGGTGTTAAAGGCATGTGCCTTAAAACATGTCGTGAAGCCTGGAAAATCCCTGCAAAGTATCCATCAGCAATTGTTGCGTGGAATAACACGCCTGCAAAACATAAACATTTAGACCCAATGAAAGCACCCATCGGAGCAACACATTTTTGGAAAGGTGGCAAGTTTGGCCATGTGGCTATTCAATCTGATAAACCTGGGTATGTGTGGACTACTGATTTACCTGTCAAAGACACAATAGGAAAAATCTATTACACAGGCGTGACGGATGCCTGGAGTTCAAAGTATCTTGGATGGACAACACAATTGAATGGGGTTGATTTGAATGTCTGATGAAAAAGTTGAAATACCTGATGTGTTCGGTGATGCACTTATTAACGTAATGAATTATGTTCACAAGGAACAAGAACTTGTAACAGGTTTTGTTGTACTACTGGAAACTTACGATGGCAAGAAAAAAAAGATGAGAACAGTTGTTTCACCTGGAATGCCTGAATATCAAATCTTTGGAATGATTAACTATGCCAATGAAACTTTTGCTTATGCCGACACACCTGATGATGATGATTTTGAGGATGATACAGATTATGATCCAAATTGGTACAAAAACCAATGAGTATAAATGAGTTAACAGCCATTATTGGTTGTTCATTGACTATAATAGTTTTGATGATTCGCCTAATAGCGATGCAAACTAAAATCAAACAAACATTATTCCCTAATGGTGGATCATCACTAGCTGACAAAATAAATGATATGAAGATTGAAATGACAAAATTACAGACAAAGACTGATATGATTTGGAGTGACGTAATCGACCTCAAGAAAAAGAGGTAAGTATTAAACGCTACTTAGTATTACCAGATTTACAAATCCCTTTTCACCATAAACGCAATGTTGATCGTGTATTAGATTACATTTGGGAATCAAAGATTGATGGCATATTTTGCGTAGGGGATGAAATAGACGTTGCTGAACTTGGTGCTTTTAACAAGGGAACACGCAAAGAATTTGAGGGAACACTCCAAAAGAATTTTAATCTCACTCATTCCATTCTTGCTCAGTTTAGGGAAGCTCTGGGTTCAAAGAAGAAGCCTTTTGTTCTTCAACGTTCTAATCACTCTCAAAGGATTGAAAAGTACATTTACAAGAATGCTCCAGCATTTGAATCAGTAACAGCTCTTAGGATTGAAAACCTATTGGGATTGAACAAGTTAGGAATAACTTACAACCGACAGATGGACTTTATTGCTCCTGGCGTAATCATGGGTCATGGCGATGAAGGACGAATGTATACTACGGCCGGGCTTACAGGGCTTAATTTGGCACTTAGAACGGGTCAGAATTGCGTGATTGGACATACCCATCGTCAGGGCATTTCAAAGGCTTCTAGGGGCTTTGGTGGGCGTTTAAACACTATCTGGGGCATGGAGGTGGGTCATCTTATGGATTTGAACTCAAGTGGCGCAGGTTATATAAGAGAAAAATCTGCTAATTGGCAACAAGGTTTTGGACTTTTGTATGTACAAAACAATCACGTTGTGCCTCAGTTAATACCAATCAATGCTAAAGGAAAATTCATAGCTGATGGAAAAGAATGGTGAGTCGTTGTTGACTTACCCTAAAACTCCTGCCTAGTATCACCCAGGTAAGACAAAACAAAGGGGTGTGATATGGGATTCTTCAACATTGAAGATTATGAACCTGTAGCTGAAAGACTCGACAGGTTTTGGAAAACGCACGATCAAGATGGCAGAGTTGAAACAGAATTAATTTCACATATCAACGGCCATTACATTGTTAAAGCAATCATCTGGGTTGGTGATAGACAAGTTGCTACCGGACTAGCTGATGAACGCACAGAGGCAAAAGGTGTAAACGCACGCAATGCTTTAGAGAATGCAGAGAGTTCAGCTCTTGGAAGAGCACTCGCTAATTTTAACTTTCAACCAAAACGCAACGGACAAAATGTTGCAAACTTAAGACCATCAAGGGAAGAGATGGTTAAAGCCAACATTACTCAATCACTTGGTGGATCAGAAGTGCCTTATGTTGAAAAACCAATTACTTATCTAAAGCCTCGCAGGGTTGCGACTCCGAAGATGTCGGGTTGGTTGCAGCGCGAGTTGGCAAAGATATTGAAAGATACCAATCAACAAAATGCTTTCGTTCAATTTGCATCAAGACGTAAAGATGCGCAGATTGTTCCTGAGCCAAATATGACATTTGAAGAAGTTAAACCCCTATTGGATGATATTCAAGCAGGTCATCTTGGGGATAACATTAGTGCATGGTTACAGGGAATACCGACCAGCCACGAAACTGCTGAAATAATCGCTGCTGGTGGATTGGAAGATGACCCATGGACATCACCGGAATTCTGATGGCAACGATACTAATGAGTTCACCAAACGATTTACCTGAGCCTTGGAAATCTTTGGCAATGTGTGAATCAAGTTTAAATCCAAAAGCAGTAAACAAAACAGGCAAATATCATGGACTGTTTCAATTTGATGACAGATCATGGAAATACGTAGGTGGAACAGGTAAACCAAGTAGGGCAAGTGTTAGAGAACAACTATTAAGAGCAAAAGCATTACAAGCAAAACAAGGCTGGAACGCCTGGCCTGAATGTTCAAAGAAAACAGGGTTAGCATGATTGAAACATTGGCAACAATCGCACAAGCAATACTGATGGCATTAGGTTTGTCATTCCTGGTCTTACTAGGTGTGTCAACACGTATCAAGCCAGACAAAGTAAAGAACCACAGATTCAAATATTGGGTTATGAAATGTGACATCTGCAATATGGAGATGTACGGCTCAACTCAGGTATCATTAAATAAGACATTCATGTGGCATGTCACCAACAAGCATGGAGACGCTGTATGAGACCTCAAGACAAAGCACATGATTACAAATTTGCTCAGGCATTACAAGAATCAATAGCTGTGGACATAGAGAACAAAAAGGATTTGTTTACTAACCCACAAGATGCTGAAACAGCCAAAAAAATCATTAGGCGACAAATATGACAAAATATGAGCGTTACGCTGTACGCCAAGCATCCATTGTTGCATCTATGGACAAGCTCATTGCGAGATGTGTTAATTGTGGTAATTGGACATTTAACAAAAAGCATTGCACAGTATGCGCCAAAATTGTTAGGGGTAACAAGTAGTGCCGACTTATGTTTGGTGTAGCACATGTCACAAGTTGTACAACAAAGAAATGTTGCATGAGGATTGTGACCCTGCCGTACCTGTAGTGCCTGAGGCTGTTAAGAAAACTATGGGCATCTTATGAGAAAACTTTTAGACCTATTCTGTGGTTCAGGTGGGGCATCAGTTGGATACAACTTAGCTGGATTTGAAGTCACAGGGATAGATATATCAATGCACAAAGAATATCCATTTACTTTCATCAAAGCTGATGTAATGACTCTTGATGTTAATTACTTGCAACAATTTGATGTAATTCATGCATCACCACCATGTCAAGCATTTAGTGCTTTGCGTAAATTAGCGATTGCACAAGGTCATGATAGTAGAAAACCTAATTTAATTGAACCAGTACGAAAAATGTTACAACAATCAAAAAAAGTTTACATTATTGAAAATGTGCCTGGGTCGCCTTTGGTTGACCCAATTCAATTGTGTGGGTCATCTTTCAATCTAGGTGTGAGACGACACAGATTGTTTGAATCAAATGTCAAATTACAAGGTTCAATTTGTGAGCACAAAAAACAAGGTAAAGTTGTAGGTGTTTGGGGTCACAGGAACGACCAAATTCCTGGTGGTGGCAAAAGTGCTTCAACAGTTGAAGAGGCTAGAAAAGCAATGGGGCTTACATACATGAATTGGGCAAATATTGTTGAAGCAATACCACCTGCTTACACAGAATACATAGGTAAACAACTATGAGTGCAAAGTTAGTTGGTTGGGCATTGGAACAAGAGAACCTAACACCTATGGAAAAACTATTGTTGGTTGTACTAGCTGACCATTTCAATGATCAAGAGGGTGCAGCATGGCCATCACAAGAACGCATAGCAAAGATGATGGCACTATCAACACGTCAAGTAAGACGTATACAGATAGAACTAATCAATAAAGGACATCTAGAAGTAGAAACTAGAACAGGTCAGTCAAACTTATACAGAATGACTACCCCTGACATGGGTGTCCTATACCCCGGACATACACGTCCGGAGGGGTATGACAATGGTGTCCTACATAACTCTTATAGAACTCTTAAAGAACGTTATGTCGGACAAGAAAAGAAAACAAAAATACCAGACAAATACAAAGCACCAATAGATGACTCAGTAGACCCAGACATTGCAGTCAAATACATAACAGACATAAAGAAGAAGCTAAGGAAAGCACAATGAGTCGAGGAAGAGCCTGGAGAAAAACACGTGCACAAATACTATCCAGAGACAACAACGAATGCCAGTACTGTGGAGCAGCAGCAACAACAGTTGATCATGTAATACCAGTTGCCAAAGGAGGAACAGATGAATCATCCAACCTGGCTGCAGCTTGTAGCAAATGCAACTACTCAAAGCATGATAAAGATGTTGAAACATTCATGATTGAAAGAGCAGGTAAATCAAAACTACGCTCAAAGAGGGGCATTTTTTTTGGAGCAGGATAC
>Ga0209296_1001997_pt1 | contig 14983 bp, 20 predicted proteins | sample S_130206_EF_Meta_FD_187319 | JGI IMG/M metagenome (GOLD analysis project Ga0209296, IMG submission 187319) | Freshwater microbial communities from Lake Simoncouche, Canada to study carbon cycling - S_130206_EF_MetaG (SPAdes) (version 2) | ecosystem: Environmental > Aquatic > Freshwater > Lake ...
GTTTCTGCTTTCTCCGTAAAAAAGTCCTTTTCGGTGTTTTTTTGTGGTTTTGGCGTAATCGGTGGTGCGCTGATTTGTTGTCGCGTTTGGGCTTGTTGTGCTGCACGTTTGTTTTGTTGTGTTGCACCTTTGCGTGAGTTGCAGGCCTGATGGGCAGGTTGCAGGTTGTCTATCGAGTTGTCGCCTCCGAACATGAGGGGGACAATGTGATCTGCTGTGTTTGCTCCTGGCTTACCGCATAGCGCGCAGATGGTTGCTTTGCCGTCACTAAGGATTTGTTTGCGGTTGGCTTTGTATGTGGGGTCGTTGTATGGGGATGTCATGTGGCTGATGTTACTAGCGCCCTCGCAGGCTCGGTTGCTCTCTTGCGTGTTCCAGTCTTGGGGGTTTGTGTTCCCCACAGTTCAGAGTAAGTAGCTCTTGGTTGCCGGACACAGGGTTGAAGTGGACACCATTCGTATTTATGACGTTTAGACGCTGAACAATGTCTTACCCCCACTGCCATTCACGTTAAGTCATCTCAAGTATTGGGGCGCATTGCACTACCCCTGTCCCCAGGTGTTAATTCCTGCACAGTTCAATCCCGTACGAGGCCATGGTTGTGTTTAGTTGTAATTAGTTACTTGCGTAAGCCTTGAATTATGGCAATGCCAATGGAGAATAGCAGGGCATACCACGCCATGATCAGCACTGGGACAGCCTGCGTTCAATGTCGGTCAAGTCGTCAGGCCGCCATAGGTAACACTCTGCGTATGGCCCTATGCGAGCCATCCAGTCAAGCTGTGCATCTGTGGGTTTGCCTTTGGCGCTTTTAAGTTCAGCAAATATTAAGCCTCTAGCGCGGTGGGCAAGAACTAAATCAGGAAAGCCAACTGCGCCGGTGGTTATCCATTTGCCTTTTGAGGTCATTGATGGGGTGGCATGATGAAAGGCCCACCCATGCAGATAAGCCAGCGCTTTAACCTGTTGCAGGAAAGACGATTCACTTATCGGAATCATTGTTTGTCTTTGCCAAGCATGAAACCAAGGAAGAACACGCTAAATACAAGCGTGACAAAAGTTAAGAAATCAACCATTAAAACGGTTCTTCTGGGCTGTCATATGTTGGCGCTGGCTGTTCGCCATTCTTGAGGGTGTCAATGTAGGCGCTGGCTTCGCGCTTAGTCATGGCCTGCAAATTGTGGGGTGGCACCTTGCCCATGGACTTGCATACGGCCCTAATCATGTTCTGTTGCTTGTCACTGGCCAGGTTGCTGGACTCTGTGATTGTTCCACCGCCTGATTCTGTCATGCGCTGCACTTTGCCCATTTCCTCACGGCTAGGACGCTTAGTAAAGTCCGAACCTGACAGTCCGGCATTAGCTAATGCTCGACCTACCGCGCCTGTCTCACAATTCTCTAAATGACTGGTTTTGTTTACGTTGCCTTGGCCACGGATTTCTTCTGCCCAGCCAGTAGCAATGATTTCGTCATTAAGCCACAGCTCACACTTGAACACAGCCACATCAGATAGGTAATGCACTAGATCAGTAATGACACGGGCATCAGGGTGAGCCTTTAGGAATCTATCTAGCCTGCTGGCTACTGGCTCGTAATCGTCAAGGTTAAAAGCCACGTGCGTACTCATTCGTAATGCGGTTTAACTCTGTTTCGATGCGGTGCAGCGCCTCTTTGAGCAGTTTAATTTCTTGCTCTTTAACGTAAATCATGTCTGCCACATCATCGTTGTGGGTGTACTCAGTCATGACATAACGCCACTTGTGCTTCTAAATCATCAATGCGTCGTGCAATCAAAACCAACCCAGCCATAATCCCTATTTGGTCACCATAACCTTCGGCAATTGCGCCAAGTTTTTTTAATTCATGTGCAATTGTCATAATGCCTTCTATGTTGCTTTTATCTGCGTTATAACTCATTACCAGCCACCCATAATCCTACGTATTGCTGCCACATCATCAGACGGGCAAAACAGTGAAACGCTACTGATGCCAAAGTCAAGGGTGATGACGCTAAAACCATCGTGATCTGTGACCTTGCAGCTGATGTTCTCACGGCTGACATTGTGTAGGTCGATATTGCCTAACTGCATTTTTTCATTCATCGGAAGCCACCAATCGAGCATCGGACAAATAGCTGATGCCTTTGGAAGGCCCACTAGTTGCCATTGACGGGTGCCAGGAATCGCGGATGGTTTCAGCAATGTTGGGCAGGGCGTGTAACGCGCCTACGGCTTCCATGATGACGCTGGCTTCCTTAAAGCGCAATTCAAGCGCCAAATTCATGCTGATATTGGTTAGTTTGGCGATTAGTTCGCCGGTTGATGTTTCCATTGTTTCCTTTGTTATTTGCAGTGACGCTTCCATCTGACAACAAGGGTGTGCCTAGATTGACAGATAAAAGCCTGTAGATGTTTTTCACGTTTGATACAGCCCCAGCCCCAAGGCCCCACGCGCCACACTTTAGACCCGTCAGGGTTAATGTGCGACTTGAAGGCTATGGCATCAGCCACCTTGACCTGTTGCCTGGGGGTTTTGCCGTTAGCGCTTTTAGTGTCAGACCAGTGTTGCCAAGTGCCACGGTTTATCCCCAGCCCACCTGTGTATGACCTGGTGCTGTGTTTCCAGTTGCCACCAGTTTCGCACTGGGCTAACTGATCGTAGTAAGCGTCAGGCAAAACGCCATGGTATTTAGCGCGAGGGTCAGCAGCTGCACTTGCGTGAGCCGGTACGGATAGGGCGAGGATTAGCGGTAGTGCCATGAGTGTCTTAATCAACTCTCTCTACTTCTGTTGGCGGCCCCCACAAGTGCCAAGACTCTGCACGTGTGCAGACTTGGGTGTACTCGATCAGACCTGTGGTCAGGTCAGTAAAGACCTGCACCATGATTTTCTTATCTTTAGACCTTAGGGCGATATAGCCCCATGTGGGAAGCATTAGCGCCCTCGGTAGTAATTTGAGAGCTTGAAGTAGACCCATGAGAGGCACCAGCCGAACAATACGGCTATAAACATTTGTTCGTGGGTGTAAGTTTTCATGCCCATCCCTTAACCATGTCAATACCTGTTTGGGTGATGCCACACACAATGCCCTGAGAGCCACTTGTAAGCGCTCTACGGATGCCTAAGTCCTCAATTAGTCCTATGGTGCGTAAGTCTGAACAGCGCTTCCAGTAGCCCTTTATGTCGTGACCGTCAAGTGCAGCGCGCATGCCTGCTTCCTCATCCGTTAGGCCAAGAGTTGCGTAAAAATACTGCTGTAGCAGGATTGCTCGATGTGTGCCTACGCGCAATGGGCTGATCTGGCGTGAGGTTTCAGGGTCTGAAGCCCGAAACAGTGGTAAATCCTCTAAGAGGTAGTCTTTCATTCGTGACATTTGTGTTTCCTTTGGTTAGGCCATTTGAGTGGCTGGGTGTAACTATACACATTTTGAGAAATCGGTGGTGGATTTCCGCCAATGGAAACAAACGTACTTTCCACCACCTAGCCCCAGTAACGCTCAAACGCCAACTGGGAATCCTGATCAGGCTGGTTTCAGCCGTCTAAATTCTGCCTCAAAAGCATCTACATCTTGCTTTTCTAATTCTAAATGTATCCACATGCCGCCAGTGCCAGCAGATTCTTCTTTGGTTTTGTACTTGACAACCCCAGCCAGCGACTCGCCTCTACTTGATCTATACCCGGCACCGTACTTTGTGCCTGGCATCTTGTAAAAATGAACCTCGGAAACTCGAAGGGCAAGGCTGTTGGTGACAAAAAATGTCCAGATGGCTTCAAGGACTTTAATGTCTGAGTGGCCTAAATCCATGGCATAGCCCGTGGCATGCGTAGAAAGGTCTGGCTTGTCGCGCATGGGGCGGTTCACATACGTGCCCAGATTGGTGACTTTGTAGCGCCTGGTGCAGAGGTCTAAGCATTTGGCAGTGATTGGCTGTGTAACTTTGCCATCCCATGCTGGGTAGTACGGATAGCGCCTAGTCATTCTTTATCTCTAGGGTCTTTTAAGCCATTTGAAGCAAGCATCCCAGAAAGGCCACCAGTAATAAACAACGTCATAGGTTTAAGAATTTCCCATGCAGATTGGTCATTTGGTGCAATTTCACCTACTGGTTGTACTACAAATAGCAAACCGTACAGCAAGGTAAAGATGGTGCCAACAAAAGCAACTGTCAAGCCAATGCCGACAATAAAAATAAGTCGAGCTTTGATTTCTTCGTTTGAGTGTCTGTATCTAGCCACAGCGGCCACCGCCTTCTCTGATTGGGATTGTTACACCGCTTGATAGGGCGTTGTTTTTGGTGCGTTGGCATTGTTGCCTGGTGCGATCAGAGCAAGCCGTAAGGCTCAGCAGGGCAACACTAACCAGCAGTAGGCGTTTCATCTGTGCCTTCTAAAGTCCAGCCCGTAGCCAATAAGGCTTCGTATTCTGCTTCGGTCATTTCGCGCACTTCGTCGTCAATTTGAATATTTGGTCTTGTCATAGTTATGCCTTCCGGTATCCGTAAACAGTAACGGTTCCGCCTGTAATGGTTCCGCTGTTTGGTGTCAAAGTGAACGCCGTGTAACTGGTGGTATTACCTAGCGCCCCGTTGTATGTCCCGTAGTTTGTGAAAGATAAGTTGCTGGCGTTTATAAGCGTATATCTAGCCAAAAATGGGTTGTGTAGATCACAGTTCAATAAAGCCTGCGTAGTGTTTCCACCACCAGCAAAAGTGAAGGAAGCCGTATTGCTGTCTAACGCGCCAGCTGGTGTTGCTGATGCAGCGTTGTTGTAAATAAGGCCACCATAGTAGCCAGTTGCTGTGCTTCCAAGACTCAAACCAAGGTGGAAACTGGTTGAGCCAACGCCGCCGCTGTAAATAATTTTGTACGAATCCCAAACACCACTGAAAGCGCCTGTGATTGTGACGCTAGAAACTGTTGTTCCTACCACTGTGCTAGTGATGTATTGACTACCTGAGTTAGTCAGATAATTATTGACATCTGTGCTAGTCAAGATTTCGCTGGTAAAGGTCTTAATGCTCATGTTACGCCAGTGTACACAATGACATCTGGGCCATCTAGGACTGAATAGCCAATCCTGAAAGCCGAAGCCCAACGGTTAGAGCCATTAAGCGTGGTTTGCCATGCAGCTGGGGTTACATCGTGACGGATGCGATTTACCTGCAAATCCTTGGTAATCGTGTTGCCCGTAGGTGGGGCCACAGCCACCGTGACGCGCTCTAAAAGCTCTAGCCCAAGTGTTGTACTCCAATCCCCAGACGGACTGATCACCACTTGGAAATCATCAAACTTGGCAAAAACGTACTGACCAAAGCCCACCAGCAAATTGCCAATGATTGAAGCCTGGGCAACGGTAGGCATATAGGCATCCCATGATTGAGTGGCTTGGCCGTAGGTCGAGGTGGAAACTGATCCGGTTGATTTGTTTACGCCTCCACCACTCATGTTTACATTGATGATGTTTCGCATCGAGTCGCCGTCATATTGGATACTGACGTTGGGGTCTAAACCTCTGCCACCTGAACCGTAGGTGGCTTGGCTGGTAAAAGATTTGGCTTGTGTGAACTGTGTATAAGTAGCAGTCTGTGTTAGCACCCCAGCCTTGGTGACATACAACGGCCCACCTTCTGTGTTGGCTGTTTGTTGTAGCTCAGGCATAGCAAATGGCGCATCGTCTGTTATTTCGCTGATGTACTGTGTGCCGTTCGCGCTAACCAGGCTGGTGCTAAATGGTGTTTCGGCAATGATGCGAGACACTCGCGCAGCTGTTGTTTCATAAAACTGGGCCTGTGAGTATTTGATTATGTTTTGGATGACTGCCTGAGTCGGGTTTGTGCCTGTGAATACAATTATTTGTTGCATGGGGCCTTGTGAAACGGTCAAGAAATCGGCGTTGGTTGTCAAGGTGAGTGCCAGTGTCGTTGTTTTTGTGCCTGTGACGTTTACGCCATTGACATAGATTGCAGCGGTTTTGGCTGTTCCATCCCAAGCCATAGCAAAGTGGTACGGCTCGGACTGGTTAAGGGTTGCCGTAGTAGTGGTGTAGGTGTAGTTGGCTTGATCTGCGTAAGACTCCACATAGGTAGTGAACTTGCCTGATGCAAAGTTGATGTTCCAACCAAAGTTTGCGCATTGCCCTGAGATAATGCCGGCAGTGTTGGCTTCTGGGATGCACCAAAATGCCACAGTGAAGTTGGCGTTAGCAGTAAAAGCAACAGCGCGAGACGCTATGCCGGGGTCGTTAGTGGCAATATAGCCAGTAGCGGTAGATGACGCGCCAGCCAGTGAGTAGTTTGCAAGACCATCAGCCAACTGGCTGCCAGGTGCAGCGTTGGTTTGATACGTCATGTTAATTGCCGTAGAGCCAATATCGGTAAGAGTGCCAGTCTGAAATTGGATAATCGGGTCATCACAAGGCAGATAATGACGCGGTGATTGGGTGAGGATGTATGAACGCGCCCAATCAGCAGGCAACTGCACCTGGGCTAGTAAAGCCATGCAGTCATAGCAGGAAAGGGTCACTGTTGAGTCGCCACCTGCATCTGTCCATGAGGGTGGCCAACCGTCAATAAAGCCACGAAACACAGAGTAAGTAACAGCGCTATAGGTGGCTTCAATCTTGATCTGTCGGCGCGGTAAAAGTTTGCCGTAGTACGTGCCTGATGTGTAAAACGGGTCATACAGCCTGTCGCGGTTGTTTAACTCAACTGTGGCCGAGCCACTAAAAGTTCCCCAATCGTCAGACCTGCCGCGATCAATGCTCATTGACCTGACGCTCGAGGTAACTTCAGTCCATGTCGGGCTTAAAACATAAGGGCCATCATCAAAAGCAATATAGACGCGAGCTACTGGATACGCCATCAGGCAGCCATCTTGCCTGTGCGTCGGTTGTATGCGCTTAAGACATCCGATACTGCTTTACCGATAGCCACAGGGTCACCTACGCCTGTCTGTACAGTCACGCTGATGCCACCACCCATGCCATTCATTTTGGATAATGGGATTACAGCCTCTGGGCCTTTTTCGCCTATGAGCGCTAATTGAGGACTTGTAACGATTCCACCCTGTGCAAGCATCGGGATGTCTGGAACTTCGAACTTGTTGCCACCAAATTTTGGTACCCAGGTTGGAATAGAAAATGACAACTTGCCTATGGTGTTATTCCATAAACTGGCGATGCCGTTAAAGACTTTCTTAAAAACGGTATAGAGAACTTCGGCTTCAGTCTTGATGGCCTGAAAATAGATAAGGAACCCTGTCTTAATAAATCTGCCTACCGTGTCCACAATGTTTCTGAAAGCCTCAAACTTCTTGTAGGCAAGCACAAGTCCAGCAATTAAAGCCACTACAGCAATGACAATGAGCACGATGGGGTTCATGGCCATGACAGCATTAAAGGCAGCTGTGGCAGCAGTCCAGGCTTTAGTCACCGCATTGACTACAACAATGGCGGCAGCGATACCACCGATAGCACCGGCAATGATTAAAAACGTCTTAGTGTGTGTAGAGGCCCAGTCACCCATAGCCGTCAAATAAGGCAACACCTTTTCAATTACAGGAATCAGGGCAGCGCCAATACTTTCCTTGGTTTCAGCCAGCGAAACACCCAAGCGCTTAAATTTGCCTTGAGCAGTATTAGCAGCCGTAGTTGCAGCACCGCCAGTGGTCTTAGCAATCTTTGCCATGACTTCCTCAAATGACGCGCCGTCTTTAACCATTTGGCGATACTCAGGTGCCAACTTGCCAAGCGCTGCAAGATTGCCGCCATACGCCTTTTCAATAGAGGCAGTGACAGTAGCCAACGGCTTACCTGTTGAGGCCGCTATATCCATGGCAGCCGTAGCCAGTTTCTGTGCCTTAGTAACATCGCCGGTGGCTTTAGCGAATCGAGCAATGACGGGCCGTAGTTCATCATCTGTGATGCCCAGCAATTTTCCCTGGGTAGTTATCCAGGCTTCATTGGATTTGATTACCGCGTCAGTAGCGCCAGTGGATTTTTTAAGGGTTGTAGCCAGCAAAGTTTGTGCAGCCTGATCAGCCATAGCGCCTTTAGTGGCATCAAACAATGCAGCACCCAATCCAAGGATGGCAGCGGTAGCAGGGATAGTGGCTTTCTTTAACGCAAACTGGGCTTTCTGTCCGGCTGTTTCCAGTTGGCTAAATTGCTTTTTGGCTTTAGATATGCCCTTGCCATCAAACTCGGACAGGATATTTAATACAACAGCCATCAGATTCTCCCTTGATTTCCTGTGAGTTTCATGACACGGTTAACCAGCTCTTTAATCTGTCTGTCCACGTCATCTTTCATCATCTCATAAGAACGATAAATAATGCGTGAAGGTGAGCCATACCTGGCTGTCAAGTTGTCACCAATTGTTCCCTTAGATGCCAAGTCAAACAATGTCGCCTGAGGGCCAAGCCATTTAATACCAAACACAGCAAGGTTTTGTCTAAAACCTGAAGGTGCTTCCCGTACCTTTTTACCGCTAGTGAACGGCTTAATGTTTTTGCGTACTCGAGCGTCTTGCCAGCTCATAATGTCCGCACCTGATTTGCCTTGCCATGATCGTGCCATGCCTGACAATGGCGCGCCACTTGGCAACATAGATTCGGCCTTGCCAACTACTGGCTGCACAATGGTTTTGAAGTCTTTAGTAACTTGGCGACGCAGTTTCTTATCAATGTCGTTGAGTTCTTTCAAAGCATCTTTTAAGCCTGAAAACTCCATGCCTAGATCAACTGTCATGCCTTCCGACTTTCATTAATAAGTTTGATGACTGTCGAGAGGTCCTGCACGTCAAACTCTACTTCCTGCGGCCACCAACCTGTGGCAACTAAAACGCTTGCTAGAGCGTGTCGGTAGGTGCCGCTTGGATAGGGTTTTCGGGTTCCTCCGAAATGACATCTACCGTTTCAAGTTTCTTAATAAAGTCATCAAAGACCACCGGCACTGGAACGCCAGCAAGTTTGGATGCTTCGTACGCCCAGAACGCCATATCTTCAATACCAATGCCAGCGCTCATATCTGATGCCAGGCGTTTGTATTTGCGTTCCCACAGGGTTATCACCCATAGGTTGGTTGTCACTTCGTACGGGCCTTCGCCCGTGTCTACGGAGAGTTTGACTTTCATGTCGGGTTCCTTTGTTTAGTTTATTTAGACAATGGCGGCGGTGTAGGTACCGCCCTTAAATGTGATGTCAATTTGTGACAGCTCGCCCACCGTTGCATTAAGCACTGGCAGGGTTTCAAGGTAGGTATTTGTCAAAGTGAAGTTGGGGTTAGTCGCGCCCACGGCTGCCGATGTTGGCTTGACAATGACAGTGGTGGCTGTGCCTACAAGTGTTGCCAAAGTGGCGTAAACCTCTGAGGCCGCATAAGTCATAAACAGGGTCACGGTCAAAGAGTTATCCTCGATGGTGGCGCTGTAGACACGGGCGGTGTTTCCGAACACTGTGGTGTCCTGGGCAGTATTGGTGCGCTCAAGCGTGGCCGCTACGGCAAAGCCGGTCAGTGCCACACTATTTACAGTGACAGTTGGGTTAGAAAGATAAGTGCTTGTGGCCATGGGTTACTCCTCTGGAGATGTTTCTTCTGTTTTAGCAGATTTAGATGGTGATTTGTCGGATTTGATGAAGCCACCCCAAATGAGCGCCTCGATGTTGATTCCCTCATCAGGGATGAATTCAGTGCCGGGTTCCCCGACTAGATCAGAAATAATTGTGTATGCCATGGTGTCCTTAGTTTGTCTTGACTGCTATAGAGATTACTAGGTCATAGCAGGGATAGTCAGCCCCACCGATTGAGTATGCCGTTGGATTGCCACTCATGACGATTGCGCCACTGTTTACAACAGCAGCTGCAATTCCTAACAACTGGCGTAGGACAGGTAGCCCTGCTGGGCCTGAGCCAATTACCTTCACGGGGAAATTCATTTTGAGTACGTTGCCGTTTCCAGCCACCATGTCAAATGATGGCGCGTCAATAAAAGCACAATTAGGTATTAACTTGGTTGCGTCATTTATAACGCGCAAGCCAGTTACCGCTGTAAGTTTTGCGGTCAGGTCATCTAGACCCACGTTGAGACAGTCTGTGTAGGCCACTAAGCCACCTGAGGGCGGTGGATGCCCAGTAACTGCTTAATGACTGGTGTCATCGCTGAGACGTTTGCAGACCCCATTCCATCAAAGGTGGCAAAGGTGTCTTGAACACTGCCACGGGCGCGCCACAGTGCAGCGGCATACATCAAAGTCCCCAAAGTCACATCATGCCCAGGTGAAGTGGTCAGACTGTCAAAATAGCCGGACTCCTGCCTACGCCTATAGCAGAAATCGTTGGCAGCGTTTCGCGCTTGCCCTACCAGAGTGTAATCGTCTGATGGGTTAGTGATGTCAGTTCCAAGGTATGTGATCAGGTCAGCGTTAGAAGCTATCCACGTGCAGTTCTGCGTGTAGGTGACAGTGCCAGTAGTTGTAGCTACTCGATTAACGTCAGTGCCGGTGCAAGCGAACAGCACCTGGTTAGGGATGCTGACATTGCTATTAAACAGCAAGTCACCTTCCGTGTCTATGCCTATGTACTCATATTTGGGCATGGCATAGACAACGAAAGTGCCGTTGAAAGGTGAGGCAACACTGGCAACAGTGATGGATTGCCCCACCTCTATTTCAGTATCGGTCAGTGTTTGTAGCACCGCATAGTTGTCTAGCAGTTGCTTGAAAGTGACTGTGTATGTAGCCATGGCGGCTGGCCGCCTTTCTGACTAAGCCTGTGTGATTTTTTGAATCATGTTTGCATTGGCCTTGAAGGTTGCTGCATAACCAAAGACGCTCATCTGGCGGCCAAGTGTTGAAGGCACTTCGACTGAGAGCATGCCGCGGTCTTGGCGGTAAATCTCAAAAGCGTTCTGGTTCATGATCACCATTGTCTTAGCAGCAAAGTTCTTGTCCACGACAATTTGCAAGCCAAGTGGGTTCATGCCCGACCATGAGGTTGCCTGTCCAGCGCCAAGGCTGTTCATGCCCTGAAGTCCAGGTGCACCAATGGCTGGGAAAATTGGGCGGTTTGTGGTGTCCACAAGTTGGCCCATCAGCGCCCATGTTGCAGGATCAACAAAAATGTGCGTTGGCAACATGTTTGTAGCAGCTGAAGAAACAACTGCTGCATCGTAGATTGACTTCATCAAGTCAGCGACTGACAAGTCCCACACACCAGCAGAGGTTGCTGCGGTGAGCAAGTTGTCTGCTGCGTAGTTGTCAATGGCATCAAGGTACTGACCGGCAAGGTCTTGCACGATGATCTGCATCGCGTTGGGGTCTGTGAAGTCAAGCACTTGGTAGGACAACTGAGCCTGACCAGCAAAAGTTACTTTCGTTACTGTGTTGCTTGCAATTACTGCGGTTGTCGCTGACACCGCTGACAATTCTGATGACTGCTGTGCAACGGTTGGGTGAGTAGTCCAGGTAGGACGAATAAAGGTTGCACCATTGCCATTGTTAGGCATCGCGCGTGTTCCGAGCGCTGACAACACTGGAGCGATGTAGTTAATATCCGCAAACACAGGACCCAAAATTGGCGTCGGGACTATGCCCGCGTCATTGCTCAGCACGTTGTCGCCAGCTGCTGCTTCGATTGGGCTTTGGTGGTACTTGCGATATTCAGCAAATACTTGCTGTGCTGCGGCTGCGATTACGCCGCCTTTGTGCATTGCTGCGACAAACTCGCCTGCTGAAGGCAAACGTGGTTCACGCTTGACAGTTGCGAATAGTGGTGCTGCTGCTTCGATGACTTCTGGGGCTGGGGTTTCTGACACTGGGTTCTCCGATGGCTCTGTAGTTTCAGGCTCGTCGGGTGCCGTGTTTGTATTATTGCTTACTTCATCCTCTGATGTGGGGATACTTGCAGCAACATCTGTGATGGTAGCACCGCTGAAGGCTGGCTGTGGTACAAGTGACAACTCCATCCAATCGGCTGCTTCCACGATCATGACACCATCTTCGCTGTAGGTGAATTGAGTTGGGTTCACGCCAACCGATACAGAGTCAAGTACGCCATCGGCTGCAAGCACCAGTGCTTCATCGCCAAGGGCTGTGGTTGAGACTTTGGCTGTGAAATACATAGCCTCTGGGCTGTCGGCGCGCTCGGTCACAAGACCAATGGCCTGTGTTGAGTCGTGGCTCATGTAAAGCTTTGGCGCTTTGCCATCTGTAGGTAGTGAGCCTGGCAGGAAGGAAACAACCTGCCCACCTGAGACTGTGGCTTCCACGTTGTATGGCAACGCAATGCCGGTGATAGTGCGCTTAGGTGTGCCGTCTTGTGCGGCATCAACTGAAAAGGTGGAACTGGTAAAACGCATCATGCTAGGGACTCCTGGGTATTTTCTTGTGGTTGGGTGCCGGGCATATTGTCTGCTACATAGTTTTCAGCTAGATAGTCATCAGTGTCAAACTTACAATAAGTGCCACGCGGTAAAACGTTATTCATTGACAGGGTGCTGGCAATGCAATCGGCGTATGGCTTGACACCAAAGATGTAGAGATCAGCGCGTGACTGCTCACTGCTGGTGTAGGCATATGCACCAGTGGACACGCCTACAAGGTAAGGGGGAACACCACATAGGCGTGCCAGGTCTAGTGCTGAATACTGGGCGGACTCGATCATGAGCATTTTGTCCGGTGTGGCAGTGCTGGCCTCATAGGTTAAAAACTCGTTTAAGACAGCAGTCTGGCTAGTCAATCGAGCCTGCTGAAAAGCCGCGCCAATCTCTGAAAGTTCCTGTGCGCTTAACGGTTCACCACCAGTTTGTTTCAACACGCCACTAGGCAGGCTTGACTGTGCGTTTTTGTAACGGCTTTGCTCAACCTTTAGCGCTGTGTTAATGGTCTGTTCAGAGCTGTAGATAATGCCTTGAATAGGGCTAAGAAATTGCACGACATTGCGATAGTCCATTTCGTTGCCGGCAAACATTATGGATTTAGAAGGGTGAAAGAACACTGGCCCTACTTGATCAAGTGTGGTAATGCTTCCAGCTGGTAGGCGCTGAAACTTAGACGGGAAACCATCCTGGGTGCGTTCAGTGATAGCCCAAAATGCGCGGCCATAAAACAGCAAATCGTCAAGAGTCCAAGCCATGAGGAAGTTGTAAGTAACAGCAGGGTCTGGCTGGCGTAGCCATGAACGTGGCGCTAATGGCACTTCTTCCATTTCGCCATCCACATCGTTAAACACTTCTCCGTACATTTTCAACGGCATACAACCAATAACTGAAGCCAGCAAATCACGTGATCGAGACACCGTGGCAATGGTCATGGCGCGTTGGCGCGCTGTACCTTCCTGATAGTTATAGAAATTGTTTATTGGGTTTGCGCTTGTGCCTGCTGGGGCGTATCCCACAGCGGCCTGCACAGACGGCACAGAGATAGCGGCTTTGGTGACTGGCTTATTAAAAATACCCATAGCGGTAGTATGCCACTTTCTGCCGGGTGTGTGTGGTACTGCCCTGCTCATCCCGACAACGCCCAGAGCAGTACCGCCAATACTTTAACGGCTAACGACAACCATCATAGGTTTAGTCTTTTGTTTTGGTTTAGACACTTGAGCTACTGCCCAGATCATTACTCGACATAGTTCTATTGGCCCTGGGGAACGCTGACTGCTGACCACAGCCCCTGTGGGGGTCTTGACCAATACCGCGCGCCCACAATGGTCAGCCAACAATGTTTCCCCATGGTGCTTGACTTTGCCTTCATGAATCATTGACCTAACCAGTGTGGTGTATCGGGTTAGTTCTGCATAGCCCGTCAAGCTGGTGCGCCTACGCAAAGAAGTTGGCACGTGAATATCCAATGTGGGTGTAATCAACAGCTGCACTTCTGGGTTGTCCATCACACGCGCAATGGCAGCCCACATATCGGCTTCGGTTTCAACCACAAATTCAGTTTTAACTATGACTGTGCCGTCAATATCTACAGCCCTAACACCCACATAACGGGCATCATCTACAGAGGAGTCCACGCTGAGTATTCCACCATCTGGCATTGCAATATCTGTGGTGTTTTTCTCCCAAATTCCCAAATCCAGCCAAGCGCCACGTGCTGTTATCCACTGGTTCAAGTGGGCGCGCATAAACGAATCCTTTTTAGATACGGCCTTCAACGCATCAATAGTAATCGTGACACCCAAAGACGGGTTAGCCCAATACCAATTCTCAGGGTTCAGCGGTGACAAATCACCAGGCATTGACCACTCAGCAAAATAGAAAAGACTTGGCACCTGGTTATCAATATCAGCCATGGCTTGCTGGCGTAACTTAATCATCGTTTCACTGTTCTGATCACCAGCGGTAGACCACATAGAAAGCAGTGGCGACTTGCGCGCAATCTGGCTAGGCCGTAGCGCCGTATCCACCACCTCAGCGTCAATGTCAAAAAGTTCATCGCACACAATCAAATCATGGCTCCCACCATGCAGGCTTTTAGTAGCTGCACGAATCTCCCAGCGTGAGCCGTCCGGCATCTCAACACTTTTACGGCCAATAGCAGCCAATTTCTTACCGCCAAAAGACTCACACAAAATGTTGGCAAGCAAAGGAAAGATGGCCTCAGCGCGGTCAAGTTTGTTAGCCACTGACATCACAGACTGTGGGCCGCCACGTATCAACGCACCCTCAGTCATCCACCACCCAATAAGCGCCTGCAAAGCAACGCTCTTTCCGTTCTGTCGCGCCGTACTTACCAAAGACTCTCGAAACTGCAACACCCCATCCTGATCATGAGCAAGTTGCCCGGACAATGCATGCACCTGCCACGGCATCAACGTCATACCCATGTGACGTTCAGCCCATCGAGCAACCAAAAGCCCATACGACAAAGTCCCAACATTGATGGATTCCAATCTTGGCTGCTCTCGACCAGTCCGCCAATCCACCAGCTGATCAACGCCAGTTACCGCCAGTTCGGGCTGATTCTCCAAAAATACGGAGGAAAT
>Ga0209296_1002000_pt1 | contig 14978 bp, 11 predicted proteins | sample S_130206_EF_Meta_FD_187319 | JGI IMG/M metagenome (GOLD analysis project Ga0209296, IMG submission 187319) | Freshwater microbial communities from Lake Simoncouche, Canada to study carbon cycling - S_130206_EF_MetaG (SPAdes) (version 2) | ecosystem: Environmental > Aquatic > Freshwater > Lake ...
AGTTAGAATTCATCTCTTCAAAATCAAGAGGTGGAGCCATTGCAATTTCGCCTAGTTGAGAATCCGCAATATCATCTACTGGATTTGGTCCACCTTGATATGTTGATAATAGGTCTTCAAGTTCACCGCGAATTTGTGCCTTTTTTTCTTTGTTAAATACTTGAGCCATGAATTATTTAATTTAATCGGTTTTCGTTTTTATCTAGCGCCGGATTGGCAAAGATTTTTATTTGTTTTACTGACTCTATATGCTCATAGATAAATGATTCCATATAGTTAAGAAATCCATCTAATATTGGATTAACTCCAAACATTTGATTAGATAGCGTCTTTTTTAAAACTTGACCTTTATATCTAAATCCTAAATTTAGTCGACGGTCTTTTCTATTGTATATACCCCAATAAATTGAATTTCTTATCATAATAAGGTTATTTTGTTACGTTTTGATTTAACTGTTTTTATTTCAATATTAATTGGGCTAAGTTCAGTAGTTGAGATAACTTCGCTATACAAATTTTGGGCACGATCTCTCCAGCCTCCTCTAATAACTGGAAATTGATTAGAATTAATAATGATATCGTTAAATTCATCTAACCCAATTAATACTTCAGATTGAATTTGGTTAGTTACGGAATCCGCCCCAGTTAACACAAGAGTGGCTCTATCAATTGCAGCCTTTTCATTTAGTTCAGATAATATGGTGATACTTACTGAGTCTACTCCATTTATCTCTTCTATAATTTTAATTAAATCACTTTTTGGAACTCTGTCATGTCTACTTAATTTAATAAAATATTGACCAATTGCATTAGTTATATCAGATTTAATTATATCATTTGAAACATCTTCAAATCCAATAACACTTATATTTAAAACATATTTAGTTATGATTGGATCAATAATTATAATATCTGTGGAAATCATTTTAGTCCCAGATCGTTCTATAAAATTTAAAAGTTGATTTTTTTGATAATTTGTTAATTTAAACTTATCGGTATTTAGTTTAAAATAGTCACTACCATTTGCAAATAACTGTGAAACATCGGGTATTAAAAATAAATTAATCATACGCGCAAGTGAAGAACCTAAGAGCAGAGCAGTTATAGTAGAGGTAGCAGCAGTTGCAGCAGTTGGTAAAGCCACACCAGTAATCGGGCCAGTAACAACCAGGCCAGTAGCAGCAATTGTAGCAGGTATAGTATTTGCAGATGGTGCAGGTGGTGGAGCTAAAAATACTCGAATAGTTGAAAACATTTGTAATTTATGTAATAAGACTTCATAATTATCTACATTAATTAGTGCAAAATTCTTAGATGCCTTTGGTGCAATTAATCGGGTTAATTCAAGCTCTTCTGGGTCAACTCCAAAACTTGGAGGACTTATTGTTGTAATTTCCAATACAGAATTTAAGTTAACTTCATCGCCTACTATTGAAAAACCAGTTTCAGCAAATGTAAAATTAATTTGCCTAAAATCATCTACTTTAATATTGCCGCCAGCCCCTTCTGAACTAAGATATTCAACAACAATAGTAGATCCAAGTGTTGGTATTTTACCAAATGATCCATTTCCAAAATACAGATCTAATCCATTTGTTATTCCAGTCTTAATAATAAAACCTTTATCACCGCGTGGAATATCTAATAGGGACTCGTATTTAGTCCACATTTCTCCATTTACATAAACATTTACCTTAAAATTATCAACATAATAATTATTTTGTAAACCCATTTGGTAACTCTCAAATGCAATACCCTTTGCCGTAAAGGACTGGGACTGAACCTCCCCCTGTCTAATACCTAAAACAGTTAGGGTTTGTGAATCAGTTAAATCAAGCCTAAGTTCATCTTGCGGTAATTCAAGTACATATTGAAGTCCATTATTTGTACACTTAATCTTAAGTAAATCGTTTAATATTATAATATTATTTTCAAATGTTACCCCAGCCTTTGGTTTAATTCTAATTTGAGCAGTTGCCCCAACTGCTCGGCTTGGATTGTGTCCAGCTAAACTGGCTAATGAGTATATAGAAGATGCCCTAGAGGCTTCATAAATATTAAGTTCAGTAATTGAATCTTCAATATAATAAAAAATTAATTGACTTAAGTTTTCAAAAACAATTAATAATTGACCAAATGGAGAAGCTGCAGTAAATATTGTTTTAGTTTGTTTAAAGGTTTCCTGTAAAAAACCAATAGTTTCACTTAAGATATCACCGATTCTTAGTTTAAGGCTTGTAAATAGCCTAAGCGAATTATTTTGAGTTGATAAACTAGCCATTATCTTGAGACTTCTTTTTAGTTATTTATAATCCCAATATTTATTACCTAATTTTTGATACCAGATAAATAATTATAGTATATTATTATTATACTAATTGGGGGCGACCGGATTTGACGTTAGTTATCCAATTGAGTCTGCATGTCGAGGATGATACTTAAAGCTCGTAAACCTGGTATTACTGTAAGTTAATTGACAACAATATAACTTTCTGGAGCCTTGTTAACCAAGTTAACACTCCAGCTACTGAAGAGCTTTTATTAGCTGCATAAGTGGTAAGCGGCAACTGCTTAAGTAACCCAAAGTTGCAAACCGATATGATCAATATCGTTAAAAGTGATATAGAAGATAAGTTCTCAGTAAACCGACCTATTTAATAAGGGAACTGTGAAGTTTGTTAGTTTAGCAAAATTAACTAAGCATGTAAACGAAGGCCTAATTTGAGGCTATACGGACGAGGTTTCGAATACCTCCGCCTCCACTGTGACTGTTTTTGCAAACAAGTTTTTATGGCTTGTTTGCAATAAATAGTTAGATAGAAAAACTTAATATAAATAACTATATGACAGGACTAGCAAATGGAACCAAACTAATTTGGACCTTGGTAATTATAATTGTAATTTTAATTGTATCGCTGTGCATTTCAATTGACCCAGACCAGTCAGACAAGTATAGTAAAGAAAAGTCACAAATTGATAGTTTATCAACAATTATCTCTAAATTAGAAAAGGATCAACTTAAATATGATAGCCTAATTATAGGGTATCAACATAACTTAGTTGTTGCAGATCAACAAATTGACTCAACTAAAAATAAAATAAAAGAAATACAAAATTATTATGGTAAGAAAATTAAAGATATTAGTCGGGCTACTCCTGTTGAGCTCGATGACTTTTTCACAAATCGCTACAAATAAAAAAGTTCACTGCTTTCCAGATAGTATCGCAAAGCAGATTGCAATAGATTTAGTAAGAGGTGACTCTGCTAAAATAGAATTAACTAAAACTATTATACTAGTAAATCAGTTAGAAGAAAAGAATTTAACTAATGAGAGACTGGTTAATACATATGTTTCTAAAGTAGCTAATTTTTCATCACAAATTGATTTATATAGACAAAAAGAGGTTAAGTACACACAAATTGTTACAGGTTTAGAAAAGGACGTTAAGAAAGAACGTAAAAAGAATAAAATTATAAAAATTGCAGCTGGTGTATTTGCAGTATTGGCAGTAATCGGATTTTCATCAAATTAAATAATAAATATGAATACATTAAATACCGATGATATATTTTTAAGAAATTTAACAATTTCTCTACTTGACTTATTAAACAGTGAAATGCATCTTACTATCTCTAGAGCAGATCATAAAGAGACATTTTCAGTGCCATTTCTATATAATTTTGCAACAGATGAAGGTTTCTTAAAAGATTTCTATGTAGGTTTACCGGATAACTGTGAAATACCGGTAGCTGAAGGGGCTTACGATATTATTCCTAGGGGAATTGTATCATTGACTACATTTGAGGTGAGTTCGGCTGATATCACAAATAAATTTGTTCGAGGCCAGTTTTCAGCTACTGAAAAAGGAGCTAATGATGCAAATATTCTTACTGGTTATTCAGCTCAACTCTATACACTTCCGCTCTCTGTAAAATTTGATATTAAAATTATTTGTGATAATTTAAATAAAGCATTTAAAATTGCTGAACAGTTATTAGACATATATTATTCAAATAGAGTAATGTATTTTCAATATAATGGAGTTCGAATTCCTGCACAATTTTCATTTCCATCTACTGAACTCATTGATAAAAAATATTCAACATTTACAATGAACACCGATAATAAAATAACTATTTCGTTAGCGGTTGCAGTTGAAACGTATTTCCCTAGTTTTGAAAAAACTTCTAAACGCAAAAGTTCTAATATTATGGAAAAAATTGGTATAGTTAAAAAGGATTCAGTTAATAATAATACACTAACAAGTGGTTGGGTTGATCAAACAACCGGCCAAGATCCAAATATATGAAGTATCTAGTAGAGTTTAAAACATTTACCGTTACCGAAGGTGGAAATGCTTTTCCAGATGCACAGAGTCTTAATCGTGCAGAAGTTGAGCCGGCCTTTGCTAAATTCCAAAGTGCAATGACTCAATTATTTGGAGAAGCTGAACTTGAATTAATTGGTTCGTGGAAACAAAAAGATATTTCTGGAGATCTTGATGCTCTATTTTATTCTGAGCTTAGTCTGCCTGATATATCAGCAAAAATTCAAACGGCTGGATACGAAACCAAAATATTTTATGGATTTAATATTGTTTCAGTTAAATTTGAAATTTCTACAGGACACTTTGTACAATTTGATATGTTTGTCAAACCGGTAGACACAAACCGTAGTATAAATGATATTTTTTATAAATCAATTGATGAAGAGAAATATTCCACCAAGCACCGAGTCTTTTTGATATTTTGTGCACTAGATTCTATGCAGTTTGATAAGATTGAAAAAAACGGTACAGTAACCCAGTTTAAAGGATATATGTTTAGACCAGATGGAATATATCAATTTACTAAAGAATTAAAAAAGATTAATTATAAAATAGTTGATCGCAAGCTTATTGCAGATACAATTCCTAACATTTCAGATATACTATTTGGAAAAAATTATCCATATGCTAAATGGAACACCTACGAAAAGACACTCGCTTTATTAACAGCCGCTAGCCAAAGCACTAATCCTAAATTAAATATGCCGCTTATTTTAAAAGAGTATCGAGCTAAACTAGAAGAAGAAGGTTTAGTAATTCCAGGCGGAATCGATTAGTCAAAATCTAATTCTAAATCAAAATTATAATAGCTAAAAGTTGCAGTAAAAAAGCTAAACTTTGGAACCACTGATGAATAACTTAAGGTTAATTCACTAAGCTGTTTAAGCTGAGGCCGGTTAAATATTACTGAACTTACTGCATAACCTTCGTTATTTAATAGAGTTAATCGGATTGGACTAAAAAATGGATGATTATTATTGGCAATTGGCGCAACTGTTAACGATTGGCCAAGTGAAGTATCTCCAGCATAAGAAGTTGAGGTGTTTGCTGGTTCTAAATAATTTAGTGCATTATCTAAAAATATAAAATAGTTAAGATATGCATCAGTTAATTTAAAAGTTAATTTTAACTCTTTACCAAACATATCAGCAATAGGTTTTGCACTTTGCACTTCTTGAATTTTGCCTAGCGTTCTAACCTGAGTAGGCAATACTGTTATTAAACCTGGAAAATTAACTCCTTGAATAGTAGATGCCATAAAATCTGAAATTGACTTATACGGTAATAATAAATTTCTGTAATATTTATCATATCGGGTTTGAACCGTAGCATTAAAAAAATCCTGCGGTAAATTTATTAGAAATCCATTTTGTCTTGAGTTTAAAATCATATAGAATTATCTATATGAGACCAAGTATCGTCTTTAATTGAGATATTACTGAGTCTGCGGTAATTAATTTAGAACATTCAAATTGTCTATCTGTACCTTTGTGTACAGGACACCAATTCCAGTCACTTGGATCTAACCTGTGTGTATTAAAACAACCTGCACATTTACCAGCAGGCGAACAAATTCTAGCAGTATTTTTAAGTGGTTCAGTATAGGCATGTGAGAATCCTGAAATTAAGATAGTTGGAGTTCCTATTGCCCAGGCTAACCAACTAAGTCCACTGCCGATTCCAATAAAAGCCTCAGACTTTGAAATTTCAGAAATAGCTGTCTCAATTGGACCGCTTGGTAATTTTCTAATACCAGTAGGCTGAATATTTCCCATAAAACCCGAATCTTCTCTTGAAATTAGGACAACTTCATAATTATGGCCACTACACCAGTCAACAACCTCTTGCCAACCAGTTGGATTATTCCAATATTTAGCCTGACAAGTTGCATGAATTGCAATTGCAACCTGTTTCTTTTTAGTTTCAGTTGGAATACTTAATTTTGGAACAACTTCTTGATATTCAAGCCCTAAAATATCAAATGCAGTTTTTTGCATTGGTTGATTTTTAGTCTCATTAGGATTCATAGTTGGATTTAATTCGCCATTTTCACCATAATACCACCCAATTGAATATAGGGCTTTTACATCGTGTACTTCATCTCCAGGTTTAATAAATTCTATTTCTGGATAGGTTTTTTTAAAAAAATCATTTTGAAAAGTAGAGCATATAACTTTACACTTGTGTTTTTTACGAAATTCTTCAACTGCTGGAAACCAGGCTAGGGTATCGCCTAATGATTTTGAATCAAGCGAAATATAGACACGTTTATCTAATAGATCTAATTTTTTGTTAAACACAATTTCTCCTGACGAAAGGTCTTTTACGGTTATTAACCAGTCAATAAAATAGGTTTTACTGGTTTTAATCCACATACTATTTGAAATTTCTCCAGAGTGTTCAACTTTGCCAGTTGATTGATTTATAAATTCAACCCAATATTGATTAGGATCGCCTCCGGATAACTCAATATGTGCGCCTCTAACAAAATGATGGCCAATATTTAGCGGTTTGCTAGCAGCTGAGTTCACACGGTTAATGATTTCAGACTGACTATTAATATGATCCATTGCCTCTTTTGCAATTTTATCCCAATTAAAATTTTTATGAATTTCCTTGGCCTGGGATAGTGCCTCCTTTTTATATTTAGCCCAATCGGTATAGGCAGATCTCATTACCTTTGCTAGGTCTACAAAGTCAGGCTCATAATAGTTTCCAATACTCTCATTAAAATGAGCATAGGTACTTTCGCTAATCGGCCTTTCACCAACTATTTTAACCGGTAAACCTTTACCTTCTGCAAATTCTAATTGAGCTGAGCAGTTTGAATAGATTGATGGAGTTCCACAAGCCATTGCCTCAATTAATGGAAGATTCCAACCTTCGGCTCGGGCACATGAAAGAAATACGTTAGTTGACTTTAATAATTTAATATATTCTTCTCTAGGTGGTAGGTGTAATACTTTAAGGCGGTCATCAGTAAAGTTATAATGGGCAAGTCTCTCTTCTGTACCGGTTAGCCCATCACCAGAGTATGGATTATCAATACTTAATATTAGGTCAACCGGTTCATCTTTTGAAAATTCAGATAAAAAAGTTTCTATTAATTCCTTGGTTGACTTTCTGTAATCCCATCTTCCAAATATAGAAAAGGTAAATCTGCCATTACTTGTTAGTGGATGGCTAACCTCTTCTGGAAAAAATATATCAGAGTCAACACCTTCTGGTATAACAAATATTTTATCAGCTGGATAACCTTGAGCAATCATACAGTCACGTTGCCATTTTGAAGGAACCCATAATTCATTAAAGTCTAATAGTCTATTAAAAAAAGCTTCAGGTTGTAAAGTTGATTCCCAAACATTATAGGCAATTGAATAGCCTTGATAGTCTTGATAAAAATAGTGATGATTGGTTTCATTTAAAACTAAGTTAATATCTGCTTTGCCTGGATTATGCCACTTTTTATAAATTGGATAGTCAGAAAGCCGCTTATTATGATCCCATAAACTTTGTTGAACTAACATTGTTTTTAGGGTATTATCTAAATACGGCTCACCATTATGGGGTTCATCTGAATAATTAGTCCAGCTTTTACCTATTGTAAAATTTCTAACTTCAACTGGCGTATATTTTGATAGGGTTTTAAAAAATGACTGTGCATGATTATTATAACCGGTGGTTCCAATAAACGAAGTATGGGCCTTTATTTTTAAATTTGACATATAATTAAATCTTTTAAGATTATACTTATATTACACTAGTGGTTTTTAATATTAGTTAAAAGTAAACTCTATCCATTCAGATAGGGTTTCATTCCACGTATAGTGACCACTACTTGGATAAGATACTTGTGATTTCCATTTAAAATTAGCATCTAATATCCAACTCGGAAAGGGTTTAGGCAATATAAAAACATTATTAATTTCATTCCAGGTGTCACCAATTCCTGCATATTTATTCCTGAAATTAGAATTATAAGAGGTTTGTCTTACCGTATCATAATCATAAAGTCCTTTAATATTTAAAGAGTCTATTAAGTCAATACCTAATTGTTCAACCTCAACTCCATTATCTGTAATTGTATTATTATCAATAACAATTACGGCAACTACAATATTTTCTTTTATGAGTGCAAAATGTGCCATTATTGAAATTTATATTTTATTATTACTACGCCAGATCCACCATTACCTCCATGTAAATAGCCTCCACCCGCTTCTCCATATCCACCTCCTCCACCACCGGTGTAATCAGTTCCATCTACTCCATTTGCGCTCGAGCCTCCAGTTGCTCCAGCTCCTCCACCGCCAGTACCACCAGCGCCGGCTGACCCGCCTGTATAGGTTGAACCACCGCCTCCGCCTCCGTAATAGTTACCATCAATTGCTGCTAAAACGCCTGTACCGCCATCACCTCCGTAAACTATACCACTATAATATCCATTTCCTCCAACTGCACCAGCTCCTCCACCGCCGCCTGCACCATAGTTACCTTTTCCTAATTCTCCTGTTCCATTTCCGCCTGCATTACCTTGGCCAGCTGTACCTGCAGCTCCTAGAATTGATGAACCATTACCGGTAACACCCGCGCCACCGCCGCCTGATCCACCAGATAATGGTGCGGCATAATGTGCACCACCTCCACCTCCACCATATGCTGTATTACTATCAAAAGATGAATTCGTACCAGTACTACCAGTATTAAAATAGTAATATGCACCGGCTCCACCACCACCAACTGCTACTGAATAGGTTGTTGCTCCTGAAGATAAAGCATAACTTGTGTTTTCAATGACGCCGCCGCCACCTCCACCTCCACCGATATATTGTCCACCTCCTCCACCACCTCCTGCAACAATTAATACTTGAAACTTATTATTTGGAGCAGTTCCAACTGTACTAACTACAAAGTTTGTACTACCTACACTAGTAAATGTATGTATTTTATAATTACCAGAAGTTGTTACGGTTCCGCCAGTTGCTGAGGTAAATCCACCAGAGGTTGTTGTAGTGGTAGTTGATATAACTGGAAGGGCTACTCCAACCATTTTTGATATAGAGGCTAAAGACACTCCATCTATTTTAGCTATACTTGTAGTTATAACTCCGTTTACTTTATTTATTTTTATAGGAGGTGCCATTATGTTAATTCAATCCAAGTTCTATCTGGATTAAAGTAGATTATTATTTTTGAGTTTGTATTGCTGTCCCAAAATGTATTTCCTACGAGTCTAACTGCATTACCTGAGCCGGTTGGTGCGGTTTTAGTCATACTGCCGGCAGTCGTAGCCATATATAAAGGCTCTCCAGATTTTAAAATAGCTGCATAAGTAGCAGTTTCAACAAATCCATTAATTAATATAGAAGTTGCATTAGTTGCAGTTGATGATTTAACACAAATTCCTAACATACTAAACGCAGCGGCTGAGGTTGCTGTTGTTGCATCAGCTAATGCCCAAGTGTTATTTTGTGTCCTATAACATAATTGACCAAAGGTAATTGTACCGGCTGCTATTTCTGAATATAGTACAGTACCTTGATAATAATTACTAGTCCATGAATTTAAATCTCCAAGTACAGAGGTTACTCCATCTTGTATTGTTCCAGCTAATGGAGTTGGATTATATCCAGCAACTAATGAAGTTGTTGTCGCTTTTATATTAGTTCCATCATCCGTTATTGTTGAATTACCAACAGTTGAAGAAGATGTAAATTTAACAAGGGTATTATTTGTTCCAGAAACAGCAACCGAAGTACCGCTAGAACCTGAAGTTCCAGAAGAACCGTTTGAACCGGTTGCACCGCTTGATCCACTAGAACCTGAAGTTCCGCTTGAACCGTTTGAACCAGTTCCGCCGGAAGTACCAGAAGTTCCATTTACTCCAGAAATACCTGACGTACCTGAACTGCCACTAATACCAGACGTTCCACTTGAACCGCTTGACCCTGATGTTCCTGAACTACCGCTTGAACCTGAGCTGCCGCTTGTTCCACTTGAACCAGAAGAGCCTGATGTTCCAGAGCTACCGCTTGAACCTGATGTTCCACTAGAGCCATTTGACCCAGTTGCACCTGAAGTACCAGAGGTTCCGCTTGAACCATTTATACCAGAAGTTCCACTTGAACCTGACAAACCTGAAGAACCGGAAGTTCCTGAACTACCACTAGAACCTGAAGAACCGGCTGTTCCGCTTGATCCTGACGTTCCTGAACTGCCGCTTGAACCAGAAGTTCCGCTTGAACCATTTGCACCGTTTAAGCCAGACGTACCACTTGAACCTGAGTTACCGGAAGTTCCACTTGACCCGCTAGAACCTGAATTACCAGAAGTACCGCTTGAACCATTTGCACCAGATGTTCCGCTTGAACCATTTGCACCAGATGTGCCAGAGGTACCATTTATTCCAGAAATACCAGAAGTACCGCTTGATCCACTTAAACCTGATGTTCCAGAACTACCGCTTGAACCGGAAGAACCTGAACTACCGCTTGAACCTGAAGTTCCGCTTGAACCTGAACTACCACTTGAACCTGATGTACCTGAGCTACCACTTGAACCAGAATTTCCAGATATTCCAGATGTTCCACTTGAACCTGATACGCCTGATGTTCCAGAACTACCGCTTGAACCGGAAGAACCTGAACTACCGCTTGAACCTGAAGAACCGGAAGTCCCACTTGAACCTGAAGTTCCAGAGCTACCGCTTGAACCTGATATACCAGAAGTTCCACTAGAACCATTTATACCAGAAGTTCCTGAACTACCGCTTGAGCCGGAAGTTCCACTAGAACCATTAGACCCAGATGTTCCAGAAGAACCTGAAGTTCCACTTGAACCATTTATACCAGAAGTACCGCTTGAACCCGATGTTCCGTTTATTCCTGAAATACCAGAAGTACCGCTTGAACCTGATATACCGCTTGAACCAGACGTACCGCTTGAACCAGACGTACCGCTTGAACCAGAAGAACCACTTGAACCTGAAGAACCAGAGCTACCGCTTGAACCTGAAGTTCCAGAAGAACCAGCTGTACCAGAAGTACCGCTTGAACCAGAAGTTCCACTAGAACCAGAAATACCGCTTGAACCGGACGAACCACTTGAACCTGAAGAACCAGAGCTACCGCTTGAACCTGAAGTTCCAGAAGAACCAGCTGTACCAGAAGTACCATTTATTCCTGAAATACCAGAAGTACCGCTTGAACCACTTGAACCAGAAGTTCCAGAAGTTCCACTAGAACCAGAAGAACCTGATGTTCCACTAGAACCAGAAGTTCCACTAGAACCAGAAGTTCCACTAGAACCAGAAGAACCAGAAGTTCCACTAGAACCACTTGAACCTGAAGTTCCACTTGAACCATTTATACCCGAAGTTCCTGAACTACCATTTATACCTGACGTTCCTGAACTGCCGCTTGAACCAGAAGTTCCACTTGAACCTGAAGAACCTGATGTTCCGCTAGACCCACTAGAACCTGATGTTCCGCTAGACCCAGAAGTTCCACTTGAACCATTTATACCCGAAGTTCCACTTGAACCATTTATACCCGAAGTTCCGCTTGAACCGTCTATTCCATTTACTCCGCTTAATCCACTTGAACCAGATGTTCCTGAGCTACCGCTTGACCCTGATGTTCCAGAGCTACCACTTGAACCAGACGTACCACTTGAACCGTTTATACCACTTGTTCCGCTTGAACCGTTTATACCACTGGTTCCGCTTGAACCAGAAGTTCCACTAGAACCAGAAGAACCAGAAGTACCGCTTGATCCACTAGAACCAGAGGTTCCGCTTGAACCGCTTGAACCAGAGGTTCCACTTGATCCTGATGTTCCACTTGAACCGTTTATACCACTGGTTCCACTTGAACCAGAAGTTCCACTTGAACCAGAAGAACCAGACGTTCCGCTTGAACCAGAAGTTCCTGAAGAACCTGATACACCGCTTGATCCACTAGAACCAGAGGTTCCGCTAGAACCGCTTGAACCAGAGGTTCCGCTTGAACCGCTTGAACCAGATGTTCCACTTGAACCAGAGGTTCCAGAAGAACCATTTATACCGGAAGTTCCGCTTGAACCGGATATACCAGAAGTTCCGCTTGAACCGTTTATACCTGAGGTTCCAGAAGAACCAGATGTTCCATTTATTCCTGAAATACCAGATGTTCCACTTGAACCAGAAGTTCCTGAAGTTCCACTTGAACCAGATGCACCGCTTGATCCTGAAGAACCAGAACTACCACTTGATCCTGAAGAACCTGAAGTTCCGCTTGATCCTGAAGAACCAGAAGTTCCCGAACTACCACTTGAACCGGATGTTCCACTTGATCCTGAAGAACCAGAAATTCCACTTGAACCAGAAGAACCTGAAGTTCCACTTGAACCAGAAGAACCTGAAGTTCCACTTGAACCTGAAGAACCTGAAGTTCCGCTTGATCCTGAAGAACCTGAAGTTCCACTTGAACCACTTATTCCTGAAGAACCAGATGTTCCACTAGAACCATCGGAACCTGAAGTTCCACTTGAACCGCTTGAACCAGAAGTTCCACTTGAACCAGAGCTGCCACTTATTCCACTTGAACCTGATGTTCCGTTTATTCCTGAAATACCAGAGGTTCCAGAAGAACCAGTTGCACCGCTTGAACCAGAAGTACCCGAAGTTCCTGAGCTACCGCTTGAACCTGATGTTCCACTTGAACCGCTTGATCCAGAAGTTCCAGAAGAACCAGATGTTCCTGAACTACCACTTGAACCGGCTGTTCCACTTGAACCAGAATTTCCACTAGAACCAGAAGTTCCACTAGATCCATCAAAACCAGAAGTTCCAGAAGAACCAGAAGTTCCGCTTGAGCCTGAAGTTCCTGAGCTACCGCTTGAACCAGAGGTTCCGCTAGTCCCACTTGAACCTGAAGTTCCAGTAGTACCAGAAGTTCCGCTTGAACCTGAAATACCAGAAGTTCCAGAACTACCGCTTGAACCATCTGAACCAGAAGTTCCTGAACTACCGCTTGAACCAGATGCACCACTTGATCCTGAAGAACCAGAAGTTCCACTAGAACCAGATGTACCATTTATTCCGGATATACCAGAAGTACCAGAAGAACCGGAATTTCCGGAACTACCACTTGAACCAGAGGTTCCACTTGAACCTGAAGAACCAGAAGTTCCACTTGAACCTGAAGAACCAGAAGTTCCAGAAGTTCCAGAACTACCGCTTGAACCAGAAGTTCCACTAGATCCATCAAAACCAGAAGTTCCGCTTGAACCGGAAGTTCCTGAAGAACCTGAAATACCAGAAGTTCCTGAAGAACCTGATGTTCCGCTTGAACCTGAATTACCGGAACTACCACTTGAACCAGAAGAACCAGAAGTTCCATTTATTCCAGAAATACCTGAAGTACCACTTGAACCATTTATACCAGATGTTCCTGAAGAACCAGAAGTTCCACTTGAACCTGAAGAACCAGAAGTTCCTGAAGAACCGCTTATTCCTGAAGAACCTGATGTTCCCGAACTACCACTTGAACCAGAAGTTCCTGAACTACCACTTGAACCAGAAGTTCCACTAGAACCATCAAAACCAGAAGTTCCACTTGAACCTGAAGTTCCACTAGAACCATCGGAACCTGAAGTTCCACTTGAACCTGAAATACCAGAAGTTCCTGAAGAACCAGAGGTTCCTGAAGAACCAGATGTACCATTTATACCTGAAATACCTGAAGTTCCACTTGAACCGGAAATACCAGAAGTGCCGCTTGAACCATTTAAACCTGAAGTTCCACTAGAACCTGATGTACCAGATGTGCCGCTTGAACCTGAAGAACCTGAACTACCACTTGAACCGGAAGAACCATCATTACCAGAAGTTCCACTTGAACCTGAAGTTCCAGAAGAACCAGAAGTCCCACTTGAACCTGATATACCAGAAGTTCCTGAGCTACCGCTTGAACCTGATATACCAGAAGTTCCTGAGCTACCGCTTGATCCTGAAATTCCACTTGAACCAGATGTACCATTTACTCCAGAAATACCTGATGTTCCAGAAGAACCATTTATACCAGAGGTACCACTTGAACCTGAAGAACCAGAACTACCGCTTGAGCCTGAAGAACCAGAAGTTCCACTTGAACCAGAAGTTCCTGAGCTACCACTTGAACCTGAAGAACCAGAAGTACCGCTTGAACCTGACGTCCCAGAAGACCCGTCTATTCCACTTGATCCAGAAGTTCCGCTTGAACCTGAAGAACCAGAAATTCCACTTGAACCGGAAGTACCGGAAGTTCCACTTGAACCATTTATACCAGAAGTACCACTTGAACCTGAAGAACCGGATGTACCATTTATTCCTGAAATACCAGATGTTCCACTAGAACCATTTATACCAGATGTTCCCGAACTACCACTAGAACCAGAGGTTCCGCTTGAACCAGAAGAACCAGAAGTTCCACTTGAACCTGAAGAACCAGAACTACCGCTTGAACCATCTGAACCTGAAGTTCCTGAGCTTCCACTTATTCCTGATGTTCCACTAGAACCATTTATACCAGATGTTCCCGAACTACCACTAGAACCAGAGGTTCCGCTTGAACCAGAAGAACCAGAAGTTCCACTTGAACCTGAAGAACCAGAACTACCGCTTGAACCAT
>Ga0209296_1002004_pt1 | contig 14973 bp, 16 predicted proteins | sample S_130206_EF_Meta_FD_187319 | JGI IMG/M metagenome (GOLD analysis project Ga0209296, IMG submission 187319) | Freshwater microbial communities from Lake Simoncouche, Canada to study carbon cycling - S_130206_EF_MetaG (SPAdes) (version 2) | ecosystem: Environmental > Aquatic > Freshwater > Lake ...
ACTTAGATTACAACCTACTAGTGCGATGGGATTTGGATGGCAATATGATTATCCTTCACAGTATGGTTATGCTTTCTTTGGTTCAAATAATAATGCACTTACATTAAATGCTTGGAATCAAGTTGTGGTAACATCTCAAACTGTTGCTAATACTAAATTTTATGTAAATGGTTCTTTAATTTCAGTAACTGTTCAATTTAACTATCCTGCAGCTCAAAGTAGTCCTCCAATGAATGTAAATACTCAACCATTACTTCTTGGTAGAAGACAAGATGGACTTCCATTTGCAGGTAGATATGCAATAGCTAGAGGATATAATATAATGTTAGACGCAAGTCAAGTTTTACAAAACTTCAATGCAACTAAATCAAGATTTGGACTATAAAATAATTAAAAATGCCTAACCCATCAATATATGGAAGAGTTGTAAGTTATAATACTGTAACTGGTAGTTTAGTGGTTACTCCACTTTCTTATTCAGGTGATGCAGGATCATACAGCACATGGAACGTTGAATTGGCTGGTAAGAATGGAACATCAGGAGCTAGTGCTACAAGTGGTACAGCAGGTGCAAGTAGTTCTTCAGGAACTAATGGTTCATCTGGTACCTCAGGTGCTTCAGGTTCATCAGGTACTTCTGGTGTTTCTGGGAGCTCTGCTAGTTCAGGAACAGCTGGTACTTCTGGAACTAGTGGAGTGGCAGCTGTGTCAGGAGTAAATGGTCCTACAGGTCCAACTGGTGCTCAAGGTCCTACTGGTCCTCAAGGAGCAGGAGGATCTAGTGGAGCATCTGGTGCTAATGGACCTACTGGTGCCCCAGGTGGGCAAGGTCCAACAGGAGCACAAGGACCACAAGGTTTTGCAGGTCCAACAGGCCCCACTGGAGCTACTGGACCACAAGGACCTACAGGTACTTCTGCAAGTTATAACCAAGACTTAAACTCAGGTGCTTCTACAGTTAGATATGCCCCATTAACAGGTTCAGCATATCTTTTCTCATATAGTAGATATTATACTAACCCTGATGCTGGTCAAGGTCTTGCTAGTAATGTAGCTCCTCCATTTATGGGATTTGGATTTGGATGGGCAACTGATGCTGCTGTAGGTGGAACATATTTCTATGGTACCTCTACAAGAGACATGAAGAAAAATATACAACCAATGACTTCATGTGCTATGGATATTATTAACGCAACTGATATAGTTACGTTCAAATATGATACAGGATTACATGATGAAATTTTACAAGTGGGATTCATAGCTGAGGATACTCCAGAAGAATTAGCTACCTTTGAATATGATAAAATGGACTTACAAAATGTATTAGGTGTAGTATTAAAATGTATTCAAGAAATTGATACTAGAATAACAATCTTAGAAAACCAATAACAATGCCATATTCAAATACAACATGGACTGTATCAAATAAACTAAGCTATGTGCCTGGGGATATTGTGCAGATTAGTAATGCTCCTACAACGACCACTACTACTACAGCTGCACCATATCCATATATTACATCAGGATTAGTTTTACAATTAGATGCAAGTAATTCTTCAAGTTATACAAGTGGAAATACATGGTATGATTTAAGTGGTAATGGAAATAATATGACTATGAGTGGAACTGTACCTTTTGCTGGTTCAGGTCAAACAAAGTATTTTTCTTACAATGGAACTGCTAATTATTTCCAAGGAGTTAATAATTTTACTGGCATTTCTAATGCAATAACAATTAGTGTAGTTGCAAGTATTACAAATATGTCTCAAAGGACAGCACTATTTTCAAAATTTATTAATGGTGGAGCAATTGTAGGATATGTATTTGAAGTAGGCACTATACCAGGATTATGGACAAATACTACAAGATGGTATGCTTCAGGGTCAGGAGCTCAGTCAACTGATTATAGAGGAACAACTGCATTAACTCAGAACCAAATTTATATATTAACTTTAACATATAACCAAAGTACTGGAGTCAATGCTATGTATGCTAATGGAACTCAAATATCTGCATCACAAGCAGGTTCAAATGCAGTGGCATCTAATTGGGCTCAAGGAGCAACTCCTGATTTAACAGGTAATTATGGACCTGGTCTTAGCATATATAGTTACATGAATGAATATATGGTATTAGTATACAATACAGAATTAACATCAGCACAAGTATTACAAAACTATAACGCATTACAATCAAGGTTTGGAATATAAAATAAATATAAAAAACAATGCCAGATAATTATATTATAGGTACAGTAGTATCATACAATTCAACTAGTGGTCAGTTAGTGGTAGCACCAACTACATCTGTAGGTTCTGGTACTTATAATGACTGGATAGTTAATCTATCAGGAAGTGCTGGTTCTGCAGGTACTAGTGGACAATCAGGAACCTCAGGGTCTAATGGTACATCTGGTACGTCTGGAGGATCAGGAAGTTCTGGTACTAATGGTGCATCTGGGTCTAATGGTAGTTCAGGTACGTCAGCATCTTCTGGTACAACTGGTGCAGCTGGTAATACAGCTTCATCAGGTACAAGTGGTACATCAGGAGCAACAGGTCCTCAAGGTGCTACAGGTCCTACAGGAGCTCAAGGTCCAACAGGTTCTAGTGGTACTTCAGGTGTGTCTGGTGTAAATGGTGGACAAGGCCCAACAGGCCCAACAGGAGCTCAAGGTCCTGCTGGTGGTACAGGTCCTTCTCCTACTGGAGCCCCTGGGCCAACAGGACCAGCTGGAGGACAAGGTCCTCAAACAGTTTACAACCAAGCGTTGAATACTAATAGTAATGTATACTTCTATTCAATGGAAGGTAGTGCATTATATGCTCCTATATTTTATGTAACAGATGGTGCACAGTTTAATGGAGCTTTTGGATATGGCCCACATGGTTGGATTGGTGATGCTAACTGGTATACATATGGAGGTCTAGGTGCTGTATATTTTTATGGTACTTCTACAAGAGATGCTAAAAAAGATATTGAACCATATTTAGATGATGCTACAGCTATAATTAGAGATACAGAAATTATAACATTCAACTATGACTTTGATGATCCAAAGAATGCTTCCTATAAAAAAATAGGTTTCATAGCTGAAGATACTCACGTGGATATGGCATCTGTAGAAAAAGATAAAATAGAACTCCCTGCTACCTTAGCTGTTGCTATGAAAGCAATTCAAGAATTAGATGCAAGAGTTAATGCATTAATACAAAAACAAAACTCATAACCATGACTATAAATGACGTAGAATTTTTTATGAAAATTCAAAGAATGCAAGTTAATCCTAACCATGATACTCAAGAAAATGTAGTGACAAGAGTAAGCTGGCAATTAGTTGCTAAGTATGTTGATCCTGTAACAAAAGAAGAGTTTATGGCTACTCTTGATGATTGTACCACTATTAAACTTGTTGATGCTGCTGGGTATATTCCTTTTGAAAACTTAACTGAACAAGATTTAGTTGGTTGGGTAGAAGCTAGAGAGAATCAAAGAACAAGAAACATAGAATACAGAAAGCAAAAAGTATTTGCTCTTCTTCAAGAAAAAGTAGTTCCAACAAATGTAACTATTCAGGAAGAGACATTACCTTGGGTACAAAAATAAAACCAATAACAAATGCCTTACGCAAATATAACATTCACTGTACAAACACAATTGTCATTCTTAGTAAATGATTTTGTTCAAGTATCTGCTAATTCTACCAATTATGTTATTGGTAGAGTGGTATCATATAATCCTAGTACAGGTGCGTTAGTTATTACACCATTAGAATCTGTAGGCTCTGGTACATTTAGTTCATGGACTGCAGCATTAACAGGTCCTTATGGATCTTCAGGTACATCTGGAACTTCAGGAGCAGCTAGCTCAACTGGAACTTCAGGTACTGCAGGATCTAGTGGTTTATCAAGTAGCTCTGGTACTTCTGGTGTATCAGGATCTACTGGATCTTCTGGAGCAAGTGGTGCATCAGGACTATCTAGAAGTTCAGGTACATCTGGTGTAGCAGGAGCCACTGGTCCACAAGGGGCAACAGGTCCACAAGGTGGAATAGGACCAACAGGAAACAGAGGTCCTTCAGGAACATCTGGATCTTCAGGTGCTACTGGACCACAAGGTCCTATTGGAGGTCAAGGTCCCACTGGACCTAGAGGTCCACAAGGACCTACAGGTGCACAAGGACCTCAAGGACCTACAGGTCCACAAGGTCCAGCAAATAGTAACAACCAATCACTTAACCAATATGCTTCTATGACATTTAATGTATGTGCATGGAACCAATTGTATATGGGTGGGAGTGCAAATGCAAATAGTGGTCAAGGTGCTAGAAGTAGCCCATCAGAAGTTCAATTTATTACTGGTCCAGGTTATTGGCAAAGTCCTAATGGAGCTATAGGTGCAGGTGGTTTCTTTATTACATCAACTAGAGACGTTAAAAATAATATAGAACCATATACAGGATCAGGATTAGATCTTGTTAATGCTACAGAGATTGTGAGATTTAAGTATGACATTAATGATATGGAAGATGATCCTAAAGTTGGATTCATAGCAGAAGATGCTCCTGTAGAATTTACAGGTCCAGATCATGATAAAATGATCTTACCTACAACAGCAGGTATAGTTATGAAAGCTCTTCAAGAGCTTGATGCTAAGCTTAAAGTTTTGGAAGGTAATGTATAAAGCATTACCTTTGTTTTTTAAACCAAGTTTATGGAATTAACAATGCAACCAATGTTTCCTCAAGATGAGATAGATATTCAAAACTATTATTATTATAATGCAGGATTCTCTCCAGAAGAGTTAGATAAAGTATACAAAGATGTAAATACACTTCCTTTTCAAAAAGGAACTACAGGAATGGATAATGAGGATAATTCAAAAAAGATTAGATCTTCTTCTATTAAATGGATTCCAAAAACAGAAAGTTGGAAATGGTTATATGAAAAACTATTCAATATGGCTGTAGAAGCCAATAATGCACTATGGCATTTTGATTTGTTAACAGCAGATGATTGTATTCAATATACAGAATATTATGATGTAGAAGGTGGACATTATGGATGGCACCAAGATATTGGTCCTGGTCTTATGTCTAAAAGAAAGGTGAGCATTACTGTTCAGTTATCAGACTCTGATGAATATGAAGGTGGTGACTTAGAATTATTTAGAGGAGGTGATCCTAATGAAGCTGAGAAAGCACCAAGAGGAAAAGGAGTTGTATTTATCTTCCCCTCTTTTATAATGCATAGAGTTACACCAATAACAAAAGGAACTAGACGTTCCTTTGTTTTATGGGTAGGTGGTACACACTACAAATAATTATTTAATACTGTGTATTTCTAAATAGTTTGTAGCATCATCAGAAAATCCAAGTCTTCCTTTCCAAAATGAATTAAAAGCAAGACTAATTCTTTTACTTTGTCCTTGCACTTCTGGTACTCCATGATATTGTACTGATGGAAATAATACACAATCACCTGTATGTACAGGTACATGATACTGATTACTATTAAATTCATTTGCTGTGATGTTATCTATATGCCACTGTCTAGGACCATCATCTTGAAACTCAATTTGATCTTTTATTTTATCAGCTAATATATATATTACACCACTAACAATACTATTGGGATGATAATGTGAGTGATGGAATCCAGTTGGATCAGTATAGTTTAACCATGATTGAGTGATTTCAAGTTTAACTGAATCTGCATCTCTTGGACAAATTATAGATTTAACCCATTCATCTAAACACTCCTGTGCAAAGTTTTTTAACTCCCCCATTAAAGGGTTATCTAAAATTCTTCTATTACTAGAACTTTTATTTCCAACACTACTACCAATCTTTTCAGTGTATACAACATTTAATTCCTCAGGGGTAAACTCTCTGGGGAATTTTGTTTTCATAATTGGTGTAGGAAACATTAGATGTATTGATCTTTCCATTTTATTTAGGTTTATATTGTTTTTGATTAGGTATTTCTATTTTTAAAAAGTTAATTCCTTTTAATGGTCCTTTTGTAAATCCTAAAGTTCCATCAAAGAATGCATTAAATGCTAAACTTATTCTGCCATAAGTTTCTACTGGAGGCACATGGTGCGTAAGGTTGGATGGAAATATTACTACATCTCCTGTACCCACCTTCATTAAGAACTCTGGATCATTGAATCCACCTAATTGCTTAGGTTGTATCTGCCAATTCTCTCCTGTATCCATCTTAGTAAATCCTAGTTCATCTTTAGTTGGGTCTGCATTTACATAGAAAGATCCTGTTAAAACACAGTTGCTATGTATATGCTTTTGATGACGCACCCCTTTCTGACAAAAGTTTAACCAAGATGTTAGTATCTTCATAGACATTTCATCTTTGTTTACAGGATTATATACAGCAATTATATAATCCATCAAAGCTTGTTCACAGAATCTTTTAATATCAGCTAAAGGTTCTTGCTCTAGTATATAAATATCTAATGTATTACATGCTGTTGATCTTAGCTTATCTTTAAAACTGTGTATACAAGCAAGTTCCTCATCAGTTAAATTTCTGTTTATATTTGAAATACCAGCCACTGTTGGAAATATAGGTAATAACATTCCTGGTTTCATATTAATCTTGTTTAGGTACACTAATTCTTAAGAAATTTATTTTCTCTAATGGCCCTGACATAAAGCCTAACTCTCCTTCCCAGAATGAATTGAATGCAAGACTGATTCTACTATGTTCATGATTTGTTTTAGGAACACTATGTAACATGTTAGATGGGAATAATACAACATCTCCTGTTCCTACATTCACTGTAAACTCATTACAATTAAAATAGTTTTGTTCTAGTGCTTGTAACTGCCAATTATCTCCAGTGGCTCTCTTAGTAAACACAATTGAATCTTTATCTTTAATAGCATTGATATATAGACAACCACTAATTACACTATTATGATGATGATGCTTGTGATGATATTGTGTTTTATCTGTATAGTTTAACCAAGACTGTGTTACAACCAATTTAATATTATCAGGATTAATTGGATTATAAATCTGTATTAGGTAATCTTGTAAAGCTTCCTCAACTATCTTTTTTAATCTAGCTAGTCTTGGATTCTCTAGAACTAATACATCATTAGTTGTTATATTACCTGTACTTACTCTTACATCATCTTTACATTCTAATATATAGTCTAACTCATCTTGTGTAAAAGGTTCCTCTATTGTGTTTAATAATAAACATGATGGGAACAATGATACTAGTTCCATTATAAATTATTTTTAATTGCTTCTAATACAGTTTTCATACTAATAGATTTATGACATTCAAAGTGTCTAGGAGTATCTTCGTGCTCAGGACACCAGTTCCAATCTCCTTTATTAAACTTAAAGACAGGATTATTCCAACATCCATTACATACATCTTTGTTTATTAGTCGTATGCAATTGGATTGAAACTCATGGTCAGGTGTAGTGAAGTTAGATATCATAACTGTCTTCTTACCTATCCCCCAGTTCAACCAGCTAATACCACTAGATAAACCAACAAATATATCTGCATGATGTAGATAGTTCATAGCTACATTAAGAGACTTATCTTCTAGCTTCTCTGCTCCTAAGTCATCTGCCTCCTGTGATAATTCTATCACTCTATACCCCATATCTTTTAAAGCCTGAATTAACTCTGGCCAGTAGTACCAATGCTTACATTGTGCTGTAGATCTAGTAGATATACAGATGTATTTACTATCTATAGATCTTTCTCCTGGTGTAAATGCTATCCTAGGTTGTATCTCTTTAAAGTCTAGAGCTAATACATTACTAGCTGCTTGCTGTAATGGTATAGTGGCAGGGTGTGTAGGTTCTTTATCTTTCTCCCAGAACCAGCCTAGCTCAACTTGAGCTACTATATTATGTACTATCACTCCTCTTTCTACAAACTCTAGCTCAGGATATACAGATTGGAATAGCTCATTCTTAAATGATGACACCACTACATGACACTTATACTTCTCTTGGAATTCTAAACAGTATGGTATCCAAGCTATACTATCTCCAAGACTCTTGGACTCAAATACAATAAATACTCTTTTATCTTTTAACTCATCTAGTAAGTTAATCTGCTTGATAGTACGTCCTTGATACTTAATAAAGATGGCTATGTTAGATAGGTATCTTCTATTAAGCTTGGCCCATGCACCTTTCTTCATTTTAGTTTCATAGATAGTTACTTGCTGAGGTAACATATATCCTGCTACCTGTGCTTCCATATCTACAAAGCTTACATCATATTCTCTATCTTTTCCTTCATCACCTAATAGCTCAAAGTAAAGACCATCAATATGTAATAGTTTATATGTTATCATTTTTCTGTATTAAAAAAGAATGTTTGAAATAGTCTACCATCTTCTTTCTCTCTTCCAAAATAATCAAGAGATGAATGGAATAAATCACCTCTATATAAAATTAATCTATTATATACATTACCTATTCTATCTACTAAATCCCATTTAGTAATATCATAATAATCTTTATAGTGACCAGTTGACTCACTTTCTGCTTGAGTAGTAAATTTGTACTCTCTTATTCCAAGTTTTTTATGTCTAAATAATCCTGTACCACTTGATAATGGAGCATCAGGATTTAAATACAAAACCCCAGCCCAATCTGTAGTGTCAGTATGTAACCAAGATCTATCATTAGCTACAGTGTATTGAAATGCTCCTGAAGCATTATCCCCCCACCAAGTTACCTCACCTGCAAAAGGTCTAATGAATTCTTGAATAGTGTTTCTAATACTATCATCTAGATAGGAATCAGTTCTAAAGCCTGGATAATTTCCTTTAAGATCAAAGTCTTGAGTTAATATATATTGTCTCACCTCATCTGGGTTGCTGTAAAAGTCAGCAATAGTTAATGATTCTACTCTCATAAATTGTTATATGTGTTTATGTATAATTGTTGTGTTCTCTCAGAGCTATAACCTTCATTAATCTTAGATACACCATCGTAGTATTTCTTAAGTGTTTTACATACTTCCAACCAGCTTCTACTTTCACGTGCAGCTAACATCTCTTGTCGTCTTTGTTCATAAGTATTAATTGTTTCTACTATACCTCTTATAACTTCTTTAGTGCTGATGCTAGGTAAGACCCACATACCATCCATGTGTCTAGAACCTTTATAAGTTCCTACAATGGGAACAGCACATGCTGTGGCTTCCATAAGTGTTAAGTTAGGATGTCCTGCTTCTAACATAGATGGATGTAAGAAAATACTATGGGTTTGATATAGTTCTCTCATCTCTTCATCATTAGGATTTGTTAACTTTAAAGTTAACTTTTTATACTGCAATAACTCTGAATGAATCTCAAAGAACTTTTGGTTATCTGTATGACCAGCTATTGTAATAGGAAGATCTAACTCTTCAGCTGCTTCAATACCATACCTAAATCCTTTTCTATCAAACCCACTATCACCTGCTAATCCATTGTTAGCTATCATTAATAGTTTATGTGGATAAGGAGAATGATCTGGTGTAAAGAAATCTGTGTTAGCTCCATGAGATAGATAGAATAACTTATCAGTCTCATTAAAGTATTCTATTAAATGCTCAGCATGCGTAAAGGATATAATAGATCCTTTCATAGCCTTTAGGTTTTGCTTAAACACCCAGCTATCTTTGCCATACCATTCTGTGTGGTGATCATGTAAAGAGAATACATAAGGTATATCTCTTTCTAAACAATACAAAGCCTGGTTAGCAAGGTGTGCATGTACAATTGTATCTGGCCATCTCTCAAGCTCATTCATATATCTGATGTCAACTTGGACATCTAACTTCTCTAGGTTTTGTTTGTACTCCCATATGAGTCTTTCTACAGCTCCCCATCCATTTGGTGGTATGGTAATTAATCCTGTAGCTACATGTACTATTCTCATTTTCTAAATGTTTTTTGCATATTATCTATTAAAGAAAACCCATCTGCTTGGGTGGTAAATCTTTTCTTAACTATACCCATTTGTGGCCCTGCAAAGATATTATTAAAATACATATCAGCAGCATCCCACTTGTGTTTTCTTAAAGTATTTTTTAAATAATCTGCTACAGATATAGGGAACATAATAGATTGTAAACCTATGATGTGATCTGTAACATACATGTCATCGTTGATATCTTTAATCATAGGGCTCTGAGGCCAGCCATATTCTAATGTATCCTTGTCTCCAAAGGACATATAGTTGATACCATTTGGTCCCATTAAGTGTGCACATTGCTCAACTTTTCGTACGAAAAAGTGTATGTCTGTCTCAATGATACAGTCACCCTCACACACCATTAAGAAGTCACAATCATGAAACTCACTTAAGATGGCATTCTTGAATGCTTCATAGCATCCATAATGTGCTGGGGTAAGTGCAGTGCCATACTGTCGAACTTGCTCTTCGCTGAAGAGTTCCATTGAAACACAACTGGGTCTAATGCAGTTATATGATGGTGGTAATGACTTATAGGGCTCGTTAGTGTGTAGGACATATTCCCACCCATGGTCTTTGACTTGCTCAAGGGAAGCTCTGCTTGCTTGTTCTCTTTCATCATTTAATGTAGTTTGTATGTGAACTAATTTAATCTTTGGTCTATCTTTCTTCTTCCATTTAAACTTACCTGTGTTAGTATATTTATGTAAGGTGTCTTTGTTTAATTTGAATTCTTCTATCTTGTAGCAATCATCTCCATCATAGAAATCCATTCTTACAAGTATAGGTTCTTCTTTGAATTCAAACTCATAATACCACTCATGTTTTTGTGAAGGAATAATCCTCTTAGACATGTCATCCCCAATAGATATGTATATCTTTCTATTGTCTCTGTTATATGTAAAGAAATAGAACATGTAAAAGTTTGCCTTTCCTTCTACAGGAATAACAGAATAGTATTCACTGTTAGATGCTACACCTAATCCACTGTGTATCAATAGAGTATCTTTATCATTAGTATACAATTGTATATCATTTGGATTGAAACTAAATATCACCTTGGATAGATAGTCTTCTAAATAGTTCTCACATCTTCTACGCTTACATACTTCATTCCACTCTTCTGGTGTACGCACATCATCAAACTCTTTTAAGAAGAAGTCTGTGTCAAACATAATACCATTAGTCTGAATTCCTTTACCCTGTGGAGTGGGTAGTGTGGCAGCACAAAGTTTCTTATCTGTCTTGAATGCATCATTCACTGCAGGGATATCTCTAGGATCTAGTATGACATCATATGTAGTGTAGAAGAACCTCTTGAACCCAAGCTCTTTAGCAGCCTTAGCACCATTGAATATATTAGTTAAGACAGTCAAGGATTGATTACTATCCTTCAAACCATTGATATTAATCTCAGCAAAGTAATCATCTCTTTCATTATAGAATCTAGTGTAATAGCTATGGTGAGTCAGAGGGTTATGTGCATCGTATATATAATAGTCCACCATACGTTGTATGTCCTGGTCTACAGGATAGTGAGACAACAGAATGATCTTTCTACCTAATGGCTTAAGACTATTGATAGTATCCTTGGTCCACTGAATTCTGTCTTTGATATTTGGATAGGTGCCCAAGATGATACACTCTTCTTCCATTACATCTAGGTTTAATTTTTTTACAATATTAGCAGTATCACTACCAAGATCTCCAGTTAAATAAACCATATTGGTTTCATCATTATACTTATTACAGTATACATCTAAGTTGTACATTGCTTTGACTAAGTCATCGTATTGCATAGCTTCTTTGATGGCAATAGGATTTAACTCTTTATTACCTCTATCTCCCTTAGATGGAAAGAAGAATACATCACATGCTTCTAAGAATGAATTCACATCATTACGCTCTCCCCATACAACACAGTTATCTGGTTTGTTAGCCATTAATGGTTTCCAATAGTCTGCAAAGTTACCTGCTTGGTTACCTAAGAAATGAAACTTAACCTTGTAGTTCTTAAGTCTTTCAGCTAGCTCAAATGCATAAGCTTGGTTCTTTCTAGGTGTAAATAATCCTACAGTTACAAAGTGTTTATACTCAGGATCTAAACCAAACTCTTGTTGCCTTTCTACTTTATTTCTAACTATCTTATCAATTGGATATTCAATTACCTTCATAGGTACATCTAAGTGTACATACTTAAAGATATTGTATGAGCTTACAAATACAAACTCATCTGGCATCCACTTCTTATGCTTAGGATTAAATGAGCTATCATGTGTAGTCTCTGATATCTTCCAGGTTCTAGTCTTTGAATAGATGAATGCAGAGAGCTTATCATCCATAAACATCTCAGGAAACTCTTCCATCACCACTACATCTGGATTGAACTGTTGCATAATTTGCACAAGTTCATTATATTTATTTTCTCCTAGAGAATGGAAGTTAACTCCTTCTGTAAGCATGTCAATAATCTTTAAACGTTGTACAACAAATGACCATGCTAGGAATGAATACTCTACCACCTTGATTTCAAAGTGGTCTCTTAACAGTTCCACTTTGTTTACAGTTACCTGGGGAGCTCCTCCAGTTGATAGGTGAGGAGTGATTATTAATAGTTTTTTCATATATTTATTTTTACACATTCTATTACTTTATCCACTGTAGGATGACATTCAAATGTTTCTTTCTTCTCTAAGCATCCAATCAGTGGCTGTACATAATCTATTGTAGGCCAATACTCAAGAGCATATTTCATATTAGAAGAACAAAATAAGTTACAGCTTCCTCCAATATAATAGTGTTTAAATCCTTGTACTCCCACTCTATAAGGTGTTCTAAATTCAGGATTAATAGGAGATCCTAATTCAATGATATATGTTTGTGTTGTACCTGCTAAATGTAGTATACCAGAATCCATAGTGATGACAGCTTTAGCATCATTTATTAAATGCCATGTCTCAGATATAGATGTTTGGTTCATTAAGTTAATTACTTTAGATCCTTCTAAATCATGTACAGGTTTCTGTACATTAAAGAACCCTGTCTCACTGCTATCTTTACCTACAGCTACAACTGTATATCCCATATCTGTTAAAGATGTAATTAACTTTACCCAATTGTCTTGTGACCAAGTTCTATTAGGCCAGCTATTAACAGGGTGTATAACTATATACTTCTCATGAATAAAATTCTTCTTAGGTTCTGTAGGTCTGTAGTAACATCCTAGTTCATCTTGTGCAAGCATAAAGCCTAGATGTATAGCATGGAACTGTCTGATGTCCATCGTATTATGCTTCATCTCTATACCACGCTCATCTTTCTTACCTACTAGATAGAAAGAGTTGTGCATGATGTAGTTAGCTTTGAAGTAATCTCTATCAATAGAGTCTGCCTTATAGCTCTTCTCTACATAGGGGTTCATTTTAAATAGCTCAGGCATCTTAGAGATGACAATAAGCTTTCTTTGATATGCATTATGTAGTTTCTTGATAGTGGGGGTAGCACATATAAGGTCCCCTAATCCATTACATTCTGATAAGTCTAAACAAACTGGTTTCATATTATTGAAAGTTGTATATAAGATTACTAGTTAAAACCCAACGTCCTTCTTTGCTCATATTTTTTTGAGTTCTGTGTATTAACCAAGAAGGAAATATAAGCACATCCCCACTCACTGTTGGTATTTCTTTCCAAGCCCAATTAGCATCAGTATGATATTGCGAAGATTTAAGTAATTCAAGTGGGTCTTTGCATTCAAAATATCCACCATATTCTGGAACATGTAAATAAGTAGCTACACCAAAAGCTACATGAGCATGATTGTGTTCTGTAGTATGTCCTCCAGTCTCTTGTAAATTCACCCAAGAGTTTGCTACTTTTAATGAATCTGGAAAAGAAAGCCCTATAGCTTCTTTGGTAATAGATTTAGTTAGATTAAGTAACCAATCATAAAAACTTGAGAAGATAGCCATCTCATGTGGTTGAGTCTTGTATGTATAAGAAGACTTCCCCTTTTTTAAAATAGGAATTTCAAAATTGTTCTGTACCATTTGCTCACATATAGGTTTTAATTCATCCCAATTAAAATCATAGTGAGCTTTATATAGATAAGGACTATGTGGATTAATTATTTGTACTGTATTTTGGTTTGTAGTAGTTGCCATCTTTATTAAATTCTTGTTCAAAGTTAGTTGTTATTACCCATCTTTCCTCATCAGAGTTATTAGGTTGTGTTCTATGTTTAAGCCAGCCAGGAAATATTAATACATCTCCAGATACTACAGGTATCTCTTTCCACATCCAATCACTTGTATCATGATAATAGAATCCTTTTAAATCTTCCAATGGATCTTTACATTCAAAGTAGCCACCATTCTCAGGCATATTTAGATAGGCAGCTGCTGCCATAAATGTATTAGAATGATTGTGAGCATGTGTCTTACCACCTTTGTAGTGCACATTTAACCAGCTATTTGTTATATTATATTTGTGATAGGTTGTATAATATCCCATACCACGCACAGCTATTTCAACAGCCATTGCTTTTAACCATAAAAAGAAGTCTCTAAACTCTGGCATATTATGTGGGTATAACTTATGTTGATGGGTAGATCCACCATTTTCTACTAGTGGAAAGTTTGGATCAGATGAGTTCATTAATTCATGACATAGAGGCTTAAGTGCTTGAAAATCAAAGTCATAGTGAATCTTAAAGATATAGGAACCATGAACATTAAGTATGTCAACTTGATTATTCATAAAATTATTGTTTATTTGCCACAAATATATTACTTTTGTTGATAATAAAAAAAGATTTTAGTCATGAAAATAGAAGTTTCAATAGGAGAAATAGTGGACAAGTACACTATCCTTATGATCAAAGCATCTAAGATACAGGATGCTGCTAAGCTGGAGAACATTAACAAAGAGTTAACGTATCTCATAGACGTCCTTAAGAAAGAGGACCCACTAATGACAGACTATCCTCTTACCAAAGCCCTGTTTGAAA
>Ga0209296_1002005_pt1 | contig 14972 bp, 20 predicted proteins | sample S_130206_EF_Meta_FD_187319 | JGI IMG/M metagenome (GOLD analysis project Ga0209296, IMG submission 187319) | Freshwater microbial communities from Lake Simoncouche, Canada to study carbon cycling - S_130206_EF_MetaG (SPAdes) (version 2) | ecosystem: Environmental > Aquatic > Freshwater > Lake ...
GGCTCTGGCGCGACCAACAGTCCTGCGGCTGGTAACACAATGGCTTCGCACAGTAGTTGGACTGAAGTAACTGCTTATAGTCAAGCCACCCGGCCCGCTTGCACGTTTGGAACCCCCACGACTGCCAACCCCTCGGTGGCTACCAATTCAGCTTCGCCAGCCACGTTTAGCATCAACGGCACAACGACTGTGGGCGGGGCTTTCTTGACCAGCAACAACACCAAGGGCGGCTCGACTGGTACGCTGTACTCAGCCGCAGACTTCAGTGCCCCTGGAGATCGTGCTGTTGTGTCGGGCGACACCCTTTCCGTTACTTACACTCTGAGTTTGGCAGGTTAATCATGGCAACAACTTTCAAAAAAGGCGACGTTGTTAAAGCTGTCGCAGTCGTTCCTCAAGGCCCGGTGCTTGCACTGCGTATGGACGATGAGGGCACGGTGTCGTATCTGATTGAGTGGACAGATGTAGACGGGCAAACCCAACAACGCTGGTTTGAAGAGTCACAATTGACAGGAGTATGATTTATGGCGCTCGTCCTCGCAGACCGGGTAAGGGAAACCACCACTAGCACAGGTACGACTGCTGTAACGCTCGGTGGCGCATACACGGGCTTTCAAACTTTTCTTGCGGCTATTGGCAACGCCAACAGCACGTACTACACCATTGCCAACGTAGTCTCGGGCGAGTGGGAAGTAGGTATTGGTACGTACACCACTTCTGGTAATACACTTTCCCGCACAACTGTCCTATCTTCCAGCAACTCAGGTTCGCTGGTTAATTTCACATCGGGCACCAAAGATGTGTTTGTCACCCAGCCTGCTGAGCGGGCGGTGTACATAGATTCTGCGGGTACTACAGTTGATGTAAACATCCTGGCCGCTTCGGGCGACTCATCGTTCAACTCCACGGGCGCGGTAAAAATCCCAGTAGGCACGACAGGTGAGCGGCCCACGGGTGCAGTGGGCAAGATTCGTTGGAACAGCACGTTGACCCAGTATGAAGGCTACAACGGCTCAAGCTGGACGCTCCTGGGCGGGGCAGTGATCTCCAACGACACAGCTACTGCAAGCAACTTGTACCCAGTGTTCTCCAGCGTCACGACTGGCAACGCTTCCACTTTGTACACAGGCAACGCCAAGCTGCTCTACAAGCCAAGCACAGGCGAGTTGCAGGCTTCAGTCCCAGTTGCATTGAATGGGCTTGTGGTGAACAGTCAAACGGTATCTGCAAGTTACACCATTGCGGTGGGGTATTCAGCTATGTCTGCTGGGCCTGTAGCTGTGGCAAGTGGACAAGCGGTAACGGTCAGTTCAGGCAGTCGTTGGGTAATTGTTTAAGGATTTGATATGGCAAGCGTTGTTGTAAATGGAGATACATCAGGGGCAGTGACTCTGAGCGCACCAGCAGTGGCTGGTACTGTGACTGTGACCTTGCCGTCCACATCGGGGGTTATGGCTGTTGGCGGCGGGACGATCACCACCCTTACCACCACAAGCGACATCACGGTTCAAGGGGTTACCGTAGGCCGTGGCGCAGGTGCTGTATCCACCAACACTGCGGTGGGTGCTAGTGCTTTGCAAGCAAATACTACGGGGGCAAACAGCACCGCTGTTGGTTATCAAGCTGGATACAACTCAACTGGTGGTTTTTTGACCGCTGTTGGGTATCAAGCTGGCTATGCTTCAACCAGTAACACAGTAGAAGCATTTGGTTATCAAGCGGCTTTGGCTACAACAACTGGGCAAATGATAACCGCCCTCGGCACGTGGGCGTTGTTGACTAATACATCTGGAAGCTATTCGGTTGCCGTTGGAAGAGAGTCGCTTAAATTAAATACGACAGGTTCTTACAATGTTGCATTGGGTATGCAAGCCCTTAACTCCAACACCACAGCCTCTAACAACACTGCTGTGGGTTATCAGGCGGGGTATAGCAATACGACAGGCGGCGCTGGTGTTGGCAAAAACACTTTTATTGGTACACAAGCGGGCTATAACTCAACCGGATACCGAAACGTATTTGTTGGCTATGCCGCAGGAACCGTTGTTACATCTGGAAACTCAAACACAATCGTTGGTGGCTTTGAAGGTAACACTGGCGGCTTAGACATTCGCACAGCAAGCAACTACATCGTGCTGTCTGATGGGGATGGGAATCCACGGCTATATATGAATGGCTCTGGATTTATGTTTTCTTTGCCAACCTACAACAACACCACAGGCGCTGCTGCAAACATGGGTGTAGATAGCACTGCAGGTGTTTTTTATCGGTCTACTTCTTCACTCAAGTACAAGCGTGATGTTCAAAATTACAATAAAGGTTTAGCTGAAGTTATGCAACTTCGCTCGGTGTACTACAAAGGAACTTCAGAGCGTGATGGCGATACACAATATGCGGGTTTAATTGCTGAAGAAGTACATGAAATTGGTTTATCTGAATTTGTGCAGTACGCAGAAGATGGAACTCCCGATGCATTGGCTTATGGACACATGGTTTCTTTGCTTACCAAAGCCATCCAAGAACTCAAAGCAGAGGTTGACAGCCTCAAAGCCCAAATCAACGGAGCATCAGCATGATTGAAATCACCGCAGAACAACAGATTGCTCGCCACTATGAGGCGTGTATGGATTCGGTCAACCTCATCAATGCTGGCAAGCCCGAAGGCATGGAAGATGCTGAGTGGGCAGATTGCTTGCAGAGGAATCGTGACCATTTGAAGATTATGGTCGCCAAAGACTTTTGGACAACTGAAGATTTAACCCCGCTCCAACAAGCGGCAGGAGACTAAATTGGCCTCATCTATAAATGCCAGCACTACGGCTGGTTTAGTAAACACCGCCGACACATCGGCAATCCTGCAACTTCAAACTGGCGGGACTACAGCGATCTCCATTGACGCAAGCCAAGCGGTGACGATGGCAGGGCGAACCACAAACCCAACAACTATTTCTGTTGGTAACGCAACCCCCTCAACCTCCGGTGCTGGCATCACCTTCCCCGCAACTCAATCAGCATCAACTAACGCAAACACGCTAGATGATTATGAGGAGGGGACTTGGACACCATCTTTTACATTGAATGCTGGTTCAGCTACGCTTACTAGTGCTTCTGGAAGTTATGTAAAAATTGGAAAGCAAGTAACTGTGCTTTTTAATATTTCATTTGCAACAGCAACAGCGGCGACTATTGATACCATAACAGGATTCACATTTCCTTTTGCAAATAATACACAGTATGGCGTGGGTGCATTAAGAGAAAATTCAAATACTGGTTTTATATGGCAACTAAGAGGAAACGGTAATGCAACTACAGCAACCATAAGAAAATATGACAATACGCAAGTATTGACTGCTGGAGACACATTTGTTGGCACATTGGTTTATTTCACAGACTAATTAACCGCATTGGATTATCAAGTCGGACACTTAACCTAAAGGAAAAATCATGTCAATCACCAAAACTACCGCAGTTGACCAGATTACAGTCACAGAAAACGGCATCGTTCTCTATCGTGAAGCTACACGCATCATGGAAGATGGCAACGAACTGAGCAAGACCTATCACCGCACAAGTCTTGTACCGGGTCAAGACTTGACGGGCATCCCTGCCAATGTTGTTGCAATCTGCAATGTGGCCTGGACTGCTGAAGTCATTGCGGCTTATCAAGCACAATTGGCCGCACAACAAGCTGGAGCATAACCATGTCACTGATTCTCTCAGGCACAGACGGCCTCTCCGATGTTGACGGTTCTGCCGCAACCCCTGCTATCAGGGGAACGGACGCAAACACAGGCATATTCTTCCCTGCGGCTGACACCATTGCCTTTGCTGAAGGCGGTGCGGAAGTGGCAAGGTTTGATAGCTCTGGTAACTTGGGATTGGGTGTTACGCCTAGTGCTTGGCAGTCTGTTCTTCGTGCTTTTCAATTTGGCGCAACAGCATCTATTTACTCAAATGGCTCAAACACCACTTTTTACGGCCTAAACTTTTACACAGATTCTGGCGGGACAAACAGATATTTAACATCAAACATTGCGTCTGCCTACGGGCAGGTTTCTGGCGCACATCAATGGTACACAGCCGCATCTGGCACAGCAGGTAACGCCATCACCTTCACCCAAGCAATGACCCTTGATGCAAGCGGTAACTTGGGTATTGGGACTACAAGTCCATATTCAGCAGCGGGATATGCCTCGTTTACATTGAATGGTACTACTGGTTCTCAAATCCGAATGCGTTCTAGCGGCACTGATATTGGTTTGATTTTCAATACAGCAAGTGCATTGAATGTTTATACCAGCGGCGCTATCCCTTTAGTTCTTTCAACAAACGACACAGAACGTGCCCGTATCGACTCCAGCGGTAACTTGCTGGTGGGGACTACGAGTACTGGTTACACAAGTAGCGGCTCAACTTACTATTCTCCGTCAGTTCAATATTGGATTAACAACCATTTGACTGGAACATCAAGCGGAACTCGCTATATTGGTTTTGGTATTGGTACAGGCGAAGTTGGTTCTATTACCCAATCTGGCACAACGGCGGTTTTATACAACACAACCTCTGACTATCGCCTAAAAAATGACCAACAGGCATTGACAGGCGCTAAAGATTTTATCATGGCTTTGAAGCCTAAAAAATGGCAATGGTGGGATGGCTCTGGTGAAGGCGTTGGGTTTGTTGCTCATGAGTTTATGGAGGTCGCCAAGTATTCGGGAAATGGTGAAAAAGATGCTGTTGACGCTGACGGCAAACCTGTATACCAATCCATTCAATCATCATCATCTGAAGTAATGGCTAATCTAATTTCACTTGTCCAAGAACAGCAAGCCCTCATCACAACCCTCACCGCCCGTATCACTGCACTGGAGTCAGCATGATTAAACTGGAACTGCCAATTGACGCTGTAAACATGATCCTTGGGGCTTTGGGGGAACTCCCGTCCAAGACCAATGCAATGGCGCTGATGTTGCTCATCAAAGAGCAGGCTGACCCCCAAGTGCCCAAAGAAGAACCTGAAACTGTGCAATGATCTTTGGAGCGGCGGCATTTGCTCAAGCACCGTTCGCTGCGGCGGCGGGGAACTTCTTCGCCTGTGAAGTTGTAGATACTGCCACTGCCACCGACTCCATAGAGGCTCTCGCTACCTTCGCGGTAGCCTTTGCCGACACTGCAACGGCCACAGATACCACGGCGTCCTTGCTCACCTTCGCTGCAAACACAGACGAAACAGCCACCGCCACGGACACCACGGCCTCCCTTGTCACGCTGGGCGCGGCGGTCGATGAAACAGCCACGGCAACGGACACTACGGAATCTAACGCCACATTTGGGGCTGCGGTAAGCGAAACAGCTACAGCCACAGACGATCCGTCCAGCCTACCAACCTATGCTGTGTCCACCTCCGACACTGCCACGGCCTCTGATACAACTGAAGCTGGCGCTGTGTTTACCCCCTTGGTTGCCGAAACAGCCACGGCAACGGATGCCACATCGTCTGTATTCATATTCCTTAGCGATATAGCTGAAACCAGCGCGGCTACGGACAGCCTGTCTTCCAGCACCTCATTCCTGGCTTTGGTCAGCGAGGCCGCGTCTGCTGCCGACACTACCTCCACAAGCCAAGCGGCCATCTGCTTGGTCAGCGAGTCCGTCACTGCCACAGACAATCTGACCAATACGGCACTGGTTTTTGCTGCGGTCCAAGAATCCATTACTGCGGCTGACGCCTTTGTGCGCCGACTGCTCTGGGAGCCAATAGACGATGACCAGACCCCGGACTGGACAGGCATCCCGGCAACTGTGACAATAAACGATGTAGCCACCTTTGGCGGTTTGGTGTTCGGGGATGTGTCCATAGCAGGCCAGTTCAACGAAACCTGGGCACCCAACCGTGCCGGATGGACTCAAATTAATGACAGCCAGACGGTGACTTGGACGCAAATTAACGATAATCAGACGGCTGGGTGGACTCAAATTGATGACACGCAGACGGTTACATGGACAGAAGTTGTTCAATAAGGAAAACCAATGAGCACGTATTCACCAAGTCTTCGGATTGAGCTTATTACCAACGGCACCCAAGCGGGTACGTGGGGAGACACAACCAACAGCAATCTAGCCTATATCCTCGATACGGCCATTGCCGGGTATCAGACAGTCAGTGTCACTTCTGCCAGCCAAGCCATGACATACACAAGCGGGCCGACTGCAACGGCTTCTGCCAACCAAGCGGTTTATGCCATGCTTCGGTTCACTACCACGACTGGGGCAGCTTTTGCCGTATATGCACCCCCTGCCTCTAAAGCCTACGTTGTTTGGAACAACAGTGGGCACGCAATGACCATTTATAACTCGACTGTGATTGGTAACACCACGGCAGCAGGTACGGGTATCACTATTGCCAACGGCGACAAAGTTATAGTTTGGTCTGATGCGACCAATTTTTACGACCTCAAGGCCAACAACGTCACGGGGACTGTAGCCATCGCCAACGGCGGCACGGGGCAAACTTCGGCCAGCGCTGCCTTAAACGCACTGCTGCCAAGCCAAACCAGTAATGCCAACAAATACTTACAAACTGACGGAACCAACTCAAGCTGGGATGCCATCAGCCTGAGTACAGCCGACATAACTGGCACATTGGCAGTTGCCAATGGCGGCACTGGGTCTACTACGGCTACGGGCGCAAGGACAAACTTGGGGCTAGTAATTGGAACGGACGTTCCGGGGCCATCAGGTACGGGTGCGTCAGGCACTTGGGGCATCAATGTTTCTGGCAACGCTGCCACAGCCACAAACGCCACAAATGCCACAAACGCTACCTATGCAACTACTGCTGGTAATGGCGGGGTTACTTCTGTAGATTCCGCAACGGCGGCAGTAACGCTGTCAAGCTTGGCGGCTTTTGGAAGGTCCCTCAGTGCAAACGGGTATCAAAAATTGCCGGGAGGTTTATTTTTGCAGTGGGGCACTCTGTCGGGCACGGGGACTCATGGTTCGACCTACTCTATTACCTTCCCAATTACCTTCCCATCACAATGCTTCGCAGTTGGGGCAACCATCCAGCAAGGCGTAACGACAACGACTACAACGGTATTCATGCCTATCACTGGGCTTAGTCAGTACGGATTCACTATTCAATACGGCGCTATTAACGGCGGCTCATACACGTATGATTATCGGTGGATTGCTGTTGGGATATAAAAATTGATCCAGTCACGGCATTTGCACTCTGCAAGGGAGCTTATGAAGGCATAAAAGGGTGCGTTGCCGTCTACCAAGACCTGAAGAAAACGGGCAACGATCTGACGAAGATCACAACTGAGGTTGGTGGGGCGCTGTCAAGCTTCTTCAAGGGCCAAGCGGAACTGGAAACCAGCCATGAAAAAGCGGAAGTTCAACGGGAAGACAACAGGAAGAAGGGGATTAAAGACGATCTAGCCACACAAGCCATAGACAATGTGATGTATCTGCGGCAGACCAAGCAGTTCTATGCCGATCTTGAGAGAATGGTGCGCTGGGAGATGGGAATGCCTGATCTCTGGCGGGAAATCGTTGAAGAGTATCAACGGCTGTTGGATCAGAAATCGGAGCAAGCGGCACGGGAGTTGCACGAAAAGCGGGTGAAAGCATGGCAGCGACAAAGGTTAAAAAATCAGATACTGGACAGGGTGCTGGAAACGGTGCTGGTGGTTTTCGTAGTCGCCTACCTGATATGCCTGCTGTGGATAATCAGTCTTCATCATCGGGGTCGATTGGATACATTCTGGTCTTAATCCTGTTTGCGCTGGTCTTTGTGTTGGTGATCCCGCTGGTTGGGATGCTGTATGTGGACACGATGGTAGTGAAACGGGAAGCCAAGGCCCAGATGGAGAAAGTGGAGAAGCTGCGTAAACAGGTTGAAGAAGATGCCAAACGAGAAGCCGAACCCAGATGACGCTTTGAGCAAGGTGCTGGCCTATGTGGACAGCCCGTTCAAGTTGATTGCCATCCTGGTGATGGGGGTTGTGGCCTTCTCAGGGTATTTTCTTTGGCAGAACCAAGAATTGTTGGTGGGGGCATACCGGGAGAACCAGAAGATGCCCTCCATTGCAGAAGACAGAATTGAGGATGCGGCCTCTCACCTGTTCAAGCACACCGGGGCAGTGGTGGTGGCGGTGTTCAAGGTCAACCCAATGTTTGGGACTCGGGTGCTACACAGAGCCTACACAAAGGAAGGCCGGGACAAGATCAATGACGGGCTGGATGTCGGGCTGTTTACATCCAACCCAGCCAACAACAGGGATGTTGTGGCGCTGATGGCAGGAGAGATAACCTGCGGAAGCTACACCCAAGCGCAGAGCGAGATTGGCCTTTGGTACATTGAGAAGGGCATGACCTTTGGGTGTAGAGTGGGTGTGCCGCCTGACCCAAGTAGGTTCATTGGACAGATCACCGTTGGATGGGCTGAACAGCCCGAAGACATGGAGAAGATTCACAACCTGTTGCTTATAGCGGCAACAATGCTTTCAAGGAGCAAACAGTAATGCTGACCCTATTTTCAACCCTGATCTCTTTCCTGATGGGCGGCTTGCCCAAGTTGCTGGAATTCTTCCAAGACCGCAGTGACAAGAAGCATGAGATGGCCTTGGCCCAGCTTCAGATTCAGCGGGAGTTGGAGATGCGAAAACTAGGGTTTGAGGCCCAAGAGCGGGTTGAGCACATCAAATCAGAGCAACTGGAGATGGAAACCAAATCCAATGAGAAGCAAGCCCTGATCGGCGCTCAACAGGCCGAGATGCAGGCCATATACGCCCACGATACCAGCCTGAATGAAGGCACAAGCACTTGGATGAAGAACCTGCGTGCCAGCGTGCGCCCGGTCATCACCTACGGCTTCTTCCTGCTTCTGGTGGGCATTGATTGCGCCTTGATCTGGCACGGCTTCAACAGCAGTGTGAGCTTTGCGGAAATGGCAAACCAATTGTGGGATGATGAAACCCAAGCGCTGTTTGCCTCAATCATCGCCTTCCATTTTGGCGGCAGGGCGTTCGGCAAATGAAGCTCAGCCCAGAGGCCATCAAGGTCATCTGTCACCATGAAGGTATTCGGTACAAGCCGTATCGGTGCCCAGCACAGCTTTGGACAATAGGAGTAGGTCATGTTCTTTACCCAGATCAAGCTAAGCTACCAATGGATCAAAGAGGGGTTTACCAGCTTCGGCCAGAAGATAGCCGCACATTTTCAAAGGACGAAGTAGATGGGATTCTCAGAAGCGATCTTGCAAGGTTTGAGCGTGGAGTGGCTCAGTTCTGCCCCGTTCCCCTTACACAAGGTATGTATGATAGCCTTGTTAGCTTTAGTTTCAATGTCGGTCTTGGAACACTCCAGCGTTCAACGCTTCGTCAAAAACTGCTTCGGGGCGATAAAGCGGGTGCTGCGGAAGAACTCTTGAAGTATTGCATGGCTGGTGGGAAAATACTCAAAGGGCTGCAAAACCGTCGGATTGACGAACGCGCCATGTTCTTGTCATAGGAATCGAAATGCCCTTACAGAAACTTCAGTTTAGACCGGGAACCAACCGAGAAAGCACCAACTACGGCAATGAAGGCGGTTGGTACCAAACCAACAAGGTGCGTTTTCGTTCGGGTCTACCAGAGAAGATTGGCGGCTGGGAAAAAGATAACGGGACATTATCAACAAGCATTGGTGGTGTGTCTACTGCTATTGCATACCCGTCAACTGGGACGCTGTGGGGCGTGTGTCGAAGCTTGTGGAATTGGATTACGCTGTCTGGGTACAACCTGCTGTCGCTTGGCACCAACCTCAAGTTTTATATTCAAAACGGCAATGGTGGTTCTTTCTATGATGTGACCCCCATAACGGGCGATCCTCCCGCTGCTATAGCGGTGGCGTCTAATGCGTTTACCACTACGGCTTCGTCATCTGGAACCAATCGGTACGTGACTGTCACTTGTAACGTGGCGGGCTACAACGGACAGACAAACGATTTTGTAACCATCTCCGGGGTGGCCAGCGCAGTCAACGGCATCCCTGCCGCAAACCTTAACCAAGAGTTTCAGCTTACGTATGTAAGCGGTTCAACATTTACCATTCAGGTCTATGTCTCCTCCGCTGTTACGGTGACTGCTGGAACAACTGGCGCGGCCAACTTTGCATTTCAAATATCAACTGGCAACGAGGTTTATACCGTGGGTGTTGGCTGGGGTGCAGGCGGTTGGGGCGGAGTTACCACTGGCTATGCTTCTACGGGCTGGGGCGCTGCCGCACCTGCTGGTCTTGGTATTGGCTTGCAATTGCGTACTTGGAGCCAATCAAATTACGGGCAAAACTTAGTGTTCAACCCCCGTGGCGGGCCAATTTACTACTGGGTAGTCGATGCAACTCCAACCATTTTTAATAGGGCGCAGGTAATTTCAGCGGGGAACACCAACACCCAAAACAGCATTGCGTACTGGGATGCGGATAGCACTTGCCCAACCGTGTGCAACTTTGTATTGGTGTCTGACGCATCTCGTTTTTTGATTGCCTTTGGGACAAACGACCCTACTGGTGTCTATGCCACCGTTGCACTTGACCCTATGCAGATTCGCTGGTCAAACCAAGAAAACTTATTGGAGTGGACGCCAGTCATTACCAATCAAGCTGGGGATTACAAGCTTAGCCACGGCTCAGCAATCATCACGGCCCAACAGACACGGCAAGAGATTTTGGTATTTACAGATTCCACAATCTACTCTATGCAGTACCTTGGCCCACCCTATGTGTGGAGCTTTCAGATTCTGGGGGACAACATATCCATTGCTGGCCCCAATGTCGTGGCTTCAGCCAGCAATATCACGTACTGGATGGGGCTGGACAAGTTTTATATGTACTCAGGCCGGGTGGAAACGTTGCCATCTACGTTGCGTGAATATGTGTTTACAGACATAAACATTTCTCAGGCTTTTCAGTTTGTCTCAGGAACCAATGAGGGATACAACGAAGTCTGGTGGCAGTACTGTTCTGCTAACTCCAACGTGATTGACCGCTACGTCATATACAACTACTTGGATAACGTCTGGTACTACGGCGATTGGACAAACTACACAGGTACAGCCTATCAAGGTCGCACCGCGTGGCTGGATAGCGCATTGCGTCAATACCCTATGGCGGCTACTTACGGCGCTGCCTCTACATCTTTGCTTACCAATTCAAACGCAATACTGGTCTACCACGAGGACGGCGTTGATGATGGCACGGTCAATCCGTCTGTCCCGATTGTGGCCAATGTGCAGTCATCCGACTTTGATATTGGAGAAGGCAACAACTTTGGGTTTGTGTGGCGCTTGATCCCTGACTTGACGTTTGATGGCTCCAACGTGAACCAGCCGACTGCGTATTTCACAGCCATTCCAAGGACTTTCCCCGGCGCGGCTTACGGGCCTTCAAACAATCCAGGGGTGACCAGCACGCAAAACTACCAGAACCAGATCACGTACAACATACAGCAGTTCACTCAGCAGGTCTATGTGCGGATACGTGGGCGTCAGATGGCGTTCAAGGTAAGTTCAGGAACTGCGGGTTCAGCAACAGACGGGCTGGGAGTGCAGTGGCAACTGGGCGCTCCTCGTATTGACATCCGCCCGGACGGCAGGAGATAACATGGGCTTTAAAACTGTTACCCCACCCCGCCTGCCATCGGCTCCAACTGAGTACAGCGCTCAGTACCAAGAGCAGTTCATGAACATATTGCGGCTGTATTTCAACCAGATAAACGCTCCGCTACCTGCAATATTTGCGTCTGCTGGGGTGGGGACTACCGGGGTGGTGGGGGGTTTAACTTTTGCCCAACCAAGCCCCACTACGCCAGGACAATTCACCATCAGCTTACCGACGCAGGCTGATTTTGCCAACCTGCGTTCAGGCGACATTTACTACGACACCTCGGGCGGCACAGCAACAAGCTACCCTTTGCGGATAAAGGCTTGACATGATACCATTTGAACAATTAACCAGGAGTACGCTATGAGCGGTGGCGGCGGACTAGACGTAGGCAAAGAGCTTGCCCAACTTGATAAAGATTTAAGTCTTTCAGAACACGCGCCTATGATTGCGTCTGCGGCTGCTACTTATATGGGCGTTCCTGTAGACCCCGCAACGATGGGGATGGTGCTTGGCGCAGGTCGTGCAATCGACAAAGGCAGTATTAGCGAAGGTATAAACTGGGGACTTCAAGGTTACGGCGGTGCTTCACTTGGCGCGGCTATTCCAGGCGCTGATGCAGCCGCTGTTACTCCCACCGCTTCAGTTGTCCCTGTTGAAACTGCGACTCCCATGCCTGTGGGTGGTGGTGCTGTTGGGCCAGAAACAGGGGGAACTTGGTTTGCTGGTTCTGGCACTCCTGCTGCGGGCGCTACTTCTGCCGCTCCTATGGGTGCTGGTATTGATGCTATTGGGTCTGGAATTAACGCCCCTTATGTGGGAGAGCAGGCTGCAATGACTCCCGGTATGGCTACTCCCGCAGCCCAGTCCGGCACAGGAATATTTGACAAAGCTACCGCAGCATATAGCGGCCTCAACCCCATAGTCAAATACGGCATTCCATTGGCTGCCGCTTCAATGTTGGCAGATCGCAAAGGCGCGCCTCCCGGCCAAACTCCGTATGACGGCCCGTTGAACAAGCTCAAGTATGACCCAGACCGCTATCGGCCACTTGAAGTCAAACCGCCTGTTCCTTACACCCCGGTGTACAAAGACTATCGCAACATGGCTGGTGGCGGGTTTTTAGGTATGACTCTTGAGCAGACTAAACAAATGGGCGATGAACTAGAAAAAGCGTTTTTTCATAAATCAAACCAATACGCCACTCCCCCCTTGAGCTACGACCCTGCCCGGTATGACGCCGAAGCTGGCACAAAGATGGTCGCCCGGCCCGGTATGGCTGGTGGCGGCATTGCAGATTTGGGTGGTTACTCAGATGGTGGTCGTATGCTTAAAGGGCCGGGGGACGGCATGAGCGACAGCATTCCCGCAACCATAAGCAATAAGCAGCCCGCCCGTTTGGCGGATGGTGAGTTTGTTGTGCCTGCTGATGTAGTGTCCCATCTTGGCAACGGCTCCACTGATGCCGGCGCAAAACAGCTATACAAGATGATGGACAAAGTTCGTGTGGCCCGCACTGGCAAAAAGATGCAAGGCCGTCAGATTAACCCGCGCAAATACGTCCCGGCATGACGCTTACTGTCCAGCCCGTTCCACAACAGTACGCTGCCCAGACTTGGCCGCTGGTTGAGGAGTTCATTGCTGCTGCAAACAAACACGGCGGAGATGATTACACGCTTGAACAGATCAAGATGTACGTCACGCTGGGACACTGGACGTTGTTAGTAGCCACTGACAAAGACAAACAAATCCACGGGGCAGCAACAGTTACGTTTCAAAGCTATCCCAATGACCGCGTTGCTTTTGTAACGGCAATTGGAGGCAAACTGATTTCAAGCCAAGATACGGTTGACCAGTTAAAAAATGTGTTGCAAGGATTGGGCGCAACAAAAATTCAAGGTGCAGCACGGGAGTCTATTGCCCGTCTGTGGAAGAGGTTTGGGTTTGCTGAACGCTACACAGTAGTAGAGGTAAAAATATGAAATTTAATGACAGAAACATGGCGTTGTTGGGTATCCCTGACTTGCCGACGGAAGCGTTCAAACATGTTGGTGACAACAGAATACGGCCTCAAGGTGGTGGGGGCGGGCAACAAGCCGCACCTACGCAAACCACGGTTAACAACACCAGCATCCCTGAGTATGCGCGTCCGTATGTAGAGACGATGCTGGGCACAACCCAACAGCAGTTGTACAACTACGAGACTGACCCAGCCACGGGCCAGAAGTTTGCCAGCAGCATGAAGGGCTACACGCCGTTCAGCGAAGATCCTTCCAAGTACTTTGCCGGGTTCAGTCCCATGCAGGAGCAGTCGTTCAAAGGCGCGGCCAATATGGGCACTTCTCCCCAGTTGGACACGGCATCCGGGCTGGCAGGCTTGGCAGGACAACGCGCTATGGGCACTCAGTATGACCCTACCCAGTTCAATGCTCAACAGGTGGGTACGCAAGACTACACGGGGCAGAATGTCAGCCAGTACATGAATCCCTATATGCAAAATGTAGTGGACATCCAACAGCGCGAAGCCCAGCGCCAAGCAGACATCATGGGGACTCAGCGTGCTGGACAGGCCGTTAAAGCAGGTGCTTTTGGTGGCTCCCGTGCGGGCTTAATGGAAGCTGAAGCTGCTCGTAACTTGGCAACCCAGAAGGGTGACATCCAAGCACAGGGCCAGAACGCTGCGTTTCAAAACGCGCAACAGCAGTTCAATACACAGCAACAACGGGACTTGCAAGCGCAGATGGCCAACCAAGGCGCTGGTTTGCAAACTCAACAACTTGGCGAACAGTCAAGGCAATATGGTGCTGGCTTGGGTATGCAGGGTTTGCAGACTGGTTTGCAAGCCGCTGGTCAGTTAGGTCAGTTAGGCCAGACGCAGTATGGTCAGCAAGTTGGCAACATTGGCTTGCAAAATCAGATGGGCGCTCAACAGCAGGCCCAGCAGCAAGGCATCCTGAACCAGCAGATTCAGAACTACGCCATGGCGCAGCAGTATCCACAGCAGCAGTTGGCCTTTATGAGCAACATGTTGCGCGGTTTGCCGATGCAGTCCACCACCACCAATATGTACCAAGCGGCTCCCAGCAACGTTTCGCAGTTGGCAGGTTTGGGTACGGCAGGTATTGCTGGGTTGGGTATGTACAACGCCATGAATCCTAAAGGTGCATCATGATTAATAGTATTGACACCAGAGTGCGGATGGCTGAGAAGCTGTCCATTCCGCAGTTGCAAATGGCTATTAAAAATGGGACTATCCCGTCTTTTATTGGCATTCCTTTGCTCAATGAAAAAGTTACTGGTGCCCAAAAAGCAAAGATGGCCGCTCA
>Ga0209296_1002006_pt1 | contig 14969 bp, 10 predicted proteins | sample S_130206_EF_Meta_FD_187319 | JGI IMG/M metagenome (GOLD analysis project Ga0209296, IMG submission 187319) | Freshwater microbial communities from Lake Simoncouche, Canada to study carbon cycling - S_130206_EF_MetaG (SPAdes) (version 2) | ecosystem: Environmental > Aquatic > Freshwater > Lake ...
TGATGCCGGGTCAGACCATGGCGTCGTCAGCTGCGTCGATCAATGCACCGTTCGGATTGATGGGTGATAAGGGTGAGAAGGGTGACAAGGGCGACAAGGGTGACCGTGGCGAACCTGGAACGGTTGGGACTCCAGGTACGGCGGGAAGGGACGGTTCTCAGGGTGCTACAGGAATGGATGGAGCTAAGGGCGACAAGGGAGATAAGGGAGATAAGGGTGACCGTGGCGAACCCGGAAAGGATGGTGCTGCGGCTGCTGCTGGACTGCCTGGAAAGGATGGAAAGGATGGGATCAATGGGAAGGACGGGATTAATGGGAAGGATGGGATCAATGGCAAGGACGGGAAGGACGGAAAGGACGCAACACCTAGGCTTGCTGATATTAAAAGTGTATATTACGGGGCCGATAATAAGTGGGCACCCTTAATGCCGGCACGACAGGCGATTATTAACGGAATGCAGGACGGACAGGGATTCCAGATGCATCAGGCTCCTTTGGTAGGAGACCCAATTCCCTACGTCGCAAAGTCGACAACGATCAACTGGACCGACAATGCAGGCGGCGGGCACAGTGCATGGATCAACGGTAATTACATTGGCGGAGACACACTCGCAGCACTCAACCGCCGTTTTACAATGCCTGGTCCAGCAACTGATCTTAGGTGGACGGGTAGTGCGATTGTTTAAGGCCACGTGTACTTCTGAAAGAAGCTGAACATCGCAGGAATGTCACCTCCTCCACGGTCATACGATAAGTCTCCACCCTTGTAGCACAGATATGGCAGTCCAGGGATGTGGTGTGGATAATCGGCTGGACACTTCTTATAGCACAATCCATCGATCTTTTCGGTGTGTTTATCATTTCCTACGGTCGCGATATCATCGCATGTCTTGTGACCAGCAGTGTTTGCCTGGGCAGCTGTCTCCATCTTTTGCGTATGAGGATCGATGACCGGATCCGGCTTATCATTCGACCTCTTCCACTTCTTGTATTCATCATCGAAATTGCCACCAAAATCTTGGGGGCCTGGACATACACCTCCGTTGTTCAGGCGTCCGTAGAAATCACCGGTGAACCCACCGATACATCCGATGACTGTATTGTATTTGCAACTATCCCATCCGACATTGCTGCAAACCAACCCTTCTGTACGGTATCCGTCGCGACATGGTTCAAGTCCTACAACCGTTCCAGGACCAATTCCAACACTGTCTGCGTAACAACGGACTCCGAGACCGTGGAATCCCTGCCTACAATTGTTGTAACACAGTCCACCTTCTAATGAACCCTTCTGACCCACGCATGTATTCGGTGCAGAGTTGAACACCTCGACACCGAACAACTTGAACGGGCTAAACATCGACGCAACTGCTATGATTATGATGGCAACCACGATATACGTGATGACAATACCCCAAAACATTGTTTGGGGGTTCCAGTGCGAGAGTTCACCATACAACGCAATAAGATAGACTGTGCCCAACACAATCATAAAAAAGATCGTGGTTCGTGTGACCGAGTCAATGATGTCTTCAAGTGGGGCCCATAACTCTGGTGGGAACATAAGGTTCCACATCGTCGTAAAGCTGTCGTCCGACGACATTCAATTGTTTCTTAGGAAGAAAACAATGGATCAACCTCTTCTCACTCTCTTCAAAAAGAAAGACAGTCAGCAGACTGTAGTAGTTCCACCTACTTCTGGACAGGAACTCAATCGTTTTGACTGGCTTGTGTTTCGCCCGCAGGCCCATGCGATTCGTCCATTTGACTCCGATCAGTCTGCCCGACAGGAGAAGTATATCAACTCGCAACCGTTGTCTAAATAAACTCCGACAAGAACACAAATGGACGTCGTTCTCCTCATGGGATTGGCGGCCCTCGGATATGCTATGGCAGTTCCAAAGAAAAACAAAGATCGTCCTGCAAGCGACTCGATCGTTGGTAAGGAGATGTATACTCCCCACAGTGAATCTGAACTGTCTGTCGTTCAGGCACCGGCGGGTCATGGAAACATGGTGCCGTTCTTCGGGGCGAATCGCACACAGACAACCTTCTCAGACGGACATGAGTCGATTCTTGACAAGTACACTGGTATGGGATCGAATACGTTCTTTCGCAAGGAGGAATCCGGTGCGTTTTTCGAGCCTGAGGCTGGCCGCGGACTCCCGTGGAAGAAGCAGGTTGAGACTGACTTCGAGCAGTCGCGTATGGTCACGAGCATGTCCATGAAGAACGTGGCCCCGATTGAGCGTGTTCAGGTTGGTCCCGGTGTCAACGATGGCTACACGAACCTTCCGTCCGGTGGATTTAACCAGGGTCTTGAGTCGCGTGAGTACCAGCTCCCGAAGACGACAGATGAGATTCGCATTGCAACGAAGCCGAAGCTCACCTACCATGCGGATCCTGTGCCTGGTGGACGCAACGTCAAGGAGATGGGTCTTCAAGCCCCGGTTAAGAAGAATCGTCCCGACCGCTTCCAGGTTCTCCAGGGCGACGATGGCTCTCTGCCGCACTTGAACACGACGATCGGTCAACAGAAGGCTGCGTCGATCTACCCCGAGTTCGTGATGAAGACGCAGAACCGCCCGGAAACGGCTGGTGTCTTCATGGGTCCTCTCGGAAAGAGTACGGGAGGTAACGAGTCATACATTCGCTCATTCACTGAGCCGTACCAACAGTTCATCAAGCTGACGGCCGAGGGTCGTCCTGCCCCCGGTGGACCGGTTGGAGGCATGGCGGTTCAGGCTGGTCCCGAGGCGTACACTGTTCAGACGCATCGTGATGAGTCGACACATGTCAACTACCGCAGCTTCGAGTCACCTCTCGTGGGTCGTGGTGGACAGGCCCCGACAGCCGCACAGAGGGGATCGGTTAAGTATGACGAGCCGGTTGGACAGAGCGTCCAGATCGATCGCGTGGCTGAGCCGGGGCTGCTTGACGCTTTTAAGAGCAACCCGTATACACAGAGCCTCCAGTCATCAGCGTAATGGATGGATCACTTCTTCGATACGCAGACACACGCGTGACACTCTGTCTTCATGAGATGTCGCGTCGCGAAATGCATGATGTGATCCGGTCGGTTCACGTTCATCCGTCTCGAGTTAGCGTATGTGAATGTGTTACAGATCCATGGATTCGGACAACCTTGTCGTTTCTTCATGCCGTCTGGATTCCTTCGTTTGAACAATGCAGGGCGTCGAAGCAAGTCTTATCGCCCGTAACTCCGAACTTGTTCAGTCAACATCCTTCTTCTTCAGCCTCGTCGTCCTCGCAGTTGTTCTCGCGGGGTTCGGCTACTTCCTCAAAACCCAATACGAACTGAATAAGGAACTGCCCAAGGAAAAGCGTATTCCCTTCGTGCCAATGGTCTGGTATTCTGCGACACGAAACGTTCGCAGTGAAGAATATGCAGGACAACTCCAACCTTTTGAGATTGAAACTGGATATGGTGTATCGGGACCTCCAGATGGAAGTAGCACAGCAGAAATTCGCGGAGTTGACTACGGCACCCCAGATCCCTGAACCTGTTCCCGAACCTGTTAAAGCCAAAAGAAGTAAGTTAAGGAAAGGAGTTCCTGCTAGTAAGTAATATGTCCTGGTCACCGAGCCTCCCATCAGGCTCAATCTTTTATAAATACGAGCCGTTCACCTACACCTTTACAGGTGGGACGAACTTCACGGTATCTGGATCATCTCTTGTCACATCATTTTGTACAATTACACCAAGTAACGTAGTGTTTAGATCAACCTCGGGATTTCAGACGACAGGTTCCTTCTATGGGGAACCACTTACGATTACATCATCGCTAGGGGCATTTCCTTACACACTGTTTCTAAACGCAGGTAGGTTCACAACGGCTTCATCATCTGTTGTTCTGTATCAGAATGAATCAACGGCGATACCATTGACATCGTCGGTATCGATAGCGTCAGCATTGGTTACACCTACTCTTCCTCCCGGACTCTCATTCACGGGGTCTGGGACTGCGTGGAACATTGTTGGAATACCCACATTAACCTCGGCAAGTAGCAATTACCTATTCTACGGGTCAAATACGTCTCAAACTGTGTCAACCTATATTACGCTGCAGGTGTCTAGTGAGAGGTTTACATTGTCACCGTTAACTGTGGGCACCTCGATTACAGTTGGGACTCCGATCACTCCGATCACAATCACAAATGATCATTATCCAGTCACTTCGACATCCGTCACATTTGCGTTGAGTGGAGTTCTACCGTCCGGCTTGTCGGGGGTCCAGAACGGACGCACGTATGTATTCACTGGAACTCCTAATGCGAGTAATCTTGTCTCTACATCTCCTTCATCCATTTCTGTTACGTTGTTAGCGTCAACAAACGGAGGGTCGTTAACTGCGTCGGTTCCTATTGTGTTCAATTACACATCCACGGTTCTCTTTACATCTCCGTCAAACAATTCGTTCTACCCATTTTATTCCAATATCGCAATCACTCCAATTCCGGTGGCTGCGGAGACGAAATTCTCAAATACTTCGGCGACGATTTCTTCGTATACTGCAAGCGGTCTCCCGTCTGGACTTTCACTTGTTGGATCGAATATTCAAGGCACCCCTACATCGCTTTCAAGTGGCTCACTCGTGACGTTGTCGGCAACAAACTCGTCCGGCGTATCGGGGACAAGTCAGACGACGATCAAGGTAAATCCAGTCACAGTTAGCGTATCGACAAGTGTTGCGACAACACAGACATATATCGTTGGTCAAGCAATCACCCCTGTTACCTTTACAGTTGCATCAGCTGCGTATACAAGCATTTCGCTTAGTTCATGGACAACTCAACTCACAAATCTCCCACCTGGAGTTACAGCCACTACCAGTGGGAGCACGGTGACTCTTAGCGGGGTTCCGATTCTTGCGGCGATCACATCTGTCATACCGTTAACACTGTCTGTAACAAGCCCCGACGGAACGACTGGGTCCGCATCCTTCCAATACGCGGTCAACGCAGATGTATTCACGTTCATTCCTTCAGTGTCGTCCTACATTTTTGCACAGAATGTCCCGATTACTCCAATTCAGATTAATATATCGACACAGAGCGGAACTCCGGTTCTTTATTATACATCGGTGAACCTTCCAATTGGACTCTACATTTCTGCAACAGGATTGATTCAGGGAACTCCCTTGCAATCAGGATCGGGGTACCTTTCGTTCAATGCTACAAATGGATACACAACTGTCTCATCTCCTACAACCCTCCTCTACACGACAACGCTAGATACGATGCGTGTTACTGCACCAAATCTATCCAATGTTCTTGTTCCGGGAACATCTAACAATCTGCCGATTCCTCTCACGGCAACAACGGTTAGCGGTATTTCAGTCGCAAAGCTGGTTTCGTCAAACTATCTGTACGGAATGACGATTTCACTGTATTCGAGAGGCTTTCCTATCAATCTCGACTCTAATGGCGTACCTCTTACCTATTCGACAACCGGAACTCAAACGATGTACTATTCAACGATCACGTCGAATTATGATTCAAACGGCATTCCTATTACTGTTGACTCAACTGGTCGATTCAATACAGTGTATTCATTTGGCGATCCGCCAGCAGGATGGTTTCAGACGATTTCGTTTGGCGGAACACCTCCATACACAGTCTACAGGTATTCAAACGGGACTGTCATTACATCGTACTCAAGTGTTTCAAACGTTATCGACGGAACTGTTGGTTCGTGCGTAAGTCCATCCGTCGTGCTACCTCCGCTATCAACGATCAAACTTATTGGGTCAAACATCATCGGTGGAGAGACAACAACGTCTACGACACAGATTGTTCTTGAAGGGACTGGGACACAGACTGTAACGCGGTATGTTGTTGCGGGAAATCCTTATTCGCTCTATTCTTCAACTGATTCGGTTACCTATTCGCTTCTTTCCAATTACACTTCGCCGAACCCCCCTCTTGATTTTCAATGGAACGCTGCGAGCAATGTGTTTTTGATTGCCGACGGTACATCGAACGTGTACTCAAACTCGACGCCAGTAACAGTCGAACCTTACCAGCCAACTGTAAGCATTGTGTACGGATCAGACACAAACTGGTATGCGATCGGAAGCAATCGTGTGTACACATCGCCCGATGCAACAACCTGGACGTCGAATAGCTTCGCGAATTCAACCGTTATCCCTATCGCAGCTGGTGCGGTAATTCGCACACTTGGTACCCGCCTTGTGATTGGTTCTACAGCTACTGCCAATAACTCATGTTTACAATATTTCGACATGCCCCTGACAGCATCGACTCTACTAAACCAAGCGACTCCATCGAATATATTGTCAACTGTATCAGAGATCTATTCGGGTTCCATTCTCATCGCGGCAGGCGTAAAGGGTACATCTACTCTCTGTTATTCGTCGAATGGGGCATCCTGGCTACCTTGTTCTAACGATTTCACAGTTGCGGCATATGATGTGGTCGCTGGACCTGGGCTGGGATGGGTTTCGATCGGAAGCAATACAACTGGAAACGGCATTAAGTATTCCTCTAACGGAAGTAATTGGTTAGACGTTGTCGGAATACCGTCCTTTACGTCGATCGGTCCAATTCAATGGGACGGGACATCATGGGTTGTGTTTGTGAATTCTACTTCAGTGTATCGCCATGACGCACTTACAACAACAATTCTCGACGCTACATCGTGGACGCTAACCTCTACATCCTTTCCAACTTCTATACCACCCTACCTATTCCCCACCCCCATTTATAGTCCGAGTACACCCCCGACACCCATACTTGTGATCGGAGTTACGCCAACTGGACCAGTCTTTACATCCCCTACTCAAATATCACAAGCGTATCAATATGTCCCAATTACGCCAATCATCTTTGATGCTGGACCGGGTGTTGTGTTTTTCTTGTCGACAACACTGCCCAACGGTTTGAAATGGACAACGAATATTCCGAATGGTACGAACTATTATCAGGCATCGATTTCCGGACAATCAGTTCAAACTGGGACGTTTTCGATCACTGTATACGCACAATCATCTGCTGGAATCTCAAGAAAAACGATCTCCATTAGCGTGAACCAGGTCTTCACCTCAGTCGATCATGCGACGGCCGCTGCCTACACAGCATATACACGTGAAAAAGTAATTGCGGATGCTGCGGTCAATGCCCGTGACAACCGTGTGCTTCCTAGTTCTGTTGGTCCATTTTTACTCGATCGTCCTAAGGATGTGGAGACCGTGGTGATCTGTTGCGATTAATCCTCAATCTCTGGCATGATCATATCGCGAAACTCGTTCATACCCAGCTGCCCGACGTAGACATGTACGCCGTTTCGCAGCTCGTAGACTCGGTGAGTCTTTACGGTCACCGCATATTCCCGCAGGTGGAAGCTGACGTCGACAACGTCTTCATCTTCATCCTCTGGTGTGATCCAGTTCTGCATGTGTTCGAGCAACGACTTCTGCTTGAAGTTGGTCGACGACATCTCGTTGACGTAGGTGAGGAACTGCTTCTGCAGTTGCTTGGACTCATCTGGCTTGCCAGTGAGTTCGTCCAGTCGCTGGACTTGTTGACGGTTGAGCTTCTCGAGGTTGAAGATGGGCGGAGTTTCCGGCTCCCGCCAGAGGTAGGCGATGGTCCGGTCGGTGAGGGTTGAAGAGAGGTTGAGCTTGGCGAAGGCATTAGAGAGTGCGAAGTTGATAGTAGACTGCATTTTGACGACACTCTGGTCAATTCCGTGGCCCCAATAAATCCGTTTTTAAAAACGGATTCTTGTCCAGCAGGTAAGAACTGTCTCACCCAAAATGCCTCGCAATATGACTGGAGGCTCCGGCCACCGCTCGCAATGCAACTCCGAATCCAACAAGACCAAGATGAACAACAAGATCTGCGACACCATGCTCGATGAGCTGACCGACAACACACTAGGCCCCGGAATCTTCGTAGGTCGAGTCACTCGACGACTGGGAGACGGGCGTATGGAGATCTTCTACACTGAGAAGGAAACCATTCAAGGGAAGGAGAGGAATGTAGACAAGACGATCCAAGCACCCATTCGCGGAGGCATGCGTGGACGCGGAAAGAAGGACGTCTGGATTGACGTTGGCAGTGTCGTTCTCTTCGAAGACACGGGGCTGAAGGGCATGGCTACTCATCGAATTATGTCCGTTTTCAGCGAGTCCCAGATCGCCCGCTACAGGACGATTGTGAAGGACGCAGACCCTCGCCTCTTCGTGAAGGCGGGTGCAGAGATCGTCGACAATGGCGGAATCGACTTTGCAGAGGACGACGAGGTGGATGTTGACGACATCTGAGTGCCGCAGTAAGGCAACAAATCAATTTTTACATGTAAGTATAAATGTCACAAGGACCTCCTGGACAATATGGTCCTCAGGGACCCCAGGGATATCCTGGCATTAATGGATCGACTGGATTCACCGGACCAACTGCATCAACTGGACCCACTGGATGTACAGGGCCACAAGGAATCCCCGGCTGGGCAGTTAGCACAGGTGCGTCTGGAACAACAGGTGGAACCGGTCCTACTGGAACGACTGGACCGCCTGGTACAGGCTACACTGGCCCTACTGGATTCACCGGCATCACTGGGTTCACTGGGTCTACCGGAATTACTGGCTTCACAGGACCCACTGGGTTCACTGGATTCACTGGGGCAACTGCATCGACCGGGCCTACTGGGGCAGCTGGAACCGGATTCACGGGTGCAACCGGTCAGACTGGCTTTACTGGACAGACTGGATCAACCGGAATCACTGGGCCTACGGGGTTTACTGGACCGACGGGTTTCACTGGACCTCCGGGAACTGGATTTACGGGACCCACTGCACAAACTGGACCCACCGGGTTCACTGGGCAGACTGGATTCACTGGGTTCACTGGGTTCACAGGCTTCACTGGTCCAACTGGTGGATATACTGGGTGGACTGGCTTCACGGGGTTCACAGGCTTCACTGGATTCACTGGTTTCACTGGGTTTACCGGATTCACTGGACCTACTGGTTTTACTGGATTCACTGGGTTCACTGGGTTCACAGGACCCACTGGACAAACTGGCTTCACTGGATTCACTGGACCTCAGGGGATTGTCTCGGTTGCGAACTGGGCGGCAGCTAACAATTTGATTACGTCGAGTGCGTCGTCCACAGTCGTCAATGCGAACACAAACGCAACCTTCAACGGAACAACGCTTGCAATCACTGGAAACATCACGACAACATCGACAACATCGAATCAGATCGGCGGAGTTACATTGAGCAACGGTGCGTTGTCTGGAATGACATCGTTATTGGTTCCATCACATGCGGCTACCGCCTCAACTGTATATGCAGGCAGTGCAAGCCCAAATACGACAATCACCTCATGGGGAGACGGAAGTGGCTGGAAGTTCAACTTCCTTGGCAACACCGCCCGAACATCAAACGTTCTTACATTAGTTGATAACGGGTATGTGGGTATCAACTGCAATAACCCGAGCGTGCAGGGCTTGGATGTGAATGGATCTATCAACGCATTTGCAAGTGGATCTGCTTTCTCGACGAGTATTTTATTAACTGCAACAGGTGCGACTGCAAATCCAGCCACATCTCGTACACTCCTTGGCAGTATTCAGATGGGAGGGCAAGGATACGGCCCGTGGCTGAATGCATATCAAAAAAACACCAGTTATGCCGACGGTGTCGATTTCTCCATTTGCACAAACGCTGCTGGAAATACCCAAACAATAACTGAACGACTCACAGTTCTTGGAGGGGCGAACGCGGGGGGTGAGACCAGAGTTGGAATCGGTTGTAATGCACCTGCTTATACATTGCATGTATCTGGGCAGATTTATGCAACAGGAACTATTACATCAAATTCGGATGGACGATTGAAGAACGTACTTGCCCCGATTTCAAATGGTCTAGAAATGTTACAATTGCTCAACCCAGTATCATTCACAATGAAAGACGACGACACATCGCGAGTCAAATATGGATTTATCGCACAAGAAATCTCAAACGCATTCCCCGAACTTGTGTATGAGGTCCCCGATGAGACAAAGACTCTTCATATGACGTATTCGGATTTGATTGGACCTCTTGTTTCGGCCGTCAAGGAACTCTCCGCCCGACTCTCGAACCTTGAAGCAAAAGCGGCAACTACGGGATCGTAATTTTCGGTCTTGAAAGATAAGATGCTGTCTAGGTTTATTCCAGGACAAGGGTTAGTCACATGTGCCCCCAACATTGCCGTGGGTCCACAGGGTCCTATGGGTCCGCAGGGCCCACAAGGGGTAACTGGAAATACTGGCCCCGAGGGCCCACAGGGTAGGGATGGAAATCAGACTCGAACAGGCCCGACAGGTGTTACTGGATTCACTGGACCGACTGGATTCACTGGCATTACAGGAGTTACTGGGCCGACAGGTAGCACTGGGTGGACAGGATTTACGGGGTTTACAGGCCCTACTGGCATCGGAGTCACTGGATGGACAGGTGCTACAGGACAATGGACAGGACCTACAGGACCTTCGGGATGGACCGGACCTCCAGGTTCAACTGTAAACACTGGACCTACTGGACCATCGGGTCCAACGGGTGTGACTGGATGGACGGGTCCTACAGGACCGACAGGTCCAACAGGGTTTACTGGGTTCACTGGACAGAGTGGAAGTACGGGAGCCACAGGATTCACCGGACAGACCGGATACACAGGATGGACGGGTCCTGGAATCACAGGCACAACGGGTATCACTGGGCCAACAGGCCCCACCGGTCCACAGGGATATCAAGGACCTCGGGGGCCGCCTGGGCAGCAAGGTGAACAGGGGCCTCGGGGATGGACGGCGACAACGGGGCCTACAGGTCCCACTGGTGCAGCTGCAACCGGATTTACTGGTGCGACTGGATTCACTGGACCGACTGGTATCATCGGAAGTACCGGATTCACTGCGTCAACGGGTCCAACGGGTCCAACGGGTCAAACCGGATTCACTGGTCCAACTGGATTCACCGGATTCACTGGATTTACAGGTCAAACCGGTCCGACGGGTGTAACAGGCCCAACCGGAACAACGGGATGGTCAGGGTTTACCGGATTCACCGGTCCAATGGGACCCACAGGTCCAACTGGACCGACTGGGGCAACTGGTCAGGCAGGTGTACCTGGACCGACGGGATGGACAGGACTTACCGGATTCACTGCCCCAACCGGACCGACTGGGTGGCAAGGATGGTTTGGACTTCAGGGTCCATCTGGGTCAACGGGTCCGTCTGGACCGACCGGATACGCGGGAGTTCAGGGACCACAAGGTCCATCTGGGAAAACGGGCTGGACCGGATTCACCGGTCCGACTGGGCCAAGTAATCCGATCAATCCTACCACCAAGATCGCAGCATCAATGACTGGATTTATTGCGACGATTACTGGAGGTGGAAGTGTCGACAACTTGACCTGGACACCGACTACATCACTGGCATTGAAGACTCAATACATATTTACGCAAGGATGGTCAATCGGCGGCACGTCGTTTGCTAGCGTGAATCTGATCGGGATTGAATGGATTCAGGATACAACATATTGGATACCCAGAGTTACCTTATCTGGAAACGGATCAGGAGTGATTTTTACCCTGTATTATTACTATCAATAAGGAATAAGGATGTTTCAGTCCTATTCGCCACAGAATTCATTGAGACCTACAATCACACCGATTGCAAGTACCACCCGGCAAGTTCCAGGACCTGCCGGGGATATGGGTCCCATCGGGCAAACCGGTCCTACTGGCTTTACCGGAATTCAGGGCATTGAGGGAATCACAACAACTGCAGGGGCGACAAGTACAACCGGATTCACTGGATGGTCTGGATTCACTGGATGGTCTGGATTCACTGGGTTCATGGGAGTTCAATTGACGGGTCCAACTGGATTCACTGGATTCACTGGTCCAACTGGACTCACGGGTCCAACGGGGTTTACAGGTCCCGCGATTCGAGGATGTGTTGGGGCAACAGGTCCTACCGGTCCTACTTCATTGTATGGGGCAACCGGAACACCTGGTCCAGTGTTTATGCTTACAGGTCCGCAAGGAAAGCAGGGAGCCACTGGATTTACCGGCACAATCGGATTCACTGGACCGACTGGCTTCACTGGATGGACTGGTAGTATCGGAAGCACAGGTGCAACGGGTCCTACTTCGACAACAGGATCGACTGGATGTACTGGATCATATGGAGTCATTGGCATCATTGGTCCTCTTGGAATTCAGGGAGTTGCTGGGCCAGTGTTGTACGAAGGATTTGGCACAGGTCCAACTGGATTCACTGGTCCAACCGGTATTACGGGTTCATTTGGGGCATTCGCAGCATCCTCGGGAACAACTGGATCAACTGGGTTTACAGGAGTTGCTGGCCCAGGTCTGCAGGGAACAACTGGTCCAACAGGTTTCCTTGGAAACATTGGAAATACTGGACGCACTGGAACGACTGGACAAACTGGAGTGGGCGGGCCATATGGTCCTCTTGGATTCACAGGTCCTACGGGGTTTGTTGGCCCGTATGGTAACACAGGCCGCACTGGAAGTTCTGGCTTCACTGGACCGACCGGTAACGCTGGGTCAACGCTGTTGTTAACAGCCCCACTAACCTTAGCTGGAACGATCTCTGGATCAATCTATTATTCGACAGATCCTAACAATGCGACATGGAGTGGACCGGTTACATCAACCTTATCAACCATTAACGGGATCGCGTGGAACAGTCAACGATGGGTAGCTGTTGGAGGAAGTGGAATCGCATATTCGGCAAACGGTACGACATGGACTTCGGCAACTGTAACCGGTGCTTCTCAGCTAACATGCGTTGCGTGGAATGGGTCGTTCTGGCTTGCTGCGGGTACGAACATCTGTAAGTCAACGGATGGAATCACATGGTCTGTTGTTTCGACCTCGGGGCCGCTCCCGAATCTAAACGCAATGACATCCATCATCTGGAACGGGACATATTGGGTGGTAACAGGAACAAACGGACTTACAAACCGAGTCTCGTACAGCACAGATGGAACAACGTGGGTAGACACAGGAATCGTAACAAATGTGGCACAGAGTGTTTCATGGAACGGGTTCATCTGGGTCGTTGTTGGCACGGACACGAACGGATCCGCGTTGTTTTGGACAACAGACTCTGCGATTACGTCATGGAAACGTCTTCCGATTCCATACCTCACTTCCCCTCAGCATATCGCATGGAATCGTTCGAAATGGGTGATTACAGGTACGAATGGTACAGTTTCCCTTCCAACAGGTCTGTTCGCATTCGTTAAAGGAACAGTCCCAAGTGCATCCGAACTCAAGTGGAATGGAACTGTATGGACAACATTGACAAGCTCTGGTCTCTATACGAGTCCCGATGGAAACACATGGACATCTGTTCTTGGCGGAACCTTTACATCAGTTGGAGTCCAGCAGATTATTCCCTTCATCATTACGCCGTTAGGTACAACGGGCCCCACAGGGTTCACGGGTCCCACTGGTCCCACAGGGTTCACCGGAACATACGGTCCAAGTGGATCGACTGGGTTCACAGGTCCAACTGGAAACACTGGATGGTATGGTATCATCGGTCCCACTGGTCCGAGTGGACCAACAGGAATCACCGGATGGCAGCCATTGGGAACAACGGGGACAACGGGTAGCGTAGGGACGTCGTTTTCAATCACATCTTCTACAGTAACGCCTTCGTTTGTCGCAAGCGGATCTTCTCCTTATACAGTCGCAGTCACAACAACAATACCGACAAGTTTATATGTCTCGATCAATGACTTCAATTCGACCATTACAAGTGGGGCCCAGACCGTATATGCAAGCATTCAATCTGCATATTTCACTGTAAGCGGTTCAGTATGGGTACTTACTTTGGCACTTACAACGCCGTCAAGTCTCGTATCTGGAAACACGTACACGTTCAGCAATCCGATAAAGATTAGCCAGTATCTATAATGGATGGTTGGGTCGAAGCCGTACGTGACTTGAAAGACATCGAGAAGGCAGAGGGAACTGAACCATTCGAAGTTGAAACTACATGTCGCGACATCCTGCGGTATATCCGCACAGCCCGTATTCGTGACATCGGTCGGTTCTCGCAGCGGACAGGTCTTGAATACGAGAAGTTCATGTCCACCTTCCACAATAAGGAACTTGTCCAGCGAATCGTCATGGATGATGAATTCTGGGACGCAACGATCAAGGTGCGGAAATGAAAACGAATACTTTACACAGAACAGTATAAGAGGTAAAATGGGCGACACAATCACTGGCGTTCAATTTGGCATCGCAAACCCCGACGACATTCTCAAACGGAGTGTCGTGGAGGTTACAACTGACAAAACATATCAGTCTGGTCAGCCTGTGGCAAATGGCGTGTTTGATTCCCGGTTCGGCGTCATCGAGAACGGCAAGGTCTGTCCTACCTGCAAGCACACGAATCAGTATTGTCCTGGACACTTCGGTCACATCACGCTCGCTCGCCCTGTCTACCTCTACCAGTTCTTCGACTGGATCGAGAAGCTGGCGAACACCATCTGCCTGAACTGCTCCGAGGTTCTTCTGGAAGGTGGAATCGAGGACTCAACGTCAACCGGTCTTGCGAAATTCAAGGAGATCCGCGAGGCTGTCAACTGGAAAAAGACGAAGCTCTGCTTCTCCTGTGCGACACCTGTCTTCAAGAAGATTGTTCGCGTTCTCGGCAAGGCTGCGACCCTTGAAGGACATCCGTTCACCGAGAAGGATGAGGAAGAGGTACCTCCCGTTCCTCTTCAGGTGGAGATGATCCTGCGTGCGTTTCAGCGTATCACGGACACGAACTGCGACAAACTCGGCTTCAATCACAAGTTCTCTCGCCCCGAGTGGATGATCTGCACGGTTCTTGCGGTTCCGCCTCTGACGGTCCGCCCATCCGTCGTGATGGACGACAACCAGC
>Ga0209296_1002009_pt1 | contig 14943 bp, 15 predicted proteins | sample S_130206_EF_Meta_FD_187319 | JGI IMG/M metagenome (GOLD analysis project Ga0209296, IMG submission 187319) | Freshwater microbial communities from Lake Simoncouche, Canada to study carbon cycling - S_130206_EF_MetaG (SPAdes) (version 2) | ecosystem: Environmental > Aquatic > Freshwater > Lake ...
ATATGACGATGGTCATACCCGAATTATCGGCTAATAATAAAAATTATTCATCCGCATTAGTCCAAACGTATGGGTGCCAGATGATAGCAATGTCTTTTCAGAATTTTGATGCCAATATGGAATATTATACCAAGTTTTTTGATGATGCTGGAACCGCGTTTGTATTAAAAGACGAAATGTATAGGTATCAACCAGTTTTTATACCTGCTCCTATCCCACAGAAAAAATGCGTTACATATTCGTCTAAAATAACAAATCCGATGGGAAAAGATGGACCAGCCGCATTAAATATGCAAATTTTACCAGACTGTGCAGAGAGCGATTACTACGAAGTTACTACTGCACCGTCTACTACTACACCGCCTGCTACTACATAATGAACATTACCAAATGTTATTATTTTATATATTTTCTTTAAATATATATAAGATGATTGATAAGGATAAACCAAAAAAACATTTATCATTTGAAGAAAGGGAATTAGAACTATTGCGAAATTCAGTAGATAAGGCTGAATCTAAATTAGGAAAAAAAATTAAACAAACAAATGATATCACTAATATTATTAAAATTTTAGAGACTTTTTTAAGACGGAAAAAGGTGGTGTGTTATGGTGGAACTGCTATCAATAATATTTTACCAGTAAATGATCAATTTTATAATAAAGATATTGAAATACCCGACTATGATTTTTTCTCTCCCTCAGCAATCGTACACGCAACGGAATTAGCCGATATTTATGCCAAAAATGGTTACGCGGATACTGAAGTTCGTTCAGGTATGCACAAGGAGACATACAAGGTATTTGTGAATTTTATTCCAATTGCCGATATTACTCAACTTGAGCCAAAAATTTTTAAGGTATTGTTCAAAAATTCTATTCGCAAAGATGGTATATCTTATGCGTCGCCGGATTACCTGCGTATGCAAACCTACAATGAACTTTCACGACCGGATGGCGATGTAACTCGGTGGGAAAAAATATACAAAAGACTAGTACTTTTAAACCGTCATTTTCCCTTTAATGAAAATCCCAAATGTTCACAGGTGAATTTTATGAGAGATTTTACTGGAAATCCTGAACTAAACGAATCATTATATTCATTAGTAAAAGATACTATGATCAATGAAGGGGTGGTTTTTATTGGCGGTTATGCAAGTAGTTTATATGGACGTTATATGCCACCTGAACAAAAAAAACAATTACTCGAGGTGCCGGATTTTGATGTTCTAGCCGAAGATCCCAAAGCAATTGCGTATATATTAAAAGAAAAATTAGAAAGCGAAGGGTTTAAAAATGTCAAAATAAATAAAAAACCGGAAGTGGGAAATGAAGTCATTATGGCACACTACGAGATTGTGGTGGACGATGATACATTATGTTTTATTTATCAACCCCACGGCTGCTATAGTTATAATACTATAAAAATAAGCGGGAAAACAGTAAAAGTTGCCACGATTGAAACCATGTTATTGTTTTTAATTGCGTTTCTTTATTCAGCGCGACCCTATTATGATCATGAGCGAATTATATGTATGGCGCAATATTTAATAAATGTGCAAGCCAAAAATCGGTTAGAACAAAAAGGATTATTAAAACGATTTAACATTAATTGTTACGGGGATGAAAAAACAATCGTTGAGATGCGCAGTCAAAAGGCTGAGAAATATGAACAACTGAAAAACAATAAAGATATCAAGGAATATAATAAATATTTTTATAAATATGTGCCGAATAAAACGCAGAAAAAGGATACAGAAAAGATCCCACTGTCATTCAGTAAACAGTACAACAAGCCGCAGCAGAAATATAGAAAAAATATATATCAAAATAAAACCACATATAGAAATAAATATAGGAAAACTAAAAACAACAAGAAGAGAACTAAGAAAAATATAGTCGGAAAAGTATTTGATAAATTTTTTTAAACCTTCGCACATTTAAAACGCCGATTTTTACAATTTATCAAGTTTTGAAGTTTTGAAGGTATTCCACCCAGTAAGGTTATAAGCAATAGTTATTGGAAATTTAATAGTTCTATCTTTTCTATATTTAGATTGTAATAATCCAGCGGAATAAATCATCTCAACTTCCTGTGAAATAGGTACATCATTCGCATATTTTACCTTGATACATAATGGTGTATATTGAAAAATATATAATGGAATATCAAGTTCTTCATTCAACTTAATATCTTTTATTTTGTCGCCATCCGCATTCCATAATTCAAGTTTTTGAATATATTCGGCATTTGTAATTGAATTAACACTAAAAAATATATCAAAATCACGTGATAAAGCAAAACTACACTCTGTGTAATCTTTTGGTTTAGAAACGGACATTTTTACATCATTACATCTTAAATTCACTCCTTCTGGTAGCATACATAAATCCATCATATAATTATCTGTCTTATTGGACTCAAATACTAAATCTTTATACGAAATAGACATTTTTATATATATGGTATTGTTTCTTTATATTAAAATAATCGGCATTTTAAATGTGCGAAGGTGTAAAATTCTGACGGAAAAATAATTAGCCGGAAGATAATTCCGATCACCCTATTTCAGTTGAAGCAAATAATTCTGCCTGGTTAAATATATTATTAATATATAATATGAAATTTTACAAGTATATATTAATAATTTTTGCCATTACAATAGTGGCTCGTATCTACTATCTTTTTTTTCGAAGCACGACAACAAAAGAAGGCTTTGAATCTTTAGCAAACTGTTTAAGTCTCGGTTATCCCGATGAGTTTTGTAAACGTGTACCGATCGAATCGTGTCAGAGTAATTGCCCGCTAGGCAGCTTTGTGCAAAAAAAGTTTAACGTTTTCTAATATATATTAGACCAATCTATTTTTCATGCCTTGCCAGGAAGCCTCTCCTAAGAGAGCTAACTTATTATAAAGCATAGTTTCGCGCACACACTGTGGGATATTTTTTTGCACAAGAAGAAAACATTCAATAAAATAGAGAATTAAAAATACGACATATTTCCTGATACGTAATTGGAAAAATAACATATAACTTTTATCATCAACGTATAAACATAATTCGTTTTCTTTCCCGTTGATGAAAAAATCATTCACTTTAACAATACCACTCAATAACCGAGTATAAATATTTTGTTCGCGTTTAATATTTATACACATTAACGGTGTGGTCAAATTAATCAGTTTAATGAATAAATTTTTCCCCTTTTTAAAAAAATACGGTGAAATTCCATCTATATAGCGTCCTTGATATTTATAGTCGCGGCTGGTTAAAAACGGCACGTGCGACGATCTTACAATACAGGTTATGAGATGTTTCTTGGATTTAAATTTCGATATCACACACTGCCTGCATTTTTTTGTATCATAATAATTAATATAGAGTTTTCGGTTAAGACGACTCACATCATTGTGCGGAAATAGTTGATTAACAATATTTGTTACAAGCATTTTATACATATAAAAATTTTTATGTTCTTTGTAAGAGGAGAATAATTTGACAGTATAATCATACATTGTTTCATGACAATCGCATATATACCATAGTCCGATAACTGAGCCAATACTACAGCCCGATACTTTATTTACTTTTGTATAGCCTATCTGTTCTAACCGTTTTATATAAAGGGCGGCACCGATGCCGAGGATTCCATTAACTGCGCCGCTATCAAAAATTAGATTAATAACCGGCGGGATTTTGGTCTGCTTAACATTTATTATGAGTGCGTTGATATAACTATTTAATAGATTAAAATTGGTTGTGTTTGGGCCTACTTCGTTTGGACCTACTTCGTTTGGACCTACTTCGTTTGGACCCATTTGATTATACTTTGATTTTTAAATCGTACAAAATACGCTCATAATAAATAAAAATTGAAATGATTTATTATAAAAAGTAATATAATAAATAATAAGAAAATGCAGACGTTCACTTGCGAAAATACATTGGAAAGTTGCGAAACTACCTTAGAAAGTCATCCGTGGTTTGCCAATAAATTTAATAATATACAAGAACATGAACATATCGTTTATATGCGGTTCACACGCCTAGGAATATTTTACAAAAATACTCACTATTTCTTCACAGGAACTAAAACCGACTTAAATAATTTCATGCTTGAACGAAAAAAAGAAATCGACGAAGCTAAAAAAGAGGTGGGATTTGGTCGCGGTGATCACGACAATTTATGGGATACGCCGGTGGATACATGGGGGTTTCGCCCCCCCACGACGAACAGGGGGTTTCGCCCCCCCACGACGAACTTGGTCGATGACGAATTTGAAAGGGCTCCACCCTTCGGATTTAAGGACGGGTTTGAAAGGGCAGACCCCTTCGGGGTTGAGGACGGGTTTGAAAGGGCAGAGCCCTTTGAAGAGCCCTTGCCCTTTAGTAATTGGAATCTCTATTTATATGAGAACGAAGAAGAGTTTAAGTCCGCTCTTCACCTTCTGGAAATGCAAACACACAAGGGACGAACCAATGGTTTTCCCGACGAAATTATTTATATTAATCAAGCAAATAAGTAAATCCGCCTTGTAAAAAGGCAAATATGATCATGACGATAATAATTTTTGTCCAATCGCTTTTACTCGGCATCGATAGTACGATATTCTTTGAATCAGTATGCCGACCAATGTTATAATGCACGTAATTTTCAATAATATTTAATACAATAAAAATCGAAAAAGAAATGATAAAAATATGTATTTTTTTATCCTTAATATGCTTGTAAAAGAGATACATATATATATTTTAGTATATTATTTTTTACTTGTGTGCTTCCGCCTAATCCTCTTTGTCTTCCTCGACCTTTTTCTTCCACCACTACTTCCCAACTCTGTATATTCCGGAGGCGCGGGTCTCATTTGCTTTGTGGCAGCGCGTGTTGCAGCGCGTGTTGCTTTTTTCTCCCGTCTTGCGCTCATTTTTTTTTTAATATATTTTTTTAACTTTTTTAATGGATTTTTGATAGGATATGCCGGTGGAGAATTGTAGAGAGGCGGTGGAGAATAACCGGGAAGTTCCTCATCATTTGGTGAGGCTGCTGCTGGATATTGTCTTGTTCGAGGTTGCGGTCCTTGCGCTTGCGGTTCTACTCGTAAGTATGCATCGCGCGCATTTGCGTCAACATTTGCGTTAGCTATCATATTTTCTCCTCTTCGTGATCGTCTTCGTGTTTGCGTTCGTCTTCCTCCTTCTCTTCGTTCTGGATACATTCTTTATATTATAGATAAATATATTACTTATAATATATTACCTATCCAAAAAATGCATACTCTTCATCAAAAAATAATAAACACCAGCAAACGCAGCGCTGGTAAAAATATAACCCGAGAGATTTGGGTTGCCATCTTTATTACAAAGCGACGGTAAAATTTTACATAGCTGGACTTGCACTATCGGCAATTGAAACAGAAAATATAAAATTCCCAACATAAAGGGGATTTGCGCTTCCTCAAAAATAATCTCAAAGGTATCTCTCTTAATTTGTTTTTGCGCTTGAGCGCGAATAATATCGGCATTGGATTGATGTTCGCGAATATAATCTAGTTGCGACGTATTTTCAGGTGGCGGCATAAAATTCGGTTTAATTTGCGCATCTTGTGATATATGTTGCTGGTTTTGCGGAATATCGCGCGATGGTAAATTAGTTAAACCAGCCGCACTCGCTTGCTGGATGCCCGTAACGAATTGGTTCAGATTTTTCTGCATAATCGCTGGGTCGTTATCACGCTCTTGTTGTAAAGCTTGCGCCGGATTAGCAATTTGCACGTTATTCTCGCGCGTCTCCATCCGAATATTTTCGCCCGATTGCGGTGAAAGAGGCAAGGAATCAATACTCGTAGTGCCAATGTTCATTATTATATTATTTTCATTAATAAATACTATAATAGACGCAATTGATACATATTAAAAAAAAACTCGTTGTTTGCTGGCATCATTGCATTTTGCCAATTGTTCTTTAAAGGTATAGCATTTATCGCCATAGGCATAAGTGTTTTTTGTCACTTCTTCCAAAGGTGGCGCTTTAAATACTAAACAGTTGCGGTCATTACAGACCTTTCTAAATAAACTCGCAAGTCCAACTCCCAAAATGAATGAAATGGCATATCGCCCATTATGTGTATGTATTAATTTCATCATACCTCTCTTTCCTTTCATTTGTATATTATTGCGATTATATATTATGATTATTATATAATTGTATAAATTCATTTCTATTTCTGTATAGGTATGTTTTTAATAGAACTGCGATCGGTAGGACATTTAACCTCACTCGATGTAAAGGTGAAACAATTGTTTGCCTTGTCTACATATTCAACCTTGTCGACATTGTCCGGGGTGGGATAAACGTGGATAATCGTAGGGGTTGGTGCCGAGAGATAGGCAAATAATAGACCAATTGATAAACTAACGAAAAAAACCCTAAAAGAAATGTATTTAAAAAACATATACATATAACGCATATATTTTTTATTTGATATATAATTATTTTCTCTCTTGCTCCAACTGGTCAAAGCGGTAAGGGTTCGAGACCAATCGGTAAACATCATTTTCATCATCCACCGGTTCTATTGCATAATAACCATATTGCATTTTCCTTATTTTATCTACCAAAGGTTTGATGAGAGAGATGTATTTTTCAACCATAGCAGTTATATAATTTTCGCCAGCGCCAGCAGATGCAGAAGCCTCTAAGGAATATTCGGCGTATATTTTCTTTAGTTCGTCAATTTCATTTGCCAAATCAATATTGGCGTCATTTAATAAAGGATCACGATTATCACCGCTTATAATGTGTCCGAACTTTTTATTAAGAACCAATTGAGTTTCCGAAATTTGTGCTAATTCCCCTTTTAATTTATTGAATTTATCAATTGTATCTTCTTTTGAATTATTTAAGCCAAAAAGATAGTCCAATTTGGTCATTATAATGCGCAGTTTTAAATTTTCGCTAATGATATCATTTTTCTGTTCCAACTCCAGTGCGTTATCATATAATTTTCGTTTAATATTAATATTTAAAGAGCACTGAGGCGTGGCTGCGCAGACCGCTTTTAACATCCCGTTCTTTTCTTCAAATATGGTCCCGCCCGCTTTACCACAATTGACACATTTTGGAATTAATTTTTTAAACCGTGCTTTTAATTCCTTCAGCGTAAGTCCTTCCTTCTTTTTGATCTTTTCTTTTCGCTCATTTATTTTGTCCTGATAATTTTCCTTAAGTTTATAATAGTCTAATACGTCCATATTCACTGTTATATTACACTATTATTTTTTCCGTGGGGGTTCCGCCGGGGGTTTCGCCGGGGGTTTCGTCCCCCAACGACGAACGGGGGTTCCGCCGGGGTTCCGCCCCCCAACGACGACAGCTTACATTTGCTATATGCTATATGCTAACGCTTACATTTGCTAACGCTTACATATTCTTATCAATATATACCGTTTTCGCAATCTTCCTAATAATTTTGCTTTCATTCTCGGGTATAGTGCCACCAAAACCACCCATCGCTTGCCTCGTTAAGCTGAGATAAGTTTCGTTCAAACGATGCATGTTATTCTTGCAATTCGGATACATTTCGCGCCAGATGGGTAATAAGCGGATATTTTTAGCTGTGATGCGTTGCACAAGCATCCGCACTTGATCATGGTCACTCGTTTCTTTCGTCCAGACATCGTCCGCATGGACATACACGGTATCACGCTTAGTATCGCTACAATGGATCGGGCGCTTATACACATCCAACTCATTGAGTTTCTTAATGATAATATCGGAGATACCATCTACGTAACCGAGGTGTCCGACCTTTTCTAAGTCCGATATTTGTAATTCAAATGAATCAGCAAAATCTTTAATATTCATCGCATCCTTACAATGCTCGTTCAAGAAGATTTGCATGTTAAAGGTTTTGTTATGACTGTTTTTAGTATTAGTACTATTATTATTGATTGTCGTATTACTATTTTTACACATATCCAGCATTTTGTTTTGCAAATCAGTGTTGCTTTTCATCATTTCTAATATCAAATTTTTGAAATCTTTATGTTCCTCTATAAGAAGTTCAATTATATTATCTTTATCTTTATCAATCTCATTTATTGTTTTTATAGAATCTGTATCTGGTTCTATTGCTGGTGTTGGTACTGCAATACATTTTTTCGTGTGCTTCCAGAGCCCTACTCGTGATTTATACTGTTTAAAACATATATTGCAATTATATAATTCGTCTAAATCGGGTGTCAAATCAGTGTTAACGTTTGTTAACTTTATATGTTTTGCTGTAATTATGTGGCGGTTCCAATAACTTTGCTTAGAGCAATTGAACAGGCATTTTTCGCAAGAAAATTTTGAGAATAAATCGGTGTTTAATTCTGTTTCCATCTGTTAATATAATTAGTTAACAAAAAAAGTTCCTAAATCTTTTCAAATAAAATCATAAAAAGTGGAAAAAATTATGCTCACAAACATTTTCACCCAAAAATCAAAATGAGAGCATAATGGTCACAACTCGTTTTTTCACGTTTTTTCCAGAGGGCGAAGCCCGAAAAGCCATTTTGGACATTTATAAATGTCCAAAACCGGTTTGCGACCAACAAGTCTAGAATTATTCATTTTTTTCATAAATACATCGGTGGACAATTAATATAGGGAATTGGATGAAAGGGCAGAGCATTCTTCATTACAAATTCGTCGCTTGGGTGTGAAATTACCCTCCCTTACCAGTGGGGTAACCCCGTAATTGTTCCATCTATTGAATCTTGGTTTTTTCTTATATATGCAATCTGATTTAATTTGCTAATAATGTATTCTTGTTTTTTTCTATTTTTAATTGCAATCTCGGCGGGTGTTAATTTACCTCTATAACGATAAATCAAGAATCCACCAAATATAACAATTAATATACAAGTCATATAAATATTAAAAAAAACAGTTGAATTTTTATCCTTAAATTTGCGGCATTCTTTTAAAGTACCGCTTAAAAAATACCTAACACCTGGTTCAATTAAAACGGGCGGTTGAGCAATCACAGTATTCATTAATTAATAGCATTATATTTTTTAGACCATTCCATCTTAAATATAATTAGATATCTAGACAATTTATTTATTAAAATAAAATACATTTATTTATTTTAATAAATTTATATATATTATCTATAAGATGGTCAATAAACCTGATAGCACAAAAAATAAAACACCTAATCCGTCATTGGCAATGTTATTTTTTTTTATAGCCACCTCAATATATTGCGTAATTAGTATTTTTCTTAATAATTCAATGCAGCGAATGATAATAAAAGTTTGTTATATATTGTTTGTGGTTGTTGGGCAATTTTTCATCAACTTAAATTTAACTGAGAGTATGTGCGGAATTCGCCAATGGAAAAATACTCTTTTTGTCACGATTATTCCGTGGTTAATTATATTTGTGATTTTACATTTATTTTTGCAAATTTTTCCAGGGTGGCTAGTCCCGTTTTCAAATACGTTTGGATATGCCGTAGCTAAAATGATGGGATTACCCGATCTTATGAAAGAAATATTACCACCGGGTGAAGGAAATAGTATTAACCGAGCATTAGAAAGCGTGCGAAGTGATAATTCATTATTTGTAAATGAGTTACACACTGAAGCAGATGAAATTGTCTTTGAAAAAAAACCAGGCACACAAGAAGACGATAAAACCAAACCAAAAAAAGTGGATGGTAAAACCGTTTATGAGAGAAAAAAGTTTAATGAAACTTGGAATAAATTAGCGGAGGGCGGCATTCTTAAAGACTATCCCGAAGGAATAGAGAAGGAAACCCTTAAAGATCGACTTTACGGATTTGTTCAGATGAAGTATTCTATAGCCGAATACGTCTGGAATTTATTGACAGGGTTTTTCGTTACATCTGTTAGTTATAATTATATTATAAACGCTGGCTGTTCTAAATCGCCGAAAGAAATGGAAGAGCGCTATAATAAATACCAAGCAGAGGAAAGTAGAAAACAGAAGGAGAAAAAAGAGAAGGAAGGAAAAGAGCCAACATATACCCAGACTTAGGGGGGTTTCGCGGGGGTTTCGTCCCCCAACGACGACACGGGTTTGAAAGGGCAGCGCCCTTTGGGTTTGTAAGGGCAGCGCCCTTTGGGTTTGTAAGGGCAGCGCCCTTTGGGTTTGTAAGGGCAGCGCCCTTTGGGTTTGTAAGGGCAGCGCCCTTTGGGTTTGTAAGGGCAGCGCCCTTTGGGTTTGTAAGGGCAGCGCCCTTAACGGTATATCGACGTATAATACATAACACAAAAATAAGCCAGAATAGCTATAAAAATAGAGAGTAGCCAGACTGGAATAATTGTTTTACGACGATAACCAACCCCAAAATCTTTCATTGATCCATCGGGATTATAGATAAAGGGCGGTTTTATAATATTAACTAGTCCAAATAAAAAGATGTATAAAATAATTGCTACGGTTATTTTATTATTTCTTACCCAGCGTGGATTCATTTTATATATAAAAAATATATTATTATTATTTATATAAAATCTTATTACATATCAAAATTAAGGTGCTCTTTTTTATATTATAGTTCCAGTTTTATAATATTCACTCCAAGAGGTGGGAGGTTTTTTTGTACCGCCGTCATAAGATACAGCAAACCTAGATGTAATCGCCCAATTACTTAATTCAAGACCATCTTCCGTATAAACATTTGCTAAAATTCGTCCATATTTATCAAGCGATGTATTTTTTAATGTAACATTTTTATTTAATATTAATTCGGAAAGTGTTTTTTGTGCCAATTGTGCGATTGCTTTTTCATCTTGATTCTTCGTTTTCATTTCCGGCGTATCAATACCAAGTAATCTAACATGAAATCTGTACATTATATTGCTTTCATTTAATGTTGTTAAATATGGAAATTTAGTTGCAATCGTAATTGTGTCACAATCGTACACTTTTATAACCTTTCCCTCGGTGACAAGAGGTACGAACTCTACTGTATTTTTCCAATTTGCATCGGCTAAGGATATATCCATTATTATAGTATTACAGTAATAATAGGTTAATTCTTTATACTATTTTTACGCACAATTCGTATAAAAATATTGTTAAAATATATAATGCTACCCTCGTTTATTCCGTCCGTTTTTATTACTCTCCTTTTTTTTCTCAGCAGTTTTGAAAAGATATATTTATTCCCGAAATCAACGGGCAAATTTGCTAAGAAATTAGGCGTATCCTTGCCTTTAGCGCAAGTGGGTATTAGCGGCGCTATTATCTTAGAGATGTTTGCTCCGTTAATTATCTATGCGTATACTTTCACCGGCATGCTATCGCTCTTACCATTCTTTAAGATGGCACTCATTGCCTTAATAGTTTTCACCGTAGTCGTTACCGCCTTGTATCATAACCCGTTCAAAGGCAAGGATAAATATTATGCGTTCATGTCCAATTTATCCACGGTTGGTGGGTTGCTTGCGCTCTACATTTACGCTTAATGCTCAAATGCTTAAATGCTTAAATGATAAAATAGATATTATTTTTTATCATTATTATTTTTATCTTTATCATTATCCTTATCCTTATCCTTATCCTTATCCTTATCCCTAATAATAATTTTCATCGCCATCCATATCATACTCTTCGGGCTCCGCATCTTCGCCCATATAATTAATCATATTATCCTCTCGGTCAGCCTCTGCATCGGCGGCATCTTCTTCCACCATTTCGAGCGCATAAATATCACGATTTAGGTCAGTAACGGCACAGCGTTTGTTCAAGCGCGCTTCATTCTGTGCCATGTTTTCCATATCTTCCCGCTCTTGATCATATGTTTTAGTATCATATGTATGAATACCTTTTTGTTCACCTTTACTCCAGCGTCCAAGTTTATTATTTTTAAATAAATTCTCTACATCACGTTCTTCCACCGTCATCTTCCCCAGATAATCAGTTATTTCATCCTTCTCTTTTACTCTTGACCGCAAGATCACCTCCATGAGAGATTTATAGTTGTAATCAACGGTTTTTTTATCAGCGCAAATCAAGTTTGTAAAAGTCACAATAATATTGGCTATTTTTTCGGAAAGTTCGACCTTATTTCCTTCAAGTACATCCGGGTTTGCGGACGACTCAAATAATCGTTCTTCTGCCGATAAAGAACTATCCTCCGAAGAAGTTATAGGTAATTGCAATATTTCCGCATCATCTTTCAGTGTCATTAAATCAGTTAATATACTTAAAAAATAAAATTTGAATAAATATACATTTAAATCTAAATCAAAAGCCGAATATTTATGCATTGGTTCATTTGGTTGTAGAGGGCTCTTTGACTGTGACTGTGATTGCGATTGCTCCTGTGCGGGCGCTTTACTCTTCCCGATAATTTCAACCGGTGCGTAAAATAAGGTGTTTTGCGCCAAATCATTTATATCCATTGAAACTTCTGTAAATTTTTTCAGCAACAATGTAATTTGCTCATCCTTGTAAAATGTTTTTAAATCAGCATAATAATTCTTAATAATACCTCTCACGTCATTTACATGGTACCTCGACAATTTCCAATGGGAAGGCACCTTGACGTTCTCTTCGTAATTTATTCCATTTATAATAATATTTGGTATTTCTTTTGTCAAACGCCGCATTGTTTTTTTCATAAAATTAAGCATCTTATAACCGGTCTCTTCTTTGCTCCCCAAAAACAGATTATCACCCGTTTCTTTAAATAGCACAATTGTTTCAAGACACTCTTTAAAATTGCGTTGTTCGTCTTTCTTTACCTTTACGCTGTTTTTATTGACAAACTCAAACAAGTCTTTTTGCATGGACCCGTTTAAGGAACCAAGGAGGTTCTTCAATTTACGCAGTTGCGCAGTATCTTCCATAAGTGCATTCATTTCAAATTGTTCCAACACCGCAATAAAATCAGCACGAAAATTACTCGGACGACTATTCTCTCTATCGATTTTCTCCATAATTTCACTTAATTTACTTATGTTGTTTACTTCTTTATCTTCCACTTCAATCGTCTGTTTAGTGCTATTATTAACTACATCGAGTAGTTTGGCTAACGAATTTTCATTATAATTGCGCGAATTGCTTTTTAATTTTCTAATACTTTCTGATATAGAATCCGATGCATCAAAATTGTCCGGTTTTGTAGAGCACACCGATTTTAAGTTTTCACTGAGTGGGATCAAACTATTAAATTTACAATAGACTATAAAGGCTCGATAAATTGTTTCCTCGGAAAATGTATTACTCAGTTCAGTCAATTTTCGTTTAGTGTTGTTCGGATCATATAAAATAGAGGCTTTACTCATGCGAATTGTATCATCTAACATATCGCTTAAATTCACCACTTTATTGTTGTAGGTGGCAATATCAGGAGTTTTATTAATAAAATATTGGAGTGTCTTGGCGGTACTAGATTCGCAGCAGGCATTTTCAACAAATGGCTCTCCGCTATTGCTTTTTAAAATCAGACCTTCTCCGTGCACCGTTTTTTCGATCAATTCAACAATTGAAAAGGAAAACAATATTATTTTTGACTGCAATTCTAAAATATAATCTTGCTGCGTTGCGCTCCCCTTGCGCAAACTATCCTTTAAATGCGTTTTAAACACGTCACCCACGTCTTGCGGCAGTTTCATTTTAAGCGGTTTTAGGGGTGGTAAAAAATTAGTCCAGTTGGATACATTGTGTTCCGACGGAATATCTGTCACATCGGGATTATTTTCCAAATATTGTTTGAACTCTTTAACACCGTTTTTATATTCTTCGGTCGGTAAAATAAAAGTTGTTATTAAGGCTTCCATCTGGGTGATAATAAACTGCGCATTCTTTTTTCCAATTGCCGACCAGGGTAAATTTGGATTACTTTTAATTTTATGCGCGACGCATGCAATATAAGTTAACCCCTTTTTATTATCCGTCTCATCGTCTATTGGAAATCCACTAAATGATTTTTTACAACCAGGATACGTGGTCTTTGTTTTTATCGGCGGAATACTGATTTGAATGGCGATTAAAAAATAAGCCAGGGTCAAATAAATCAGTTTGGAATTGTATGCGTTTTCATAACTATCCACTTCTTTGCCTTTGGCTGCGTTCATTTGCACAAATCTCTCATAATTGGCTTTTGGTGGCATGACCTTGTCATTTGTAATTAGATTTAATACATTGCGCACAATAAAATCAGCTTGCCCGTCAATATTAATTCCAATATTGGTGCTCATGCTCTCAATGACATTATATATTTTGGTCGCATCCATTGTGGAAAATTTTCGCGCAGTCGCCGCAACCGTTTTATTTATTTTTTGTTCGGCTGCTGCTGCTGCGGTCGCTAAAATAATATCGCCGGCGTCGGCTTCTTGCACTGCCCGACTAACCACTTTGAAGCCTTCGGCTGTATACTCTTCGTCGGCGCTTAGTTCGGTCATTTTAATGGTATAACCACTATGCTTATCAATCCATTTATCCCCATCTTCGCTCAGCGTGCCTTGTTCAGCGCAAATGGTATCTAACATGTGAATATAATTCGCTTTATTTGTGGTATACGTAACTGCGAGTTTGTGTATAAAAGTCGGTAACATCGGTTTACCTGTCTTGGTGCAGTAAAACCAATAAGGCGATTCGCCGTTGTCAATAAGACCCGCGCGCGTAAAATATTTGACGAAATTGATAATATCCAAATAGCGCTTGGCTATATCCGCTTGTCCGAGAATAGTCTTCAGTAGCCCATCATTTGGCGACGTAATTTTTTCAACCGTTTCTAAGGTGTTTCCCAGTGCAATTTTTGCGGTTTCATACTTGTACATGTCGCGTATGCGAATACTTTTCAATAGTTCAATGCGGGCGTCCGCTTTTACAATTTCATCATCGATCTTATTCAATACAATATCTTTATTCGCATTCAAATTGGAGTCAAACTCGGACAACAGTAATTTTAAATT
>Ga0209296_1002011_pt1 | contig 14931 bp, 17 predicted proteins | sample S_130206_EF_Meta_FD_187319 | JGI IMG/M metagenome (GOLD analysis project Ga0209296, IMG submission 187319) | Freshwater microbial communities from Lake Simoncouche, Canada to study carbon cycling - S_130206_EF_MetaG (SPAdes) (version 2) | ecosystem: Environmental > Aquatic > Freshwater > Lake ...
CGCGTTTGATGTGTTTCCCCAGGCGTGTGTGAACTGCCAAGCGAGAGCTACAAACGCTACTTGTGCCACGTATTGTGTTACAAGATACACCCTCCGGTTGGGGGCGTTGTCTTCTAGAGCAAGCTCCATTGAATTCTCCTTCATTTGAGATTGACTTCTTGAACCTTTGGCGCAGGTGGGTCCTTATCAATGCGCTGGTGCCTGGACATCACAGGGGTCGCCAGGACCGTGAGTTACATGAATCGCGTCCTCGCCTGTCTCCTAGCTGTAGCTGCTCTTTCGGCTTGTTCGCAACGCCAAGAGGCAACTACCCCTGAGGGAACACCAACGGCTCCGACCACAGACGTGACCACAGGGTCAACAGAAGCACCAACGCCGGGTGTGAGCACTACCGTCATTGACGAAGCACGTGCGCAAGAAGCGGGTGCGATGGCTTTACGAATAGTCTCAGGGCTTGACTACTCATTACGAACCAAGGCTGATGCGGAACTCACTGATCTTGAACTGTACGAGACTGACATGCGGAACGGGTCTTTCGCTGATCGCATTTTCAAAAGCAACCAACAGTTTGGCAATGTCAAGATCTCAGCAGTTGGACCTGGCGGTGAGCGCTATGTACTGTGGGATAACGCTTCAACAGGGCTACAAGTTGGTGCAGACACCGTTGTGTGGGCCTATGAAGTAACTACCAGTGGTGTGAGCGCTTGCGCGTGGATCGGCGAGAATGGCACTATGCCAGCTGTCGTACAAACTGGTAGCTGCTAGATAATCTAAAGACTAGCTCTTCACAGTTACGTTTCTAACGTTACGCGGTTCAAGTCTTTTCAGACCGACACGGTCCCGTCTCTGTCTGGAGTCTCAATACGCACGACGACCTCGTCACCAATGGCGTCTACCACTACACTGTCTCCAGCGCGCAACAAGCCAGACAGGAGCTGCTCTGAGAGCGGGTCTTCCACCAGGCGTTGAACAGCGCGGCGCAACGGACGAGCTCCGTACTTCTCATCAAAACCAACGACCGACAACAGATCACAGGCTGCTGGTGAGAGAGTCATTGACACTTTGTGTTCACTCAAACGTTTGGCCACCTGATCAACGAACTTGCCAGTGATGCCGAGAATCTCCTCATGTGCGAGCGGAGAGAACACCACGATCTCATCGATTCTGTTTAACAGCTCTGGCTTGAAGAACTTCTTGGCAGCTTCGCGCATCTCCGTATCCATTCGGACCGCGACCGCAGACGGATTAGTGAAGCCCATGGCTGGGCGCTGCGACTTATCAGAACCAAGGTTTGACGTGAGAACTACGATGCAGTTTTTAAAATCAACTGCTCGGCCCTTTGCGTCTGTGAGTCGGCCCTCTTCAAGGATCTGCAAAAGCACATTGAACACATCAGGGTGAGCTTTTTCGACTTCATCGAACAAAATAACGCTGTACGGGTTTCGTCGTACAGCTTCAGTGAGCTGGCCGGACTCATCATGACCGACGTACCCAGGAGGAGCTCCGACGAGACGCGAAATGCTGTGTTGCTCTTGATATTCCGACATGTCCAGCGAAATGAGTCTGTCTTCCTCACCAAACATGAACTCTGCCAAGGCCTTGGCGACTTCGGTTTTACCGACACCAGTTGGGCCAAGAAAAAGGAATGATCCAGTCGGACGTTTCGGGTCACCAAGACCAGAACGGGATCGGCGCAACGCGCGTGACACAACTTTCAAGGACTCCCCCTGTCCAACGACACGTTCTGCAAGAACAGCCTCCATCTCCAAAAGACGCATAGCGTCGTCAGAGGAGAGTCTTTCAAGAGGGACCTTACACCAAGCAGCGCACACTCTCTCAACAACATTAGGAGAGAGTATCTTGCGGCCTTGATCGTCTGTGTATGTTTCGTAGTCAGGGTGCGTTCTCAAAAATGCACCAGCTTCGTCGAGTAAATCCAGCGCCTTATCAGGAAGACGTCGGTCAGTTAGGTAGCGCACAGACAGCTTGACGGCAGCTTCTAAAGATTCGTCTGCGATAGCGCACTCGTGATGTTCTTCAAGACGCGCGCGCATAGCAGTGACGATCTCTAGGGCGATTTCTGGTGATGGTTCGTCCACTTCTACAGGTTGAAAACGGCGTTCAAGGGCGGGGTCTTTTTCAAAATGTTTGCGATACTCATCGAAAGTAGTTGCACCAATAACACGGATCTCTCCGCGAGACAGTGCAGGTTTGAGCATGTTTGAAGCATCTATTGAACCTTCAGCTGAACCAGCCCCAACAAGAGTGTGGATCTCATCAAGGAAAACAACGACGTCAGTGCGCGTAGTCATCTCGCGGATTAACTTCTTCATCCGTTCTTCAAAGTCACCGCGGTACCGGCTACCTGCAACCATAGAGCCAAGATCAATGGTGTAGATCTGGACGTCTTTGAGTGTTTTAGGTACGTCGCCTGACGCGATTTTCTGTGCGAGGCCCTCTACGACAGCTGTTTTACCAACGCCAGGCTCGCCAATGAGACAGGGGTTGGACTTTGTGCGTCGAGAGAGTACTTGCGTGACGCGCTCAATCTCTGTTTTACGACCGACTACAGGGTCGAGTTTCCCAGTCTTGGCGAGAGCTGTGAGGTTTTTACCAAAAGTCTCCAAGATTGAACCACGAGCTGTTTTTTCTTGATCTTCAGGTGCTGTCGGGCGAGTTGAAGCTGCCACGTTGTCAGACGCTGAGCCGGCCAAGAACTCTAACGTTGCATCGCGCAGCGCCTCAGAGTCCGTGTTGTGTAGCGCAAACAAACTCTGCAAGGAAGGACGTGACAGGCGCAGCAAGCCTAAAAGGATGTGCTCCGTGCCGATGTAGTTGTGACCTAAAGCTAGCGCCTCACGTAGAGCAGACTCGAGAGCGCGCTTTGAGTCTGACGAAAAAGGCAGATGACCGTCAGATGCCGACTTTTTTTGTGGATGAAGTCCTTTGGTGTACTCGTGCATCACATCGGTTGAGATTCCGTACTTCCCAAGCACTTGCGCACCAACCCCGTTTTCGACCATTGTTACGCCGAGCAAGAGATGCTCTGGGTTAATTTCTGTGTGGCGCATCTCCCGGCAAGCCTCTTGGGAGAGCACGACTGAACGCCTGGCGAGATCTGTGAATCGTTCGAACATGAATAGCACTGTGCGTTTGGTTTGGAATACCTGCACGTACGCTTGGCAGGTGGCGTAGAGGTGTTTCAAGCGGACTGTCAGGGTTGTGAATACATTCAGCACCACCGCAGGGACGTTGACGTTCGGAGTACCCGGAGAAGGGGAGCGCTTGCACTTTGCAGAGGCTGAACAGGCGCGACTTGACGCCTGGGTGGAGTCTTGCCTAACTGAGGACGAAGAGCCACTATTTGGTGATGAAGAAGAGATAGACATCGCTATATCCCCCGTCAATTACGGAGTGACGTGGTGGCATGCTTACGATGAGTGTGAGGGCGGCCAGGACTGTGAGTGCGGTCCTGTGACTCTCCTGGAGGCTCTCAGCTGGTTTGAGCCTGGCGAGGGAGCTTCCTTGTTTAACACTCACCAAGAGCAAGGCAGAGCCCTGTTTGACCACTTTTGGTCCGGCCATGCTTTGTGCGAAGGAGAAACCACATCCATAGGCGACGCGTGTGCGAACTGCCTAGTTGAGGGATTCAACCATGTCTGGGATGTTTTTGACAATGCTGCAAAATTAGCCGAAGAGACAGGCGAGGTCCTTGCGGCGTATGAGCACACCGTTATTTTGGGAGTAAATCGTTTTAGTGAGCACGCCAGGCACGACAGCCGCAACCAGAAAAGAGGAGAACATGGGTTATAAAGTATGGATTGATCAAGATTTGTGCACCGGAGATGGTCTGTGCACCGAGATCGCCCCTGACGTGTTCGTGATGCTAGACGACGGCTTGGCCTACGTTAAAGAAGGTGAGCGCGTTTTCGCAGCTGCACGCGGCGAGCAGGAAGGGGCAGCTGGGTTGGCTGCTTTCCCTGACGCCAGACTTGATGCTGTCGTAGAATCTGCTGAAGAGTGCCCTGGCGAGTGCATCTTCTTAGAGATCGAATAAACAAGAACTCTGACTCTACAAACGTGGAGTGGCCCACTCTATCTCTCCTGGTGTGAGCGCAGTAGGGTCTTTTGCGCGAAGAGCACGCACCGCTAGACGGTCATCCACAGTGTCGCGCATGTGCTGAACTGTAACCCTTGGCATAGGCACATGAGGTGGCGGTAGAGCGTTGTCTAACATGGTGGAAGAGAGTGGCCAATCCAAGAGAACTACCTCGTCGATACTTGAGAGATCTGGTATGTGATCCTTGAACAAGATTAAAGCAGAGCTTTCAACTTTGGTCATAGCCGAGCCATCTCTCACCTCTAGACGCTCTGGTACGAGCATCATCGCAAGGCGCTTGAGGGCGGGCTGCGAACTTGACAAGACAACAACTGACTTCCCATCAGCAATTGAACGCTGGCAGTGTGAGAGAGTAGCTGCCAGTTTAGGAGATATGTAAGTTCCTGTGCCCGAGGACACCACCTCAGTTACTTTCTCTATTGACCCGCGCGATTGCTCTAACGCGGCTAATAACTCTTGAGGAAGGGCGTGTGTCTCCACAGCGAGATTTGAAACCCTGTTTGGAGTAGTTCCAGAGCGCACTAAGTACGGTCTAATGTGTTCGAAGAATCGACGTGCTGGTGCGGCAGGGTAACGCAGAGCAGTAGGCGTAGAATCAGAAAACTCTGAGGGCCTGATTCTCGCCATCACAAACAGCTGCTCTGCTTCGTCTGACGGCCATGAAATTCCAACGTTCACACGTACAGCATCCATGCCGTCTAATCTTCGGGTCGCGTTGCGCAGCTCAGGAGTGACGACACCCATGTCGTCAAACACCACAGCGGCCGCATCTTGTACCTTGGCACCAAGGGCGAGATCCCGGTAAGTAAGTAGGCGCACTTGTTCTGAATGCACAGACGCGTCAAGTCCGGCAAGCTGTGCAGCGCGACTCCAGGCCCACATACCCCAAGGTGGAGTAACCACTAGAGCCGGCAACGAGTCGGTTGCTTGTAAAGCGGCGCAGATTGCAACACGTCTTGATGACCCAGGTGGCGCTATCAGACAGGCCGCTTTAGATAACGCTAAGGACTCTGCTATCTCGCGGGCCGTCGCGGCCGAAGACGGTGATAGGTCGTCAAAGAACGACTCGTCTATTGGTGATTGAGTCAAAGGAGGGGAGTCGTGAATAAAACCTGGTGCTGCGAGAGCTTCGTACTCGTAGGCAAATGGGACTCCGTAGCGCGTCTCTCCTATTTTGAAAAGGGCAGGTATCGGCGATGACTCAACTAGCTGAGGCTTTGAAGAAGTGATCTCAAAGTAACCCATAGGCGAGATCTTGATTCTTCCGACTGAAACAGGAATAGTAGACATACCCGCTAGTGCATCCCAGGCGTTTCCAGAAGCTACAAAAGGTAAGTCACACGCCAATAAAGCAGGGATGGCCTCAACGTGTACGATCTCGTCGTAGAGAACTGACGCGTGTAGCCATGCTATGCGCATATCTCCTACGACGATCTCTACGCGTGCAGGTTCGTTGTTGTCACGTGACTTTGCGTACATCCACAAAGGACGTAGCAGATGATCGATATCAACAGTTACGTACGGTGGGAGTCGATGACATAACGCTAACTGCCTGACTGCGAAAGAAGAGTTGTTGTCTTCGTGTGAGACGTCTATGCCAACTGAAGCGAGATGCGCCCAGCCTTGACTTATCGTACCTTCACTCACTTCAACAAGGACTCGAAGTCCTGACAGCGCCATAGTGAATTTAACGCGTTCGGTTGGCGAGGGGAACAAAAGGCGCTGTTGAAATTCCACTCATACGACTGTGAGCAGTACATCGCTATATGGCACGGTGCAGATATTGCAACTAAACCGTCACAAAACTCAGTAAGTTGTAGAGGTAAAGCACCCGGGCTTTTTAAACGATGTCTTTATTACATCGCTATTACATCTGGACTGAGGCATGTCGTGGCGTCAGGTTGTCGACGGTGCATCAAGATTGCGTCTTTATTGCGTTACTGTGGCAATTGCGTTACGAAGTGTCGTGAGTTGACATCATGCACATCTTTCGTTATGTTCACTGCGTGCTCTATCTATACAGTAACGACCGGAAGCGTTCGTGGGAGATCGGCAGTCTGCGCGAGTTGGCTGCCATTGCGCAGTTTGGCGAACGACCAGGCTGGGATCATCTCCTTCGAGCTCGCGAGCTTGGGCCTTCCACGCTCGTCGAGTTAGCAGACCGTGTAGCAGCAAGTGCTGACACGTTAGATACCCTCTATCTACCTGGAAAGCTTTACGAAGAAGCTGACGGGTTTCTTGAAGGAACCTTGGAGAACGTCGTTGGTGACGAGGTGAATCTAGCCCCTAGGTGGCGCGCGATGTGCTCCAAGTTGGCTACTGCGTGTGCAGGTGAAGCAATGCGTGGCGAGGGTCCTGTTCTCATAGAGAGCAGCCCGACGCTCAGTTGATGCGTTTAAAAACCGCTGGCAGGTGATGATGGCACTCTGGTTGTCTAGTGGGACTGTGTACCACATGGCACGGCGACAGAAAGACTCCAATAGTAAGGACCCGTATGTTCGTCGCGTATCTAGCCGGAACCGTTCTGCACAGAGTACTAGCGAGTACGTCGTTGGTATTTTACGATCAGAGTTAGATGAACCCAAGAATCTCCCAGGTCCGTTCTTAGATCTCATCACCCAAATTAGCCAAGCACGCCACGGTTATGACACGGGCAGCTTAACTAAGAGCCAGTATGCGACGGTGCTTCGTGGGTTGCGTATCGTCGGGCCTGACGGTACAGAGTGGACGATGGGCGCGACAAGCGGTAGGTGGTACTGCAGACCAGTCGGTGGAGCGTGGGTTCCATCTACCCCACCATCTGAGCTTTCTTTGACTACAAACGACTCAGCACCATCGCTACAAAGCAATACTTCGTCCAGTCCAGTCGCGCAGCAAGGGATCGCTGACGAAGATCTCTTTGCGCACCTTGATGCGGTTTTGAAATCAGGTGACTTTGAGAGCGGTGCTAGCTATAAAGCATCCGATCCTGTTGAGTTGTACCCAGAAGTGACAGGACAAGCTTCGACAAGTGGTCCATTGGTTTTTGAAACTGCAAACGTATCAATAGATGAAGATGGTGCTTGGGGTACCGAGTTTGCAGCCGGCGACGCAGGAGCCGCGTTCTCTGAAGCTCCACTATTAGACTTTGAAGCAGAGAGCAGTGATACTTCTAATGCGTGGCAGGCTTGGGGTATCGATCCTGCTCAGAGCTAGCTCACACTCTCTTTACAGAAGAGCCGTTCTTATTTAAGCAGCTGCGCGAGAGCTTTTCGCTGACTCGTTAGCGGCCTCGCACGCCTTACTTACAGAGACAGGTAGTGCTTGGCAGGGGTTTTTATAGACACGATTGTTATTCAAAGGTACGTCACGCATCAAAGACTCGATGAAACCTTTAGTGCAGATGTCAGCAAGGTCTGAGGGGATCTTCGTACAAGGTGCGTAATACTCAGTGATCTTTGCGTCCTCGTCCATGATGGTGACAAGACCTTTTGCAGAGACGGCGACTTCACCTATGGAGTAGCCACAGTTTTCGCGCATCGGTATCGAGCTCTTCACGTCCAGTGCGTCGCAGAGCTTCATAAGATTTTCAGGCTCTGGCATTAGATCTCTAAACAACTGGAACACTTTCTCCGAACAGGCGTCTTGTAGTCGTTCAGGTAGCGATGGGCAGAGCTTTAGTCGTTGTTCCTCAGTGACGGAATCCTTGGCGCGCGTTTTTCCTAGAGAACGTGATATAGCTACTGTAACAAAGTCGGACCCTCCGAACTCCATCACGGTGCCCGTGACGCAACCGTCAGCAGTTTCGTACTCGAACATTTTGTCGCACATCATCGTAGTTTTTAAGACGTCATCTGGAAAATGAACGCCAATCGCGTGGCCTATACCGTGCGCACAAAACGCACGCAAGTTTCCTGTTGGATAAGTGTTGCACAAAGTTGCGTAATCACGCTTTACTTCTTCGTCGGATGAATCTAGAGACCAGGTCTGCACCACACCGTGCACCATGCCTCCTTGGCACTCCACGTCTGGGGTTGCTCTGAGAGCGTCAATCACCCCAATAAGCTTTGGAGCTGCTTGACCGATAGCGTGAAAAGCATGGTGGCACTCTGGGATGAACAAATCGTCTTTGAGCTTCAATGCGGAGATCTCAGCGATGGCTGCTTTGATAGCAGCGCGCGGATCGGGCGATGACGTTAGTTTGTCGGTGAAGTACTCAAATGAGCACTCTGAGTCGATGACAGCTTCATCCGCACACCACTGTCTAATGACTGCCAGCTCTGGCGAAGGCTCCTTGGTGTCTCCGTACCATTTGACTCCAGAGGCTTGCCCTTCTGACTTGCCAGGTTCGTTACTTTGGTCTTGTCCTGGTGTGGTTCCTTGCGGCGCGGTCGTCGTTACGAAAGGCGCCAGAGTTACAGGTGCTTTGTTGCCGTTATACACAGGGACGAGCGAGAGCAACGCAACGACGAGCGACACAATTGAGAGTGAATACAGCCTTTTGGACACACAGGACACCGTGCCCAGGTCATTGAAAAGGGCAGGGGGGTCTTCTCTGGGCGCGTGCGCGAGTAGGTCTGATTGAGCATTATATGAGAATGGCAACTAAGAAAAAACAAACCACAGCAGCAGCGCACGACGACATCAGGGCAGGCGCTCTTGTGTCCTTCTTGGGTCAGATGTCTAAAGACAAGCCCGGAGAGGTGCGAGCACTCTCAGACGAGAGTGCTCTACGTGTAGAAGTCATCCCGACTGGCGTCATCTCTCTCGACGTCGCACTCGGTATTGGCGGACTACCAAAAGGAAGAGTCACAGAGATCTACGGACCAACTGGCGGAGGCAAATCAACGCTCAGCTTGGCGGTAGCTATCCAGTGTCAGAAACTAGGCGGCAACGTCGGGTTCGTTGACTGCGAACAGGCTCTCTCTAAGGAGTTGGCTATGAACATGGGCGTCGACCCAGACAAGTTTGTTGTGTATCAACCCAAAGACGGCGAAGACGCCATTGACATGGTTGAGTCAATGCTGAAGTCAAGAGCGTTCGACTTGGTGATTGTTGACTCAATTGCTGCGATGACCCCACGGGCTGAGATGGAAGCTGACATTCAACAGCAGCACATGGGTCTTCATGCTCGTTTGATGAGCAAGTTCATGCGTCGAGTTTACTCTCCCGTGTCAGACGCTAACGTCGTTCTGCTCTGCCTTAACCAGGTGCGAGTCAACTTACAGTCGTACGGCGCACCTGAACGTCCTACAGGCGGTAACGCAGTGGCGTTTGCGGCGTCTATTCGAGTAGAAGTACGTACATCGCCGTCGAAGAAGATCGAACGTGAAGGCGTGGCGATCGGAACTCTGGTAACAGCCAAAGTGCTCAAGAACAAGCTCGCAAGTCCGTATCGTCAAGCTGAGTACGACGTCATCTTTGGTAGAGGTATCGAAGCTTCGGGCTCTCTACTTGCTGTGTGCGAACAGCTCGGTCTCGTTGTACGCAACGGTGCGAGCTACATGGACGCAACAACAGGTGAACGCCTTGGCATTGGTAAAGACAACGTGAAGCGCCTCCTTAATGAGGACAAGGTTCTTTACGCGCGTCTTGAAAAAGCGGTGTATGACACTGTCGAAGCCAACCGTGTTGGTGGAGTCAAAGTTGAAGAGTCAAAAGATGATCACGGCAGTGACGGGTATGAGTCCCTTGAGACTGAACTCGTCTCTTTGGATGACACTGACTTGAGCTGAGCTGCAATTAAAAAGCCCCGACACGCTCCTTGGTGTGTCGGGGCTTTTTATGTTTACACCTACTAGGCAGAAAGAGCTTTATGCCTTCTCATCAAAAGCACTACCTCTTGAGTCTTCTCCGGGGTTTGCGTTCTTTGAGCCTTTACGACGGCGCTTTTTCGCATCTGGGTCTCGAGCTAGACGGGCGGACTTGGAGACATCACGCTGAGAAGTGACGATCTGTTGCCCTTCAGCAATTTTACGGGCCTCATAGTCTGACGCTTTAACGCCCGTTCTGATAGCTGCGAGATTGGACTCAATGATGCCGCGAGGTGTCTGCGCGTTTGGCAGTGGTGCGGGCTGCATTCTCCTGATGTCCATAACTAACACCGTGGCGGCGACGTATGTCTAAAGCAAGGGTACTAGAGCCTTGCCACTTTGTTTTTGCCACTGTTGAGGCATTTGTGGAAGACGGGGTGTTCCCGTACGGGAGCCTGGAGCACTGAAATGCCTTGCTCGGACATATTTCAGGCTTTGTGGTGGTGTTTTATCCCAGCGGGGTGCCAAAAATCAGCAATCAGGGACAGTAGCCAAGGTGAGCACAAACGACATCGACGAAGCTTCCGGGCCGATCATCCAGCTCTCGCGCGTTCGTAAAAGCTACGGAGATAACGACGCTCTGCGAGATGTCAGTTTCGGCATCATGCGCGGTGAGTTGGCCTTCCTCGTTGGTCCGTCAGGTGCTGGTAAAAGCACTGTTTTGAAACTTCTGACCCGTGAGCTGATAGCTGATGAAGGCCAAGTTGTTGTTGCAGGTAGAGAGCTCTCGTCCATGGGCGTGCGGCACATACCTCAGTTACGTAGAGCTATTGCCTACGTACCTCAGGACTACCCTCTGCTCCCTGGACGTAATCTCGAAGAGAACGTAAAGTTTGCACTATCAGTACTTGGTTGGCCGCGTGCGAGAGCAGGCGAGCGGTGCGATGAAGTACTAGAGCTCGTCGGACTGAGTGACAAACGCGGATCTAACGCAGAGGAGCTCTCTGGTGGAGAACGACAAAGAGCTGCGATCGCTCGTGCGGTGGCGTGTGCACCTAAAATTCTTTTAGCTGATGAGCCAACTGGAAATCTAGACCCAGGCACAACCGCTGGTGTTATGCGTGTGCTCGACACCATTGCGAAAAATGGTACAACCGTGCTGGTCTCAACGCATGACCGCACTGTCGTTGATGCCCTGCGCAGACGAGTGATCGAACTCGACTCTGGTGTGTGCGTACGCTCAGAACTACTCGGGACGTACAGGAGTTCCCAATGAGAACACCGTATGTAGTTGGTGTGGTATTGGACTATTTACGAGACGCTAAACAGCGCCGTCGCGACGCTTACCCAAATCGCGGAGAACAAGCACGTCAGATCCGTTCAAGCGTGCTGGTTTCGCTCAAGAACAACATCCCATTATCTATCGCGAGTGTGCTGTGTGCGATGGTGGCCCTTGCGCTCATGGGCGGGTCGATGGTGGTGTCAGCTGGAGTAGACAACGCGACAATTAGATGGCGCGGTGGTGTTGAAACAATCATATTCTTAGAACCAACAGCACCGGACTCTGTTTCAGAGTCCATCGGCGAACAGCTACGCACAGACAAGAGTGTCAAGAGCGTTGTGTTCGTTTCTCAAGAAGAGGCCTACAGTGAGTTTTCTGACATGTTCAAAGAGAGTCCCGAGCTTGTCTCTTCTATCGGATCTGACGCGTTACCTTCCTCGTGGAGAGTGATTCCCAATGAGTCTGCGACAGAGGCAGACGTCGAACTTCTTGGAGCACGCTTTGAGGGTTATCCAGGCGTTTACCAGGTCGTGTACGCCAAAGACGCAGTTGCTAGCGTGCTGCGTGTGAGTAATCTGATTCGCGTAGGGCTCTCCACTTTGGCTCTCATCCTCGGTGCTGCTGCATGGCTTTTGATGTTCGCTGGCAGTCGAGCTGCTGCTTTCGCACGACGCGAGGAGCTTGCGGTCATGCGTCTTGTTGGGGCTGGTCGCATGATGGTACGACTTCCATTTACTATTGAAGGAATGCTACAAGGAGCGCTTGGTGCAATAGGCGCGAGTGGTGCTGTTTGGTGGCTGTCAGACGTCATTGAAGAGAGAGTTGGTTCTGGGTCGCAGATAGCTATCTTGAAAGCCTTCACAGTGGAGAACTCTGAACGGTGGGCGTCTATTTGGTGGATGTTGCTCATGGGGACACTCTTGGGTGGTGCGGGAGCGACGCTTGCTGTTGGTCGCTACGCCCGAGCTCGCGAAGGTCTTCCAGCCAACTTGATGCATCGTTTAGCTTATAGCTTTACATCAAGAGCACGTTCAGTTCGCTTTAAATATCGCGACAAGATCGCCAAGGGTGCTTTCTCTGACGGCCCTGAACTGTCACCAGACGCTTAACTTTTAGTAGTTGATCTTTTTAAGAGACGAGAGCTTCAACTCTTACTGAGCTGCGCCACAATGGCTTTGTGGTCTGACCCTGGGATCCTCACCACTTTTGTGTCTCCTACCGAAACACTGTTTGATACCAGCATGTGGTCGATCGCCATCACGCCGTAAATACCACGCGGCCCCCAAGTGGCGCGCTGAGCTGTGAGTGGTGAGAGTGCGTTGCGCCGGCCTGACTTTTTTACCATACGACGCATCTGCCAGTGAGTGAGTGCTGCGTTAAAGTCTCCGCACACGATATCAATGTTTGGTAATCTAGATAGGCTAAGTGAGAGTCCTGATAGCTGTCGGTCCCAAGAACGTTGGAATCTTTTAGTGGTAGGAGCCTGTAAGTGCACTGGTAGAACGTGCCAGCTCTGCTCACCAATAATGACTTCGATGACCGGAAGCCTTCTAGAGCCTGCTCCAACAAACCCTACTTCTTTGATGATGTGCGGAGACCAAACTGAAACTTGTGATGTCATAACGCCATCTGGGATCGGCCATGTGAGAAAATTACCATCAGGTAGATAAGCAGCTAGATGGGATGCGGGTTCTACCATAACTAAGACGTCTGGGCGGTGAGACATCAGCCGTGCCGCAGCGTCTTTTGGTTTCTTGTTTGACCACAAAACATTAGATGACACGACCGTGATTTGGTTGGTGCTTATTCTTGTGACGCGCTTTGATCGCACTGGCCTGGCGAAAAAAGCATGGCGGCGCGGGACCGCAACCAACACCCATATGGCCAGGAACCACGGGTTTGACAAAAACGCAGAAACAAAAGTCATAAGAACCGCTGAGTGCAGTGTGACGACAGGTAGTACCGACTCGATTGCTACTTTAAAAGCTGTTGAGTCTTTACGGGCAGGATTTGCCGTCATGCGCTGAGTTCTATGTCAATAATACGTACTTTTTGCGCAGCGCGCGGAGACGTGACAGTTAAGCGGCCGGTGTGAAACACCGCAGATGACGCCGAGACGTCGTACTCTTCAGGCAGACGCACAACGGACGAAAGTTCAAGAGCGTCTGTGGTGTTGGGCCAGAGAGTCGCTTCAAGGGTGAGATCTTGGCCGCGGGAGAATAACAGAATATCAGCGAAATGAACACCGGGGACATCGAAAGAAACCACGGCGCCTGTCGCGCCTTCATGTATATTGGTAGGGACTGCGCGAGGGGCGCGTGTGCTGCTGTACGAAGCGCTTTGGGCGTTCACTGGTGATTCTTTCTGTAGCGGTACGATTAACCGTCAGACGTCATCGTCCCAGCGTGAGCTCTCTTGTCAGTAGACCTTCTCGACTGAAAGACCCCTTAAAGACTCACTGACTCAGGCTTCTATAACTGGAAGTCGGTCTGCAACCGTGGCAATAAGAGCAGCTACTTGTGGCTCTACTACTTTTTGCAACCAATCAGCTGCTTCGTCAAACGTGCAGCCTTTGACGTCAGCGGTGAGTCGTACAGGGTCGACCCATTCGGCGTCACAGCGGAAACAGCGGGCGCGTGAAGACTCGACGCGCATGGACGGGATAGCGTCCCCGTGCGTGTGGCGGTGTGGGCGTGGGCAGTGCCATACGCCCCCACCTGGGGTAGTTGAGCCAAGTGCGACCATCACGGCTTCTACTTGCAGCGAAGCTGCTGTTAAGAGATCCTTTTGATAAGCCGCAAGCGTTGACCTAGGAGCCAGCGCCGAGCGATCATCAGTTCTGTAAAGACGACGAATCTCAATAGCTTTCTTACGAAGGTCGTCTAGGTCGATATCAGAGTCATCTTCAACGCCGAGGTGCGCCTCGGTGTTGAGTAGAGGGAGACGGTCTTGGTCGCCACGTGAGCGAACCGCAGAGATAGCAATGAACTGGACAAGAGCTGCGGCTGGGTCTGGAAGAGGGACCATGCGTACGCGCTTTGCGTAGCGCAACACTTCTGCTTCTGCTACACCTATTGGCCCTACAACGAAAGCGAGCGAATCTGACGGTGCGCCACACTGGACTATCTCTGACACTTGACCTGGTCGGCCGCGGTCTTCAAGTGAGCGTGACGTGGCATCAAGCGTGTTGGTGTCAATAACGTCTCCGTCACCAAACGTGACGTCGAGTCGGCGGTTAGCGAAACCGCACAGAGCGGCGTAAATGGACAACATGGACGGGGCGTCAATCTCTTGTGGGAACTTAACCAAAACACGAGAGCGTACGTCAGAAGGTGTCACACCAGAAGCGCGGAGAGCAACGAGAACTGGGTGCTCAAGAGGGGAGTCTGGGTCGAGCCTTGGAGTGATATCAACAGCGCGGGAAGACTCGATTTTCGGAGCTCCACTAATGTACATCACCAGCGCATATGGACGGACCTCTTTGGGCGCCTCTACGTGCTCTTCTTTCTTGGCTTCTGTGTGCTCCATTTGGAATCCTCTCCCTTGTCTCTTGCGTCTAGCATCGGAACAAGGGTGAGTGCGTGGGGTGTAAAATACAAGACGCGTCCCGACTAACAGATACGTGAGTGCTTATGCGCAGCTCTCGTACTACTGTGTCTTACGGATGCTGACTTGCAGACCGAGCTTTGACGCAGCGTCCTTGATGACCTGACGGTGCGTATCTAAGCGGGCGCGTAGCTCTTTTGTAGGCGGGGAGAGAGTGAGCTTGAAGCCCTCTATAGACGGAGAAGCTGCCT